>JAEEGG010016766.1_pt1 | contig 15164 bp, 13 predicted proteins | sample 9134161 | NCBI WGS metagenome assembly JAEEGG01 (sample SAMN16246543, study PRJNA631951) | gut metagenome | biome: gut microbiome; feature: rumen; material: CR-attached | host: Bos | place: Iran: Karaj | collected 2018-10
TCCATCAACCTGATGGCCGACCGCATCGTCATCACCGAGGGCGACTCCGCCGAGCGCGAGATCACCCCCAACGAGCTGCACGCCGACCTGATGGCCCGCCAGCTCATGACGAAGCCGGCCAACGACAGGCTGGTCATGCTCGAGGTGGCCGAGGAGGTCCCCTACCAGCGCTACTACCAGGTCGTCACGATGATCTCCGAGGCCGGCGGCGTCGTCGCCATCATCAGCGACTAGAAAGGAGCCGGGCGATATGATCAGACGGAAAAAGAGGATGTCACTGGTCGTCCCGACCTCGTCGATGGGCGACATCGCCTTCCTGCTCATCATCTTCTTCATGCTCGCCTCGACCTTCATGAAGAGCGCCAACGTCCAGCTCGAGAACCCCAGCTCCAGCGCCATCGAGTCGCAGGCGTCGCCGCTCGTCGAGGTCATCGTCGACGCGGACGGGCAGATCTGGATGGGCGGCGTCCACTCGACGCCGGCCGAAGTCGGCATGGCCTGCCGCCTGCAGGCCGAGGAACTCAAGGAGTCGCCGGTTCACCTCAAGGTGGACCGCAACCTTCTGCGCAAGGACTACATGACCGTCATCGAGGCAATCAGCGAAGCCGGCGTGAAGATGATTCTCACCGGCGACAAGTCAGAGGAGTAAAACAACATGAACGCCAACCAATTCAATCCCGACGACCTTCTGAAGAACATCAACAAGTCGATTCTCACCAAGGGCATCATCGTCGCCCTCATCGTCCACGCGACGATCGTCTTCGGCACCTCCTTCGGCCTCTACAGGGACTGGGCCGAGTACGGCGTGAAGAAGCCCTCCACGATCAAGCAGGAGAAGAAGCAGAAGCAGGTCGAGGCGGAGAAGGCCCGCCGCGAGGAGGAAATCAAGCGCAAGGCCGAGGAGTCCGCCGCCCTCGCCTCCAACGCCGCCCCCGCCCAGGCCTCCGCCCCGGCAAAGGCCGACGCGCCTGCCGGCTCCAAGGCGGCCGAGGCTAAGGACGGCAACGTCAAGCCGCCCGAAATCCAGCCGCTTAAACCAGTCTCCACCGACGATCTCTCGCTTGATGACATAGGCCTGTAGCCTCACCGCGCCGGGGCGCGGCGAGGCAGATAGCAGATAGCAGATAATAGATAATAGATAACAGATAACAGATAACAGATTGCTATAGCCATTAAACTCGTCACTTGTCACTCGTCACTCTTTAGTCAATGCCAGATTTTTTGGACAACACTGAAAAAGCCATTAGGCCGCCATTCTTTGAGCGGTGCTGGGAGCGCGTGGTCGCGGGGATTACCTGGCTCCACACATTCCTCGCCCGCATACTCACGGCGGCATTCACTTGGGCCTGGCGTGTGCAGGGTCGGAAGTCGCTTTCCGCGCGTTTCTCGGTCGGCATGGCGTTGCTCGCCATTGGATCAGCGGCGATGGCGGCCCTTCTGCCGCTCAAGTTGCCACTGACGCACTCCCTCCTCCTCAAGCTCAAGAACGCCTGGCCCTCGCTCTACATCCGCTGGAACGACTGGGCCGAGTACAACCCGGAGGCCGTCCGCTATCTGGACAACGCCGGACTCCTCACTTCGGGAACCGTACTTGCCTTCATCGCCGTCCTGTCGTTCCTGCTCGCGCTCGTGGCCGCAATCTTCGCCTGGCGCAAGACCCGCTTCTCCTTCTGGGTACTTAAGGCCGCATGGGCGCTGCATGCCGTGGTTCTATTCTCAGTCGCCCGTTGGACGGTTCAAGTCCCGCGCGTGCTCAACGCCGCCGACTACCGCACCTTCGACGACTTCACCTGCAAGATGCTCTGGACCTACACCATCTTCACGGTGCCATTCCTCCTCATCGTGCCGGTTCTGGTTCTTGTCGCCCTCCTCACTGTCGAGGCGCGCCGCTTCTACTGCGGCGAAGAGGCCCCGACCTCTCGCATAATCTCCAACCCCCTCATCCGCAACCTCAAGACCGGCGGCGAAGACCCCCGCTTCCGCTCCTCGCTCTACTGGGCGATATTCCTGTTCGTCTTCGTCCTGGTAGCCCCCTTCCTAATCCACGGCTGCGGCATCGAGACCTACGGCATCGTCAAAGGCCAGGGAGAGCCCGAGATGCAGCAGGAAGTCCGTATCAAGCCGAAGCCCAAGAAGAAACAGAAGAAGCTCATGGTCGATCCGTGGAGTCCCTACATCCTCGAGCGCATCAACATAGACGATTCCAAGGTAATCGACGAACTCCAGGAGATGACGCAGGACGTCTACCAGGCGAACCGCACCAAGGGCTCCAAGCTCGGCAAAGGCGGCAAGGGCAAAGGCGGCTGGCCCAACGGCATGGAAGGGGCCAAAGTCCGCTTCATCCGCCTCAAGTACAACGGTGGAAACTGGGACCAGGAAATGGGCAAGTCCGGCGACTACAACATGCTTGTCCGCTTCAACCAGCTGACCGGCCTCCCAATCGCCAACGAGACCGAGGCCCGCGAAATCGACCGTCTGGCGCGCTTCGCCAAGAAAAAGGCTCCGCCATTCGTCTTCATGACGGGCAGCGGCCATGTCAATATCTCCTCTGCCGAGGCCAAGATTCTCCGCGAGTACTGTGAGAAGGAATACGGAATGCTCTTCATCGACTGCGGCGGCGGCAACTTCGGCTCAAGCGTCCGCAACATGCTCAAGAAGGTCTTCCCCGGGAAGTCGCTCGTCGACATCCCCAATGACGACCCGATCTACCAGCTTCCCTTCGTCTTCCCCGATGGCGCCCCGCGCTTCTGGCACCATGACGGCTCCCGCGCGCTCGGCATCCGCCACGAGGGGCGCATCATGGTCTTCTACCACCCCGGCGACGTGAAGGACGCCTGGAAAGACGGTCACTCCGGCGCATCCGAAGAGGTTGCCGAACAGGCCTACAAGCTCGGCGTGAATGTCATCTACTACGCCTTCAACCAATACTACCGCCGCTGGTACGAGCAGGGCGAAGATGACAAGTAGCCGGATTGTCGGATGGTCGAATAGTCTAATCGTTGAATAGACTTATCGTCCACCAACCATTGGCACCTAATGACGGACACTCTCTCCAAGGAACGACGGAGCTGGACGATGAGCCGCATCCGAAGCAAGGACACCAAGCCCGAACTCCTGGTGCGCAAATACCTCTTCTCGCGCGGACTGCGCTTCCGCGTCAATGTCTCCCGGATTCCCGGCCATCCCGATATCGTCCTGACGAAATACAACGCGCTAATTGAGGTTCGCGGCTGCTTCTGGCACCGCCACGAAGGTTGCGCGACGGCCACCAGCCCCAAGTCGCACGTCCGCTTCTGGCGCGAGAAGTTCAAACGCAACGTCGCGCGCGACAAGCTCCACGAAGAGCAATGGGCCGCGGCAGGATGGCGTGTCTTCATAGTCTGGGAATGCGAACTCCGCCCCTTTGTCCGTGAGATAACGCTCGCCAAGCTTTACGCGGCAATCGTGGGCAATACAGACTTCACATACCCAGAAGAGGAGCAGCCCGCCATCCCGCTCGCCGCGGAATCGACGGCGGATTACAAGGCGTGAGCCGTTTATCTGTTATCTGCACAGCGACGCAACGCGGCGCTACTCCTCATGGCGCATGGAGAGTTCACCGGAATAGGCTGTGATCTGCGCGCGGATGCGATCGACTTGCTTGAACTGCTCGTTCAGCGCCCAGAGCACAAAGCTCCACTTGGGCACAAATTTGAAAATCGAGCGCAGACCAGGATCGAACTGGTTGAAGAGCTCGCGCTGGCTTGCGTAGTTCCAGTAGATTTCGCGAGTGCATGAGGCAAAGCCTTCGTTGAAGTGTTTCACAACCTGGTCGAGAGTCACTGCGCGCGCATGCTCATGCCATATCTGGACGATAGCCGCCGCAAAGGCCTCGGCGTAGGTGTCGAAGCAGACTTCGATGTTCTCCGGCGTCTTGTCGATGCAGGGCCAGCCGAAGGTGCCGCGTATTGAGCAGAGACGGACGTCGACGGGCATCTCGCAGCGGAAGTTGAGGTCGTATCCGAACTCCACGATTTCCTTGCCTTCGTTGAAATGCACGGGATGGCGTCCGGGAACGTATTTCTTGACGACAAGGGTCTGCGCGGCGGCGCGCCCCGCCTGCGCGGCGGTCATGAGAATGGCCTCTGGGAAGTCCTCGAAGACGCCGCCGGCGCCGGTCGGCCGCTGGAAGCGGTTGCGGGAGATGTTGTTCAACGCGTAGCCGGGACAACGCTTTCGGATGAAGTAGCAGGCGTCGCCGGCCGCGCGCTCCTGTCGCGAGAGAAGGTGGTGGTCGACGAAGGCGACGCCAAGTGCCTGGAAGGCCTGGACGCGCGCGAGCATGTAGTTGGCGTACTCGATGCCCTGGTGGGCGAGGCGCTTTTCAAGCAGCCTCACGGGGACGGGACGCCTGTTTGTCTTGAATTCGATTTCGCGTGTCGGCCCCTTGCCGAGCGGGACATTGTCGTTTAGTCGAAGCTCGTAGACGTTTACGTATTCCATGACCTCGCCGTGCGACAGGAGCGATTCGGCGTAGTCTATGATTGCGCGCGTGCGATCGTCTGCGCCGGGGTGGACATCGTGCCGGTCGCCGCGGTATGTGACGCCGGGAAGAGCGGTCTTGCGGTCATCGAAGGCCGGGACGATCTGGTCCTGCGAGCCATTGTAGATTTCACCTGTGAGGTGCTTGTACATGCTCGACACGAAGAGATCGCTTGTCTTGTCCGCGAGGTCGGGGAATGACAGCGAACTGCGGTAGACGCTGCACGCGGCGGCAAGTCGCCTTGCAACCTCGGCCGCATCGGCGTCCGGCGACGAGACGTAGCGCCAGACATCCTCCACCATGTCGACCAGCCTGTCATGGGCCTGCGGGTCGCGAATGCCGAAGAGTTCGATTTCGTGGTGTCCGTGGAACTTGTGGTCGCGCATCGCAGGTTCGTCGCCGACCTCGGAAGGGCCGGCGAGTTCATCGATGCAAATCTTGGCCGCCTCAAAGTCGCTGCCGCAGAGCGGGACGAGGGCCGCGAAGTCCTCATACGCGAGAAAGTGCACGCCCTTGACGTTGTGGTAGTAGATGAGGCTGGAATGGATGTGGGTCTGGGCCGCGGCAAGTGCGAAGTCCATTTCAACGCGCGTCCAGACCAGTGGTTTGATGCGCCATTCCTGACCGAGGCGGCGGTACCATTCGAGCGCGCCGTCCGTGCGCTCGGCGATGACGACGTTCGTCAGCGACCAGCCGAGTCCGCGCAGCCAGTCGTCGGTGTCGAATATCTCTTCGGTAGACACGTCGCGCTGGGAGATTTCGATGTTGTCGCCGACGAAGTTCGCGCAAACGACATTAGAGGTCATTACAGTGCCGCGGTCCTTTTCGGGTATGCGGCCAAGATTCCAGAACAGCCCCTTGAGAAGCGGTATCGCGGCGACCGAGTGGCTGCCGGACGTGACGCACATGATGCGCCCTTCGCGCCCCTCGATGAGGGCGTCCTTGCGGACAATGACGACTGGGGCGCGCTCCGGAAGCGGCGCCCAGACTCCGCGCTCGAAAATAAACGTGTCCGTACCCCAGTCATACGCGACGAAAGACCTTTCACGTCCGCCTGAGACTAATTTGGCCGGGGATTTCTTGCTCTTGCCCTGCTGGCGTATGCGGGAAATGAACTTGGATGCGAAATTCTTCATGCTGAATGTATGTTTTTCAATGCCGACGGGCGTGCGCGCCGCAGCGCGCACGCCCGTGGATCAGGAGGCGCGCCATCGGCTACTCGATGTCGAGGTGGACGAAGTGGTCGCGGATGTAGGCTATCGCCGAATCTATGTTTGGCAGAATCTTGGTGCAGTATCGCACCATCCAGGGCGAACACTCCTTGTACGGGTATGGTGAGAAGGCGACAATGAATTTGCCCAGATCGTGCGCGGCATAGAAAACCTCCATTGACGTTCCAATGGAGACCTTGCTGTAGTTCACGAGCAGGATGTCGGCGTCGCGGACGTCCTGGAGGTCGAACTCCGTGATTTCGTTTGCGGAGTCGACTTCGCGGTCCTTGAAGTTGCGGCGCATTGGATCCAGAATGATGAAATGCTCGCGGAGCTCCGCGGTCGCGCGCTCGCGCCATGTCTTCGCGGTGTCGACATGTTCGTCCATGATCGGCCCGCTGAGGTAGATTTTCTTCTTCACCATGGTCTTCCCCTACGCCACGGAGAGTTCAGCCCACTCCTGGTAAAGCAGGATGAGCATTGCTATGAAAAGGATGAAGGAGATAATCGCGAAGATGCCAGCCAACGTGTAGTTGCCGGCAGGGGCGACTGGTTTTGTCGCGCCCGCATCGCGGAAACGCTCGGAGATGTAGGCGCCGCCTTCTACGGGGGCCATGTTCTCTTCAGGTGGTATTGGTTGCAGGTCTGCCATCGTTATCCTCCCGGCACGCGCCGGATCAAGTTGTTTTTCCTTTTAAGCAGAATAGCGCAAATCACGTAAAAAATCAATCTTTTGTTTTGGTTTGAATTGTTTTTGCGAATAGAGTACCATGTTTGGCAGCGATATTTGGAAACAAGGAGGCTGAAAATGCCGGGAATTGGATACACGTTTCAAGACACGGACATGAACGAGTCGAGCGGAAGCCGAACATGGATTGTGATTGCCGCGATAGTCACTCTTGCCACTGCGGGAGTGATTCTGCTGGTGCGCGCATTCGGCGGCGAGGCGGAGGAGAAGCCCGCGGGGGCGCCGGCGCACTCAGACGCGGCCTCAAAGGCGCCTGAGGCTGCCGCCGCGAAGCAAGAGGGGTCAGCCGGACCGCAGGAGCGGAAAACTGGTTCTCTATTCTCCCGGTCGACCGCCAAGCCTTCAAATCCCCAACCCGTCGAACCTGCCCCGGGCGAGGCCTCCGAAACGGCACTCGCATTCCTGCAGGCCGGCGAGGCCGCAGAAAAGGCCGACGACCTCTACGCCGCGCGCACCAACTACCTCGCCGCCCTTGCTGACCCCGGTTGCGGCAAGGCCCGCCCCGTTGCGGAGGCCCGTCTTGGCGCCGTGGATGTCGATCTCGTTTTCTCGCCGCGCGAAATGGAGGGCAAAATCGACTACGCCATAGCCTCGGGCGACTCCCTGAAGAAAATCGCGAACCGACACGGCACGACAGTCGATCTGATTGTCAAGGGCAACTCGGTCCCGAACCCCGACCGCGTACAGGTCGGCGACCGCCTTCGAATTCTTGACAATCAAGTCTTCGAAATCACGGTCAGCAAGTCACGCAACGACCTCCTCGTCACCCTCAACGGCAAGTTCTTCAAGCGCTATACTGTCGGCACGGGCAAATTCGCGCGGACACCGGTCGGGACCTTCAAGATCACGGACAAAATCACCGAACCGCCTTGGTGGAGGCCCGACGGCAAAGTCGTCCCATTCGGCGACAAGGAGAACATCCTTGGAACGCGCTGGATGGCAATAGAGGCGACTGGCGACACACCCCCGGCGAAGGGCTACGGCATACACGGCACATGGGACGAAACCTCGCTCGGCCAGCAATCGAGCGCCGGATGCATTCGCATGGCGAACCGCGACGTGGAGGAGTTGTTCGTCTACGTTCCTGTCGGCACAAAGGTCGTCATCGGCGATTAGGCCGGACGACCTCTCCCCGCTACATTTCCCTGAAGTAGGCGATTGTCTTTGCAAGACCTTCGCGGAGGGTGATGACGGGCTTCCAGCCCAACAGCTGTTTTGCCAGCGTGATGTCGGGCTTGCGGCGCTTGGGATCGTCCTTGGGCAATGGCTCGAAGACGAGTTTGCTGCCTGTGTCGGGCAGGAACTCAAGAACCTGCTCGGCGAGCTGGCGGATGGTGTACTCCTCGGGATTGCCCGTGTTGATGACCGGGACCTGGAGGCCGTGTTCGCGGCAGAAGACGCAAAGTTCGTCCTTGTCGACCTCCATGTACTTGCGGAAGGCGTTGACAAGGTCGTCGACGTACTGGAAGCTGCGGGTCTGCTCGCCGGTGCCGTAGATGGTGATGTTCTCGCCGCGCAGGGCCTGCATGATGAAGTTGCTGATGACGCGTCCGTCCTGAGGGTGCATGTGAGGCCCGTAGGTGTTGAAAATGCGCACCATGCGCACGTCGACGCCGTACTCGTTGTGGTAGTCGCGGGCGAGCGTCTCGGCCGCGCGCTTGCCCTCGTCGTAGCAGGAGCGGGTTCCGATTGTGTTGACATTGCCCCAGTACGATTCCCGCTGCGGGTGTTCAAGAGGGTCGCCGTAGATTTCGGAGGTCGATGTATGCAGAACCTTCGCCTTGGTCTTGAGGGCGAGCTCCATGACGTTCATCATGCCCACGAAAGACGACTTGATCGTCTCCACGGGGTTGCGCTGGTAATGTATGGGCGAGGCCGGGCAGGCGAGATTGTAAATCTCGTCGAACTGCCCCCAGAACGGCTGCGTCACATCATGCAGGATGAAGGTGAAGCGGCGGTTGGGAAGCAAATCGTAGATGTTGGCCTTTGTGCCGGTGAAGAGGTTGTCGAGGACCGTCACCTCGTACCCTTCGTCGAGCAGCCGTTTTGAAAGATGCGAGCCTATGAAGCCGGCGCCGCCGGTGATGAGCGCTTTCTTAATCATGGTGGTAATATTATATGCTAAAATAAAAATACCCGCAATTCTCCGAGCGGGAGTTTCCGGTACAATGAAAAGACTGGCGATTCTATCGGTTCTTCTCTTCGTGGCCGCCGTTCAGGCGGCCACGCTTAGCCTGTCGCTTGATCGGACCCGCATCTATCTTGGCGAATCCGTCATCGCAAACGTGACTCTGGAGGGCTCGCGCGACGACCGCAACATCCCTGTCTTCCAAAAGGCCTCCCAAAACGAGATTGAATATCTTGGTTCCCGCGACAACAGCCAGCACTCCATCGTGATAATCAACGGCAAGGTCACGCGGAATGACTTCGAGGGACGCGTCTTTGTCTTCCGCATCACCCCCTCGGCCGCAGGCACCTTCCAGACGGGGACCGTATCCGTCAAGACGCCATCAGGGACAATTTCCGCCCCGGGCGCGCGAATCGAGGTCACAGGAGTCGAGAAGCGCGACGACATTTCGGCCTCCGTCTCATGCGGCGACCAGACAGTTCTTGTCGAAAGCCCGTTCACAATAACGCTTTCAGTTTTGATCCGCGCCCTTCCCGCCCCCAACGCCGATTTCGAGCCAATCATGCCGGGGCAACCGCTGCACCTTGAGGCCGGCTATCTCAACGGCGAAGAAGTGAAGGGGCTGAAGCTTCCGGATCTCAGCGCCGCTCTAAACAATCTGGTTTCGCGCCATGGCGGGCGTGAGGCGGCTTTTACACTCAACGACTACAAGCAGCGCGGGATGTCGCTCGACCTCTTCGATTTCGGAGGCGACCCCTTCGCATCCCGCCCCATTCAGTTCCGCATTCCGCCGACGATAGTCCAGCGCGGCGGCACGAACTACTGGGAATACGCGGTCGGCCTGGACTACACCCCCACTGCGGAAGGCGACTACACTTTCGGCCCGATTACAGTCAAAGGCGCGATCATTGTCGGCGCAAGGACCGATGGCACGGCCCGGATGGACGAAGTGTTCGTGGTCGGTCCGGCCGTCACGGTGCGCGTCGTTCCCCCGCCAGAGGAGGGGCGGCCGGACTATTTCGTTGGCTCGGTTGGCAAGTCGATGCGCGCCACCGCATCGCTCGACACTTCGCGCTGCAAGGTCGGCGACCCGCTCACGCTCACGCTCGACCTTGCTGGCGAAATCAGCGTCTCCAACCTCAAGCCCCCGCTTCTTTCGCTTCAGCCGGGCCATTCCGATGATTTCCGCATCTACGACGACAACATCGAGTCGGAAAACATAGGGGGCGGAAAGCGATTCAAGTACCGCGTCCGCCCGCTTCGGGCCGGGACGCTTGAATTCCCCGCCATCCTAGTGGCATATTTCAACACGGTCAAGGGTGCATACGAGACCGTGGCGACCGACCCGATGCCATTGCAGGTCGAGGAGACGACGCGCATAGCGGCGTCATCCGTCACGGACGGTCCCGATGCTGACGGAGGCGTCCGTGACGCCTCCGCGGGGACACTTGTTCCAGATGGCATCGTATCCGCCGCCATAGACTCGCCCCCACACTGCCTTGCGCGCGGCCCAAGGGCGCTGGCGGCCATTCTCGCAGGCGCGCCGGCCCTGTGGCTCCTCGTCGTCGCGCTCCGCGCCATTACAGGCTGGCTGCGCCGTCGCCGCGAGCGCGGGACGCTTGGCCGCCGCGCATCGTCAAACCTCCGCGCCTTCCGCCAGGCCCGCTCCCGCGCGGCAAAGGAGCCGACTGCCGCCGCCGCGGCCGCTTCAAGCGCCGCCCGCGTCGCCCTGGCCGCAAAACTCGGACTTGAAACCGTAAGTCTCACTGTGCCGGAAATGCACCAGGCCCTTGGCGAACGCGCCGTACCAGACGAAACCATCGACGAAATCTGCTCCGCTTTCGAGGACTTGGAACGGCTATCGTATTCCCATGGCGCCGAAGACAGCACTGAGGCATGTCAACGCATCGACCGCCTAGGCTCAGCCCTTGAAAAAGTTTTCGCCGCACTCAGAGCCGTCATTGCTGCCGCATTGCTTGTTGGCGCGGCGACGCGCGAGACGCATGCGGCCGGACTGGTGCCTGACACCTTTGAGTGGGAGCGCGCAGGGCAGGCAATGGCGGCGGCCGTCACCGACGAGGATTTCCTCGGCGCGGCGGCGATGTACTACGCGATGGTCACAAACGGCGCCGCAAGCGGCCCGCTCTTCTACAATCTCGGCACGGCTCTGCTGCTTGCCGGCAAGAAGCCCGCCGCAGCCGAAGCGCTGATTGCCGCGGAGCGCCGCATGGGTACGTCCGCCGAGGTCGCGGACAACCTCCGCATCGCACTCGCCGACGAAGGCACTTCCGGCCATCTTCCAGTTTCACGCGTCTTTCTCTGCTGGCACTACGGCATCCCCTTCCCCACGCGAATCGACCTCGCCGTACTTGGCTGGACTGTCTTCTGGCTGGCTGTTGCAGGCGTGGCGATTCTCGGCCATGGACGACGCCTGCGGCCGCTCCGCACGTTGTTGCGCGCCGTCGCAGTGCTGGCGCTCATCCTCTTCGCCGTCTACGGAGTAAGCGCCGCGATAACTTTTCTTCAAAATCGGCACACCGACCTGCCTCGCACCGCGGCGACGCTCATCGCGCCGACTTCCTCCCCCAGCCACGGAAAGGAGGCCGCACAATGAGAAGACTCCCCATGGTCGCATTCGTCGCGCTTTTCGCCACATGCGCCGCATTGGCCGGGAACATCGTTTCCGCCCGGATGCGCACAGAGCCCGCCGTACCGTATGTTGGCGAAGATTTCAAGATCGTACTTGAAATCACCACCACACCGGGAAGCGAAATAAGGCTCGCCGGCAACATTGCCGGCTTGCCGAATTCCATTCCCATCACGGAAGGGCAATTCTCCGCCGACGGTGTCCGGGAAGCAACTTCCGCCAATGGTGAAACTGTGCATGTCCATTCCTTCTCCGCCCCGACACGGGCATCGAAGGAGTTCCTTGTCGAACCACGCGCCATCGTGCCGGTCATGATGACCGAGCGTGTGCAAAGGGGCTTTTTCACGAGCACGAACTCGCGGATGCACACAGTGCCAATCAACTGGCCTAGGTTCGAAGTCCGCGCACTGCCGGAACAGGGACGTCCGGAAGATTTCTCCGGCGCGGTAGGACGCTTCAGAATTCAACTAGAGGCGACGCCCACCGAAGTCATGCCGCAGGACATAGTCGAACTCAGGCTGACCCTTTCCGGAACAGGTTTCCTCGGCGAGGCCATGCCCGCGATGCCGAAGTTGGACCCGGCGCTCTTCAAGACGTACCCGCCGACAATCAGGCGGGATGAAGGCGGCACCCGGCTTGTCCTTTCACAGTCCGTGATCCCGCTGTCGACCAACGCCGTTGAAATCGGATCGGCGCGTTTGTCGTTCTTCGACGCGGCAATCGGCGCCTACACCAACGCGCTGACTGCCCCAATCAGGCTTGTCTTCCGCGAAAGGCGCAAGATCGACGAGCCGGCAGTCCGCGAAGTCAAGGTCGACGCCCCGCAGCGGCCTGTGGCCGACGACGGCATCGATGTATCAAAATACCTCGTGCTGCCACGCGGCAAGTCGTCCGTGACCATATCGCACGAGACTTCTCTGCGCATCGCCCCGGGACCGGCGGCAAAAGTCATACTGCAAGTCCCCGCCGAAAGCGAGGCCGTTCCACTTGAGACGGAACGCGGCTGGCTGCGCGTAAAGGTTCTTGGCCGCACCGGCTGGATTCAGGCCCGCGACTTAGAGCAATGAAGATTGCGCGGAGGTCTTCACTGTTCGCCGTATCCCGTGCTCAGTCGAGCAGCTTTTCGGCGAGGAAGACGATGACTGCCTCGGGCAGGTCGCCGCTGATGGCGTAGGCGGCCGAACCAGTCGCATTGTGGCCACGGTACATTCGGGTTGTCGAGCCGAAAGCCACGGCGCAGAAGGCGCTTCCCGTCGCGTTGTGGCCGCGGAAGACGCGCAGCGGCGACGAGCCGGAGGCCGCGGCCGTTGCGGAACCGGTGGCGTTGTGGCCGACGTAAAGACGGCCCGACGAGTCATCATAGATGAAGGCGGCCGAACCGGTGGCGTTGTGGCCACGGAAGATACGCCCGCTGCGCGCGTCATAAATCCACGCGGCCGAGCCAGTGGCGTTGTGGCCTCTGTAGAGGCGCCCCGACCCGGTGTCGTAGGCGTAGATGGCCGAACCAGTTGCATTGTGGCCGACGTAGATGCGAGTTGTGTCTGACATGGCGTCAAGCGTTACAATGCCGATTGCGGCGATGATGGTTAAGAGAGTTTTCATGGGCGGGGTATGGAATCCACTTTGGAAAAGTCTACCACGCTGTCGCCTTGTTGTCAATGTAAAGCAACTGGCTGTCAACAGTTTTCAGCCAAAACTATTTTGTGTTGAATCCTGCGGCATTCTTCGGTAAAATATTATCATTCAATTCGGGGCGTAGCGCAGCCTGGTAGCGCATCAGCTTTGGGAGCTGACCGTCGGGGGTTCGAATCCCTCCGCCCCGACCACCCTCTTAACAGTTAAAAGGGAAGAGTTAATGTTAAGAGTTTTGGTGGGCGATGATTTTCGGAGGGATGGCTGAGCGGTTTAAAGCATCGGTCTTGAAAACCGACGTGCCGAAAGGTACCGGGGGTTCGAATCCCTCTCCCTCCGCCATTATGCTTTCGTCTATCCATCAAATTGCAAACAAAGGAGAACATCCCATGAATTCTGATTATTCAATCTTCAGCACAGAGGATATTTCCTCAACTCTTTTCCATCCAACTAGGAGCTGCGCGCCCATTCCCAATGGTTTTGATGTTGTGGAATTTCCTTGGGACAATCTTACCTTGCGTGTTCCGGTTTGGCGGAATGTCATAGCGCCCGGCAATGCCGTGTTTTTTTTCCATGGCAATGGCGAAACCGCTTCAGATTGGTTTGTAATTGCCCCGAAAATTGGAATGGCGTTTGACGCAAACGTTTTCCTTTTCGATTATCGCGGCTATGGGAAAAGCGATGGCACGCCTACGTTTGAGACGATGCTGACCGATTCCGAAGCCTTCTTTGAAGCAATGCTGCGGAACAAATTCGAGCAAATACATGTCTTCGGACGGTCAATCGGAAGCGCACCCGCCATCCATTTGGCATGGAAGTTCCAGGCCAATGTCACTTCTTTGGTCATTGACAGCGGCTTTGCCCATTTGCCTGAATTGATTGAGCGTCTTGACGACGTTCTCTTGCCGCCCATTCCAAATGGGTTTTATGACAATGTCGACAAGCTTAGGGAAATCCGTATTCCAACACTTCTTCTTCACGGGCAAAGGGACTTCTTAATCCCCATTTCCGCCGCATCGGAAAACATAGGTGCCGCCGCTGCAGATAGAAAGAGATTGGTAAAGTTGGAGCACTCAAACCACAACAACACCGTGATCGCCCCTGGTTATTTTGCCTATATCACAAGTTTCCTCAGAGGTGACTAGGCTTTATCGACGCTGATAGTGCAGGGATGTCCGTTGAGATCGGCGGGGGCGGCGGCGATTTCGCCTCGCTCGCAGGAGACGGCTAGAGTCTCGCCACAGATCCAGTCGATGAATGCGCCGACGGCCTTGGCGACGGCTTCGTCGCCCGCGTAGACGATCCTGATCTTCTGATCGACAACGAAGTCGGCTTCCTTGCGGAGATTCTGCACATGGCTCACAAATTCGCGGGCGATGCCTTCCTCAATCAGTCCGGGTGTAAGTTTCGGGTCGAGCGCGACGGAGAGGTTCCCCTCGTTGGCGACCGTGAGGCCGGCGTTCTCTGTGCGGATGACGAGAACGTCGCCCGCTGAAATCGCGATGGCGGGCTGGCCGTCGCCCAGGTCGAGAGCGACGGTCTCGTCATTCTGGAGCTTGGCGACATCTGCTGCGGCAAGGCGCGCGATGGCGGCGGCGGCGGCCTTCATGCGCGGGCCGAGGCGCGAGCCGAGGACCTTGAAGTTGGCCTTTGCGGAGACGGTGACGAACTTCGATTCGTCGGCAGCGAAGTCGACGGCCTTGACGTTGAGCTCCTCGGCGATGACGGGGGCCATCGGCGCGAGGCGTTCGGCAAAGCCGGGTTCGGAACAGATGACGACGGCGCGGGAGAGCGGCTGGCGGACCTTGAGGTTCTTCTGCTTGCGCAGGTTGTGACCGAGGTTGACTGCGCGCTGCGCGATTGCCATGCGCTCCTCGAGGGCCGTGTCGCGCGCGGCGGCGTTGGCCGTCGGGAATTCGCAGAGATGGACCGATTCGGGCATCGTCTCGTCGCGGAGGTTGCGGTAGATGGCCTCGGCGATGAAGGGCGTGAAGGGGGCGGCGACCTTTGAGAGCTGGAGGAGGACGTAGCGCAGCGTGCGGTAGGCGTGAATCTTGTCGTCGTCGTTCTGCGACTTCCAGAAGCGCCGGCGGCTGCGGCGGATGTACCAGTTCGTGAGGTTGTCGACGAAGTCGATGAAGGGCCGCACGGACTTCTGGAGGTCGTAGCGGTCCATGGCGTCCGTGACGTCCGCAATGAGCGTCTCGAGGGATGAGACGATCCAGCGGTCGAGTTCGTTCGGCGAGTCTGGCACGCGGACGCGATCCTCGTGGACG
>JAEEGG010016767.1_pt1 | contig 15161 bp, 11 predicted proteins | sample 9134161 | NCBI WGS metagenome assembly JAEEGG01 (sample SAMN16246543, study PRJNA631951) | gut metagenome | biome: gut microbiome; feature: rumen; material: CR-attached | host: Bos | place: Iran: Karaj | collected 2018-10
ATCCCGGGGATGTCGGCTGCGGCATCCACGAACTGTTCCATGTGATTCAAGGACGTTACCGGAAGGCGCCAGACTGGCTTACCGAGGGAATTGCCGACTACGTGCGCTTCTACCTCTACGAGCCGGAGTCGCGTGGATGTGCGATGGACGTCAGACGCGACGACATCCACTACAACGGCTCCTACCGCGTTTCCGCGAACTTCCTCAATTTCGTGGAGAAAAAGTATCCCGGCACGGTCAAGGAGCTGAACGCCCTCTGCCGCCAGGGAAAGTACGATGAAAAAAGCTACTGGCAGAAACGCACGGGCAAGACCGTCCTTGAACTGGAACGGGAGTGGAAAGGACGATAACCTCACGTATGCCCCGGTGGATGTCCAATATCCTCTAGCGCGCGGCACGGCGTTGTGGTATAATGAACGCGCCAAGAGGCACAGTTTTCCATCAACAAACAGGAGAAAAAAACATGCAGATGAATCGACGTGCGTTCCTCGGGGCGACGCTTGCGGCGGGTGCCGCGGCGGCGACGAGGGGCTTTGGCGCCTGCTCGTGCGGATGCGCGTGCAGCCAGCCGGTACAGGTGGCCGTGCAGCTCTACTCGATCCACAAGTACATCAAGGGCAAGGACGGCTTGGCGAAGGCGCTCCAGGAAGTGGCCAAGATCGGCTACAAGGGCGTGGAGTTCGCCGGCTACGACGAAGGGGACGGTCGTGATCTTCCCGCGAAGACGCTTGCCTCCATGCTGGCGGACAACGGTCTCGTCGCGTGCGGTACGCATGTCGGCAAGGAGGCGTTCGGTCCGGACAAGGTGAAGGAGACGTGCGAGTACAATCTTGCCTTCGGCAACAACCTGATCATCTGCCCCGGCGGCGGCAACCGTCCGGCCGGCGTTGCATGGGATGCGACCTCGGGTGTGAAGGACGACTGGTGGAAGTATCTCACCGAGTATTATGCGAAGGCCGCCGAGGACGCCGCAAAGTTTGGTTGCAAGATCGGTCTCCACAATCACGCCTGGGAGTTTCAGATGAAGCTTTCAAACGGCACGACCGTGTGGGACTACTTCTTCAAGAACACGCCGGCGAACGTCTGCATGCAGCAGGATGTGGGCTGGACGACCTCCGCCGGCTACGATCCGTGCGAGCAGTACGTGAAGTATCCGCATCGCAGCCCGTCCCTCCACGCGAAGGAGAACGGCTGCCTCTATGCGCCGGACTACAAGCGCGAGTGGGCGGAGAACTTCGACGCGATTCTCGGCAAGCCGGGCACGTTCAAGGATGGCCGCAAGGTTCAGGGCGTGGACTGGGATCGTCTCTTCAAGGCATCCGATGCCGACGGCGTGAAGTGGTACGTCGTCGAATGCGAGAAGCATGAGGACGAGTTGATGGCGATCGATGCCTCGTTCAAGTTCCTGAAGTCCAAGGGACGCTGCTGAGAATGTAAAATGTAGAATGTAAAATGCCAGTTCACCGCAGGTGGGAGAATTCTGATTTTGCTTTTTACATTCTGCATTCCTCCAAACGATGAGTGCTGATGCCGGATTCAAGGAGGCGGTCGATTCATTCGCCGCCGCATTGGCGCTTGAGCGCGGACTCGCGGAAAAGACGCAGGAGGCGTATCTCCGCGATGTTCGCGCGCTCATCGCTTTCCTTTCGCGCCGCGGACGCTCTTCGGTGAACGCCGTGGTGCGCACGGATCTTACGGCGTATCTTGAAGCGTTGCATCAGGCGGCGAAGCGCGCCTCTTCGCGCGCGCGTGCTTTCACGGCCATCAAGGAGTTCTTTGCGCATCTCCGCGAGATGCGGTTCATCGCGTCCGATCCCATGGAAGGGCTGGAAGCGCCGAAGAAAGGTGTGGCGCTTCCGAAGATCCTGCCGGAAGAGGCGATGCGCCGGCTGGTGGAGTCCGTCGCCGGTACGGATCCGCGCGATCTGCGCGACCGGGCGATGCTGGAGCTTCTGTACGGGTGCGGATTGCGGGTGAGCGAGCTGTGCGACCTGACCCTTGAATCGTTCCCGGAGGGTGCGGAGATCGTGCGCTGCACCGGCAAGGGCTCCAAGGACCGCATCGTGCCGCTCGGCCGTGCGGCGGGCGAGGCGCTTACGCGCTATCTCGCTTCGGCGCGCGCTTCGTTCGACCGGGGCAATCGGGGCGAACGACACCTTTTCCTCACGCGGCTGGGGCGGAAGTTTACGCGCATGGGCGTGTTCAAGCTGCTCAAGCAGCGTGCCGCCGCCGCCGGACTCGACGCTTCGGTCGTATCGCCGCATGTTCTGCGGCACTGTTTCGCCTCGCATCTGCTGGCGCATGGTGCGGATATCCGCGCCATCCAGGAGATGCTGGGGCATGCCTCGATTTCCACAACGCAGGTCTATACCCATGTCGATCAGGCTCGGCTGGGGGAGATCCACCACAAATATCATCCACGCGCATGAAAAAAGATTCCGTTCTCAATCCGTTCGCTGACCGTCTCGCCGCGTTTGCCACGCGGCTGCGCCGCCGTCACCTGACCGCCGCCATCGTCCAGGGTGCCTACAACCAGAGGGGGCTTATCGGGTTCGGCTGCGACAACGGGCGGCTGCTGGTGCCGTCGGACGGCACCGCCCCCGTCTTCTACACCGACTTCCGCTACATCCCGGAGGCCAAACGCAAGTCGCCCTGGGTCAAGGTTCGCAACCTCACGCGTTTCGAGGCGGATGCCGCCGGCCTCTTGCGGACGGGGCGGAGCAAAGTCGGCTATGAGGGGGCGATCACCGCGTCGAAATTCCTCGAGATGAAAAAGATGTTCCGCCGCGCGGAGTTTGTGGATGTGGAAGAGGAGCTGCTGCTGCTGCGCGCCGTCAAAACGCCGTATGAGATCTCCAAGATTGCCGCCGCCGCCGCGCTCAACGACCGGATCTGGCGGGAGACCCGGCGTGAGATCAAGCCTGGCATGACGGAGAAGGACATTCGGCGGATCATACGCGCCTGGATGAACGCACTTGGCGACGGGGAGTCGTTCGAGACGATCGTCTGCGCAGGCGCAAACGCCGCCGAGTGCCACCACGTGCCGGATGACACCGTCTGGCGGCGCGGGGATCCGCTGCTCGTTGACATGGGCGTGAAGCTTGACGGCTACTGTTCGGACATGACCCGGTGCATCCGGGGAACCGCTGGACGCAAAAACGGGATTCCGTCGCGATATGATGAGATCTACGCGCTTGTTCTTTCCGCGAACCGTGCCGCAATCGCCGCCGCAAAGCCTGGCATCACGGGGAAGGAGCTTGATGCGGTGGCCCGCCGCATGATCACGAAGGCCGGGTATGGAAAGCTGTTCGGGCATGGGCTTGGGCATGGCGTGGGGCTTGAGGTACACGAATATCCCGTCGCCTCGAAGCGTTACAACATGGTTCTTAAGCCTGGCATGTTCGTCACCATCGAGCCGGGCATCTACATCGAGGGGGAGCTCGGCGTACGCATTGAGGATCTCGTGCTGATCACGAAGGACGGTTGCGAAGTGATCTCCCAGAGCCCCCGGTGATTTCGGCAATCAAGAAAGAGGAAAATAACATGAGAGCAAAAGCCTGGCGTCTTTACGGAGCGAGCGACCTGCGATTGGAGGATGTTGAACTTCCGGTTGTGGGCGAGGACGGTATCATTGTCGAGATTGTGGCCAATTCGGTCTGCGTCAGCGACTACAAGTGCGTGACGCTCGGTGCGGGGCATAAGCGCGTCCCGAATGACGTTGCGGAAAACCCGGTCATGGTCGGACATGAGATGTCCGGCATCGTGCGTGAGGTGGGCGGGAAATGGAAAGACCGCTTTCAGGTGGGCCAGCGCGTGGGCATTCAGCCGACCTTGAATGTGCCGGGGCATGAGCTGGATTCTGTGATCGGCTATTCCTGGCGTGCCGCCGGCGGCGAATCGACGCATGTCTATCTGTCGTCCATTGTCATGGAGATGGGATGCCTCCTTCCCTACGAGGGGGATGCGTTCTTCAAGTGTTCGCTCGCCGAGCCGATTTCCTGCGTCCTCGCCGGACTGCGCGCGAACTACCACAACGAGCAGGCGGCGCATGCGCATGTACAGGGCATTGTCAAGGACGGTACAATGCTGCTGATGGCCGGATGCGGCGCGATGGGTCTCGGCTGCGTCGATATCGCCTGCCATTCGCCGGAACGCCGCCCTCGCCGTCTTGTCGTCACGGAGGTCGATGATTTGCGGCTCTCCCGGGCGGCGCGGATGTTCGGTCTCTCCTATGCGAACGGCCGGGCGGACGGCGTGATCAACGGCGTGGAGGTTCACTTCATCAACACCGCCGGTCTGGAGAATCCCGTCGAGGCGCTCAAGGCGTACAACCGGGCCGACGGCACGGCGTCGGATGGCTACGACGACATCTTCGTGATGGCGGCGGTGCCGGCGCTCCTTTCGCAGTGTTCCGAACTGCTCGCCTACGACGGCTGCCTCAACTTCTTCGCCGGACCGACGGACAAGAACCTGACGGCGGCGTTCAACTTCTATAACGTCCATTACATGATGCACCATGTGGCGGCGAACTCCGGCAGTCTCGTGAACGACATGACCGACTCCGTGGAATGGATCGGGCGTGGCCTCCTGCATCCCGAAGTGATGGTCACGCATGTCGGCGGACTCGACTCTGCCGCCGATGCGACGCTCAACCTGACGAAAGTTCCCGGCGGAAAGCGCCTTGTCTATACGCATGTTGCGATGCCGATGACGGCCATCGCCGACTTCGCGGAGAAGGGGAAGAGTGATCCTCTCTTTGCGGAGCTTGACCGCATCTGCGCCGCAAACAATGGCCTTTGGAGCAAGGAGGCGGAAGACTACCTTCTCGCCCATGCGCCGAAGATTTCGCTTGGCGAACCGAAGGGACGCATAGAGGAAAGAAGTTTGGCAGGCGCGTGAGCTTGAAAGAGAGGAGGACGAGATGAAGCGGTTGGCTTTGGCAATGGCAAGTCTGGCGGTGGCGGTCGTCACGGCCGCTGTGCCGCCTCAGGGATCGGAGCTGTTCAAGTGCCAGGTGCACCGTGGTGGAGGGCGGAACACCCGCCCCGACAATGCGCTTGAGACGTTTCTCTGGTGCTGGGGACATGGCGTTGCGCCCGAGGCGGACGCGCGGCTCACGAAGGACGGCGTGGCAATTGCGCTTCACGACAAGACGCTGAACCGCGTGGCGCGAGGCATCTCGAAGGAACTTGCGTCCGCAGATGTCAAGACGCTCGACTGGGCGGACATCCGCGACGTGGACATCGGTTCCTATCTCGATCCCGCGTATTCGTCCACGCGCATCGCGACCATCGATTCGATATTTGCGGCAATGGCGGGGCGTCCGAACCGGATCCTCTACCTTGACGAGAAGGGCGCGCCGCCGGAGCTTATCGCGGAGCTTGCCCGCAAGCACGGCGTGGAGATGCAGATCTACTACACGTCGAAGAAGTTCGAGCTGATGGCACGCTGGCAGGAGGCTGTGCCGGGAGGGCTCGGCATGGTATGGCTCGGCACGTGGCCGAAAGAAAACTCCCCTGAATCCATCGCCAAGGCCAACAAGTTCCTCGAGGATACCCTCGACCGCATGGAGGCGTCAGGCTGGAAGGGCATCAGCCAGATACAGATACACATTCGGACGGATCTGTCGCGGCCGGATCCGTTCTGCCCGTCGTCCGACTGCATCCGCAGGGCAATCAAGCGATTGCATGATAGAGGCATAACGGTGCAGTCTTTCACATGGACGGAGGGGGCGAACAAGGACGTTCTGCGGCAGATCTGGAAAATGGGCTTCGACAATATCGCCACCGACGACCCGCTTGTGCTGTTCGAGCTGTTGCCTGAACTCGGCGCGACGGGTGAAAGCAAAAAGTGACGGTCCCGTTCACCCCTTCGCCCGAACGTCGGGGGATATTACTGATTTCGGTTTTTCAATAACGGCAAGGAGATTGACGGCATGGACATGAATCGCAGATCGTTTCTGGGAAAGGGGGCGCTGTTCGCGGCCTCGGCGCTGGGAGGCTGCCGTTCGCTCTTCACGGGCAGCGCGGCCGACTACGACGAAAGCCTCACCGTGTTTCTTTCCGACATGCACATCGGGTCGTCGGCGAACGCGCCGAAACACCAGCCATTGAAGTTCGGTGCGCTTCTCGCGGAGATTCTGCGCATGGATCCCCTGCCGCGCCGCGTGGTCGTGTTTGGCGACATTTCCTACAAGGCCGGGCTGAAGGGAGACTACGTGGCGGCCTTCCCGTTCTTCAAGCAGCTGACGGATGCCGGGATCCAGGTCACGCTGGGCATGGGCAACCACGACCGGCGTCCGACGTTCCTCGAAGTCTGGCCGGAGTATGCGGCGTCCTCGCCGGTGCCGGGGCGCATCGTGTCGGTCGTGCCGCTGCAGCATGCCGATCTGGTGCTGCTCGATTCGCTCAAGAGCATCGGCGGCGGACAGTCCGAGGCGGCGCGCGGCTATGGCGAGGGTGAGCTTGGCGCGGAACAGGAGGAATGGCTGGCCGACTGGATGGCGAAGGCGACGCGCCCGTTCTTCCTGGCCTCGCACCATCCGGAGTTCGAGCCGCCGGGCCACAGCATCACGGTGAAGGGGAAGCGCATCGACAGGTTCATGTACCAGTTCCCGCATGCAGCAGGCTACATCCACGGACACAACCACATGTGGCGGTCGGATTTCGCGTATGCACGCTGGTGGCCGGATGGGCAGATTCCCGTGCTGGGGCTTCCTTCGGCCGGCTACTGGGGCGATATCGGATACGTGCTGTTCCGCACGTCGCCGAACGGGGCCCGCGCCACGCTGCGCCAGACGGAGCACTTCTTCCCGCGCTGGAAAGGCGACGTGACTGACGCCTCAGCCCAACCGCTCGTGTGGCGGGAGCGCACGCGCGCCAACGACGGCCAGACTTGCCTGTTCACGTTCCCGCGCGCCTGGCCGTGGAACGAGAAATCGCGCGATTTCTCCCTCGAAAGGTATTAGGAAACCGCGGGGACGGACGGGCTGCAGGCTTCTACTGTGCCACTCTCGGACATGCCACGGGCTACACACGGAAGGAAAACAAAAAGGCGCGGCTTGAAACCGCGTCTTTTCTTGATGGTGGTGGGGCAAGGATTCGAACCTTGGAAGGCGAAAGCCAGCAGATTTACAGTCTGCCCTCGTTGACCGCTTGAGTATCCCACCGATCAACCTTGTCTCTCCTCCGGCTCCACTCCCCCTAGTTAAGAATGGTGCTCGGGGCGGGACTCGAACCCGCAAGGATCTCTCCACATGCACCTCAAGCATGCGTGTCTGCCAATTTCACCACCCGAGCAAGGCGGAAAAACGGCGCGTAATATACCATAATGGGGTGTGGCGCGCAAGAGGATTTTTTGATAAAATTCCCCGCTATGTTTGAAGCAAAAAATATTCGCTTCTCGCGAGGAGGCTCTGAAATCCTTTCGGGCGTCACGTTTTCCGTCGATGCCGGAGAGGTCTTGGCCATCACGGGCGCGAATGGCGCCGGCAAGACGACGCTTCTGAAAATCCTTGCCGGCATTTGGCTGCCGACCTCCGGGACGGCGATCTCCGACGGCGTGGACATCCTGGAGGAACCGCTCCGCCATCGCCGCCGTCTCGGCTGGCTCGGCGAGACGGCGCCGGCGGATGACGATCTCACCGTGAAGGGCTATCTCAAGTACCGGGCGCGACTCAAGGGCGAGCAGTCGCGCAAGATCCGCCACCGCGTGCGTGAGGCGATCTCCGTTTGCGCCCTTGAACCGTTCGCGGATATCACGGTCGCCTGCCTTTCGCGCGGACAGCGCAAGCGCGTGGCGCTCGCCGAGGCGGCGCTGCTGCGTCCGCGTTTGCTGCTGCTCGACGATCTCTTCGCGGGGCTTGATGCGGAGTCGCGTGAAAGCGTCGTCACGATGATCGGTTCGTTCCGTTCGTTCGCCACGGTGATCGTCACGGGGCATGAGACGGAATGGTTCAGCCGCCTCGAGGCGCGCGTGCTGACGCTCAAGGAGGGGAGGATCGCGTGAAGACGGCACTTCTCGTGGCGACGCGTGCGCTGGGGCGTCTTGCTGGGCAATCGACCACTGGCTTTGCCATCGGGGCGTTCTTGGCCGCCCTCGGCGCCTTGTTCGCGGCGGGGCTTTTCGCCGCCGAGGGCAAGACCGTCTCCGTGTCATCCGTCTGGGCGATTGCGGCGGCGAACGCGTTGCCGCTCCTGACCTCTCTCTTGACGATGCGCCTCTGGAGCGACGATGGCAATCCCGGGCGCACGGAGATCGATCTCGTTGCGCCCGTTCCGGAGCGCGCCTTCGCATTCGGACGGTTCCTGGCGGCGTATGCCGCAACGGTTCTCACGCTTCTGGTTTCGCTTGCCGCGCCGGTGTTCGTGCTGCCGCACTGCGCCCCTGCGCTCGCGGCGGACGTTTCCGTGTTGCGTCTCCTCCCTTCGTTTGTCGCGCTGTCGCTTTGGGCGATTCCGCTTGTCGCGTTCGGATCCCTCACGGGGGTGTTCTTCCGGCGTGCCGCCCCGGCGGCCGTCACCTCCTTTGCGTTGACCTGCGCCGTGCCGTACGCCGCCTATCAGGCGCTTCTCGCGTGGAGTCCCGCGATGCGGATGATGTTCGCCGAGCCGCCGCTTGAGGCTCTGATCGCCGATGCGGCGGATGGACGCTTCTCCGCCGGTGCGGTGGCTTCGATCTTTGCGTTCGCCTGTTTTGCGGTCTTCACGACATCGAAGATCTTTGCGTTGCGTCGGCTGGCCGGCGGCGGACGGTTCGCCCTGAAGGTTTCTTCGGCGGTGGCCATCGCCTGCGCGCTTCTGGCCACGACGCTCTTTTCGCTGCTCGCGCAACGGCTGGACTTCTCTGTGGAATGGGCGGGCGTCTCACGGGCCTCGTCGTTCTCGGCGCGCACGCGCGAAATCCTCTCCGGCACGTCGCAGGAGGTGCTGGTGACCGCCTGCCTCCGGCGGAGTGCTCCGGAGTTCCTCGCCGTGTCGCGGCTTCTGCGTGCGTTTGAGGCGGAATCCCGGAACCTGGCCAGCGCCGGTGTGCGCTGCGCGTTCGTCGATCCGCGGTGGGATCCGAACGCCGCCGCGCGCGTGGTGCGTCGGGGTGGCGGGGAAGGGATGCTGGTGTTCTCCGCAGGACGCCGCCGCATTGTCGTGCCGGCGAAGGAGGTCGATGAAAGCGTCTGCGCCTCTGCGATCCAGCGGCTTTCCATGCCGGCCAAACACGAGGCGGTGATGTTCACGGCCGGACACGGCGAACCCTCCGTCTCCGACATTGGTCCTCTCGGTCTCAGCGATGCCGCGCAGGTGCTGAAGCAGGAAGGTTACCACATCAGCACGCTGTTCTCGGCCACCTCGCCGATTCCTTCGGACTGCGCCGTGCTGGCGGTGATCGGGCCGCGCACGCCGTTTTCCGAGGTGGAGCGTCGCGATATCGGCAAGTTCCTTTTGCAGGGCGGGCGGCTGCTGGCAACCGTTTCGTCTGTTGCCGGAAGCGGGCTGGAGGGACTTTTGGAGACCTATGGAATTTCCGTGGATGCCGTGCGCGGAAACCAGCGCACGACGGATGGCGCGGACATCGTCGTCTCCGACTTTGGCGACCATGCGGTTTCGGGTCCATTGAGCGGATCGGTGGTCGTGTTCGCGCCTGATGCCGTCCGCTTCAAGGCGGCATCGTCCGCGCCCGCGCCCGAAGGGGGCTTTTCGTTCACGGCGCTCTGCGGGGCGGAGGCGTCCGCGTACGCGTTGGCCGGCGAACGCGGCACGGCGCTCAAGAGCGATCTGGCGATCCACCCGGCCCGTCTGGTGGTGATTGGGGATTCGGCCTTCCTTGGGAACGCCGCGCTTGCCTCGCGCGCGAACGCCAACCGCGACTTCTTCCTGAACGCCGTCGCCTGGCTTGCGGGGCTTGACGTCTCGGGTTCTCCGGGCATGGGCGGGAACGTGATCTCTGCGCGCATGGATCGTCGCTTGCGCATCCGCTTCGTGCTGCTTTCCGTCGTCGGTGTGCCGGTCGCCCTCGGGCTTTTCGTTCTGATCGTCCGCATCTGGAAGAGGAGGAGGCGGAAATGAAGAACCGTCGTGCCATCGCATTCTTTCTGGCCTGCAGCGCGGTCTTCGCGCTTGCGCTGGCGCTGGCCTGGACCTATCGTCATCCCGTGGCGTCCGTCGCGCGGGCGACCCTCTCGGATCTCAATGTGGAGGAGATCACCTCCGTGGAGATTGGGCGCACGGTTGCGAACGGCAAGAGCGAGCAGATCGCGTTCGTCCGCGCCGAAGGCCGTTGGCGGTTGGAGAAGCCGATTCAGGCCGATGCGGACGAGGGAATGGTGAAGCAGGTCGTCAATGCCGTTGTGTTTGCGGAGGTTGGCGATATCCTGACCCGTCCTGACAGGGAACTGCTCCAGCGGTCGTTGCGCGATTTCGGGCTGGCGGTGCCGTCCCTTTCGGTCACGGTTACCGCGCGCGGCCGCCGTGAGACGTATTCCTTCGGGCGGCCGACGGCGGCGGGGAATGAAGTCTATGTTCAGCAGGACGGCCTGGAGGAGGTCTTCACCGTGCCCGCGGAGACGGCGCGTGTGCTCGAACGGCCGTTGGGCGACTTCCGCCGTCACAACCTCTTTGCCGCCTCGCGCGACGAGATCTTGGGCATCGGGCTCAAGGATGGCGGGGAGCCGTTCTCCAAACTCGTCAAAAACGATGGCGCATGGCGTCTCACCGAACCGGTGGATGCGCCGGCGGATCGCGCCGTCGTGGAGCGTCTTCTTGAGGCGATCTGTTCTGGACGGATCGTGGCCTATGCCGATGACGGTGCCGGCGCGGGGTTGGGCGAGGACGAAGGTGGCTATGTGCTGTCGCTCCGGAATTTGTCCGGCGGTGTGGAGAAGGCCATCATTGGCGCCGCTGCCGGCACGAACGAGGTGTGGGCGAAGACCTCCGAGGGGGCTGTGGTACGGGTGCGCGATTCCCTGCTCGCGGTCTGTCGGGAAAGCCAGCGGACGGTTGAAGATACGCGTGTGTTCCCCGTGGAGGCGGCAGCCGTTACATCCATCACCGTTGACGAAGGGTTCCCCGCCTATGTGTTGTCGCGCAAGACGCCGACCGATCCGTGGCGGCTCGCTTCGCCCGTCGATGCGCCGGCTGACGCCGATCATGCCGAAAAGCTCCTTTCGGGTCTCTTGGCTCTCCGTGGCATCGACATCATGCTGAGCGCCACCAACACGGTCAAGGTCTCGGTCAGCACGGAGACGACCAACTTCCCGCCTTGCGCCGTGCTGGAGAAGTCGCTCATCGGAAAGGGGCGGCTCGCGGATCTCCGCGACCGGACGCTGATCCGCTATCCGGCGGCCAAGGTGAAGAAGGTGCGGGTGCGCACGTCGGCGGGTGTCACATGGGACGCCACGAAATATGAGGCGTTGGTCAAGTGCCTGGAAGAGGGACTTGCCGCCGAGAGCGTCGATGTCATCGCTCCCAGCAAGGAGGATTTCAGGCGCTGCGGGTTCGATCGGCCGTCCTTCACCTTTACGTTTGAGCTTGATGACCCTGCCTCATCCCTGCGTACGCTGCTCCTCGGCGCGGCGGCGCCGGGCGGCGGGCGGTACGCCACGATTGGCGGTGTGGACGATGCGTCGTTCGTCCTGTCGGCGGCGACCGTCTCGATTCTGACGAAACCGGTCGAGGAGACTTTGGAGAAAAAATGATGAAAGTGATGATCACAGGAGGAAGCGGATTCCTCGGCATAAACCTGATCCGCAAGCTGCGCGAGAAGGGCGTGGAGGAGATTCGTGTATTGGATATCGCCGACTTCGACTATCCTGAAAAGTCGGAGCCGTGGCTCAAGTTCACGCTGGGGGACGTGCGGGATGCCGCCGTGGTGGACCGGCTCTCCGAAGGGTGTGATATCGTGGTCAACACCGCTGCGGCGCTGCCGCTCTATTCGCCTGAGGATATCCGCACCACGGAGGTTGACGGCATCCGCAATGTGCTCGACGCCGCGAAGCGGCTGGGCGTGAAGCGCGTGGTGCAGATCTCCTCCACGGCGGTGTACGGCGTGCCGAAGAAGCATCCGATCTACGAGACGGACGAGCTGATCGGCGTGGGACCGTACGGGCATGCGAAGATCGAGGCGGAAGAGGTGTGCCGCACGGCGCGCGCGGCGGGGCAGACGGTCTGCGTGATCCGTCCGAAGAGCTTCATCGGTCCCGAGCGGCTGGGCGTGTTCGCGCTCTTCTACGACTGGGCCTACACGGGGCATGGGTTCCCGATGATCGGCAGTGGCAACAACCGCTACCAGCTGATGGACGTGGAGGATCTCTGCGACGCGATCTGGAACGCCATGACCTACCCGGACGAGAAGGTGAACACGGAGTTCAACATCGGCGCGAAGGAATTCACCACGATGAAGGAGGACTATCAGGCCGTTTTGGACAAGGCGGGCTATGGCAAGAAGATCCGCGGTCTGCCCGTCAAGCCGATCGTGTTCATCCTGCGCATCCTCGAGGCACTCAAGCTCTCGCCGCTCTACCCGTGGGTGTACGAGACGGCCTCGACCGACAGCTTCGTCTCCATCGAACGCGCCGAGCAGATGCTCGACTTCAAGCCGCGCTTCTCCAACAAGGATGCGCTCGTGCGCAACTATGAATGGTACTGTGCGCACCTCTCGGAGTTCGCGGGCAAGACGGGCGTTTCCCACCGCGTGCCGTGGAAGCAGGGGCTTCTCGCCTGCGCGAAGTGGTTCTTCTGATGAAAGGAGCGGTAGAGACATGGAACAGAGCAGAAGGGATTTTCTGAAGGGTACGGCGTGGATGGGCGCGGCGGCGATAGCGGCCGGCTGCGCCAACGGGTTGAAGATCGGCGGTGCGGGAGGCTCCATGCAGGGGTTTGCCGCCGCACCGCTCAAGAAGGTGCGTGTGGGCGTGGTCGGCATCGGCAGCCGTGGAGAGGGCGCGGTGCACCGCCTTGCGATGATTCCGGGCGTGGAGGTGCGGGCGCTCTGCGACATCCGCGAGCCGCGCGTGGCGATCGCCGCGAAATGGCTGCAGGAGAACGGCAAACCCACGCCGCGTCTCTATTCGGGCTCGGCCGACGCGTGGCGGCAGATGTGCGAATGGGACGGCATCGACTGCGTGTATAACGTCACGCCGTGGTCGCTGCACGCGCCGATCGGTCTGTACGCGATGGAATGCGGAAAGCATGCTTTCATCGAGGTGCCGTCCGCCATGACGATCGATGAATGCTGGGCGCTCGTCGAGACCGCCGAGCGGACGCGCCGCCACTGCATGCAGCTTGAGAATGCCTGCTACGGCGAGGCGGAGATGTTGGCGCTCAACCTGTGCCGTCAGGGGGTGTTCGGAGAACTCGTCCACAGCGAATGCGCCTACATCCATGACCTGCGCGTGGGGAACTATCAAGATCAGGGGCCGGACGACGGGAAGGGCTACTGGAAGTATTGGCGTCTGCGCTGGAACCAGCAGCACAAGGGCAACCAGTACACGACACACGGTCTTGGCCCCATCAGCCAGTGCCTGAACATCAACAGGGGTGACCGCTTCGACTATCTCGTTTCGCTCGAGTCGCGTCAGGCGAACTTCACCGCCTACGCCAAGGCCGCGTTCCCCGAGACATGGAAGGCCCGCGAGAATGTGGAGATGGGCGACATGAACAGCACGCTCATCCGGACGGTGAACGGCTGCTCGATCCTGCTCCAGCATGACATCTCGACCCCCCGCCCGTACACGCGCATCAACCTGCTGACGGGGACGAAGGGGGTCATCTGGGGAATGCCGTGGCGTCCGTCGCCCATCAGGATCGCGCTCGAGGAGAAGCCGGGCGCCGGCGCGCACAAGTTCCTCGATGAAGACAAGACCGAAGAGATCCGGAAGGCGCAGCGCCATCCCCTGTGGCGGACGGCCGGCGAGGTCGCCAAGAAGGTCGGCGGGCACGGCGGCATGGACTTCCTGATGGATCTCCGCTGGGCCTACTGCCTGCAGAACGGACTTCCGCTCGACATGGACGTCTATGATCTTGCGAGCTGGTGCTGCATTTCCGAACTGACGGAACGCTCCGTGCGGAACCGTTCCGCGACGATGGACGTGCCGGACTTCACGAAGGGCGGATGGCGCACGGCGAAACCGCTCGGCATCGTGGATATCGATCTCGCCAAGATGGATTTCGATGCTTCCCGCGTGAAGCGCGATTCCGCCCAGATCAACATCTGACGGATTTCGCGTGGTCCCTTGCCGTGCTTTGCCGCGGTTTGAGGCCCACCGTGAATTGTGGTAGAATACGGCACCAGTTCAAAGCAAAGACAGCTTACAGACACGCAAACAAGGAAAGGACATTCAAATGGGTATCTTCAAGGCGTATGACATCCGCGGCATCTACGGCACGGATCTGGACGAGGACATCTTCTACAAGATTGCGCGGGCATACGCGCGGTTCCTGGGATCGCCCAAAAGCATCGTGGTCGCGCATGACTGCCGCAAGTCCTCGGATTCCCTCTTTGCGGCGTTTGCGAAGGGACTCAACGACGTGGGCGTGGATGTGATCGACATCGGCCTTGCCTCCACCCCGATGAGCTACTTTGCGAACGGCACCCTCAAGCCGGATGGCTCGGTGATGATCACCGCTTCGCACAACACGAAGGAGTGGAACGGCTGCAAGCTCTGCCGTGCGAACGCCGTGCCGATCTCCGGCGCGACGGGCATCCAGGATATCGAGAAGATGGTGATGACCGGCGACCTCGGCGCGGATGCCGCCATGAAGGGAACGGTGCGGAAGGTGGATGTGCTCGCGGACTACGCGGCGCACGTGCGCTCCTTCGAACACATGGCGAAGCCGCTTCATGTCGCCTGCGACTTCGCGAACGGCATGGGCATCTGCGAGGCGGCCTCCTTCAAGGGCTCGCCGCTCACGTACGACGGACTCTACGAGACGTTCGACGGCGACTTCCCGAACCATGACGCGAACCCGCTTCATGTCGAGACGCTGAAGGATCTTCAGGCGCTGATCAAGGCCAATCCCGGCAAGTATGCGTTCGGCGTCGCGTTCGACGGCGATGCGGACCGCGCGGGCTTTGTCGATGAGAAAGGCGAGGTGATCCCGATGGATTTCACCACGGCGCTTATCGCCGAGGATATGATCGCCGCCAATCCCGGCGCGACCTGCTTCTAC
>JAEEGG010016770.1_pt1 | contig 15159 bp, 15 predicted proteins | sample 9134161 | NCBI WGS metagenome assembly JAEEGG01 (sample SAMN16246543, study PRJNA631951) | gut metagenome | biome: gut microbiome; feature: rumen; material: CR-attached | host: Bos | place: Iran: Karaj | collected 2018-10
CCCACCACACAGATTCCATGAAGTTCTTGTCCATGGTCTTGTAGCCCTTGTCGAAGTCGACCCAGCGGCCCATGCGGCGCACCGTCTTCTTCCATTCGCTCGTGTACTTGAGCACCTTGCCGCGGCAGGTTTCGTTGAACTTGTCGACGCCGAGCTTCTGGATTTCGGCAACACCAGCAAGGCCGAGTTCGTTCTGCACGAGGGATTCAATCGGAAGGCCGTGGCAGTCCCACCCGAAACCGCGCGGAACCTTCTTGCCCTTCATGGTCCAGTAACGCGGGACAATGTCCTTGATGGTACCGGCAAGCAAGTGACCGTAGTGCGGAAGGCCCGTTGCAAACGGAGGGCCATCGTAGAAAGTGTACGGTTCAGTTTCCGGACGGCTGTCAAGCGACTTCTTGAAGCTTTCGTCCTTGTCCCACAGAGCAAGAACACGCTCTTCGATCTGCGGGAAGGTCTCTTCTTTCTTTACTTCACGGAACATGGGTTACCTCAAACCCCGCGGCATGCACCGCGGGCATTAAATTTTCGGGCGTAAATTTAGAAATTTCATCCCACTATTCCAAATTGGAATATCGTTTTCTGCTATTTATTCTTTTCAAAGTGGCTTTTTCAGGCGGAAACAGATAGTTTAAGGCAAAAGGCTTCCTTCAAATAATAGGAGATTCCATGTCTAGCCAAAAGTCTACCCTCGGACACATTGTCCTTATCACCCTGGCCGCGGCAATCGGCGGCTTTCTCTTCGGTTTCGACTCTTCCGTCATCAACGGTGCGAATGGAGCCTTGAAGGCTCACTTTAATGCAACGGATTACCAACTTGCTTGGTCTGTGTCACTTGCCCTGATAGGTGCAGCGGCCGGTGCGTTCTTTGCTGGCCGGCTTGCCGACACGTTTGGTCGTGTGCGTTGCATGCTTGCCGCTTCGGGCCTTTTCTTGGTGAGTGCCATCGGTTCGGGTGTTCCGTTCGGCATTCCCGACTTTATCGTATGGCGCGTCATTGGCGGCGTGGGCATCGGTGTGGCTAGCATCATTGCCCCAATCTATATTGCGGAATCGGCTCCGGCACACCTGCGCGGTCGCCTGGGTTCCATGCAGCAGTTTGCCATCGTGATAGGCATATTCGTGGCACTTCTCTCGAACTACGTCATCGTGCGCATCGCGGGCTCCGCGAACAACGTGCTCTTTGGCGGTTTCAAGGCATGGCAGGTCATGTTCTGGGTCGAGGTCATCCCGGCGGCGCTCTATGGGCTTGCTGCGTGGCGACTCCCGGAATCGCCGCGTTACCTTGTTCATAAAGGCCGGATTGAAGACGCCAAGCGCGTCCTTGCGAAAATCAATCCCGAGGGAGTCGACAAGGAAATCGAGATTATTCACGAGACTTTCAAGAATGAACGGCCTTCCAAGTTCAGCGACCTTCTCGATAAAATCGGGGACAAGGTCCGCATTACCCCGATTCTGTGGGCAGGTCTTGGCCTCGCTATCTTGCAGCAGCTGGTGGGTATCAACGTCATCTTCTACTACGGTACCATGCTTTGGCAGAGCGTAGGCTTCGGCGAGAGCGACGCCTTCCTCACGAGCGTAATCTCGAGCGCCATCAACCTTGTCATGACCATCGCCGCTATCATGCTTATCGACAAGATCGGCCGTAAGCCGCTCCTGCTTATCGGTAGCATCGGTATGGGTGTTACCCTCAGCACGCTCACCGTCTGCTTCATGAACGCGAACGCCGACGGCAGCCTCCCCGGAGCCGCGGGCGTCATCGCGCTCATCGCCGCAAACCTCTACATCACGTTCTTCGCGGTGTCCTGGGGCCCGGTCATGTGGGTGATGCTCGGCGAAATGTTCAACAACCGCATCCGTACGGTGGCCATCGCCATCTGCGGCCTTGCACAGTGGGGCGCGAACTTCATCGTCACCTGGAGCTTCCCGGTGCTTACGGGCAAGCAGGGTATCGGTGTTGGCCCGACATACGCCATCTACTCGTTCTTCGCCATCTTCAGCATCTTCTTCGTGGCAAAATTCATCAAGGAGACGAAGGGCAAGGAACTCGAGGACATGTAGTCTCCGCGGAACACCTTAAAACGCAAAAGCGCCGGCAGAAAACTCTGCCGGCACTTTTCATACACCAAACTTTCGCTTACTTTTCTAGACGGTAGATTTTCACGTGCTTGATATAGAAAGTACGCTCCATGTTGCCCAAATTCAGTTCGAAGCGGGCGAACGGGGTGCTTTCCTGCGGCATGAACTCGATTTCCACGGACTTTCCGGAAGTCCCGACCATCACGTGTTCCTGGAACCCGATCGTGTCGTAATCGTCATAGGCACCGATGCGAGCCGTAATCTGCCCTTCGACATTCGACCAGATGGTGAACACGCACTTGTACTTCTTGCCGGCGACGAGCGCGATATCTTCCTGGATGAGCTGCACGCTGTACGACCTGGTACCGCCATTCGTCACAGCCACCTTGAGGATGTGATCGCCGCCAGCTTCCTCGATAACAGATGCCGTAGCCTCTCCGCGCATCTGCGTGAAGAAGATCCAGCCCGAAAGTCCGGCGGAGAAGTCTCCGTTCGTAATCGTATTGTCGCTCATCGAACCGATGACGCCGTCCCAGATATCCTTGACGTAGTCCTCGACGATCTTGCCCTGCTCGTCGACATAGTCGTAACGGAGCGAGCGGAAGCTCGGGACAAAGCTGCTGTTGAGTTTCTGCCAGAGCGCGATGTTGTTCTCGTTGTCTAGGTAGATGGTCCCGTCTTCGGAAACTTCCGCCTTGGTAAAGTCGATGCCGCGAGTCCAGTAGCGGACATGGAACACCACAGACAAGTTAGCGACGCTGTCTGAAACCCTTTCTATCTGCGAGAAGTGGTAGCGTAGGCCCATCTTCTGGAAGCCGTTCAGGTTGTATTCGAACGGGACATACTCGTCGTCGATGAGCACACGGCCGCGGATAACGGAACTCGGGCCTTCGGGTTTGAACGAGACACCGATTTCCTTCAGGAAGCCTTCGTCCTCGAGGTCGATGGTCTTGAACGGTTCTTCCACGGAGGATCCTTCGGTGAACGAGATAGGCAGCAGGGCTTCCGGAGAATCTTCCTCGGGCCAGATCGGCAGGCCTTCGGTCGGGTTGATGGAAACTGCAGTGTAGTAGCTGGAGAACGAGCGGACTTCGGACAGGTTCATGGAGAACGAATCCAGCAGCACGGGTTCATCCTTTTCAACGGACTTCTTGAGGGAGCCTTGCTCGACCTCGGAATAATCCACGGAGAAATCCGCAGTGAGCGCAAGTGCGGGGTTGCCGATTTCGATTCCGGCAACAGTATCGGAAGCCTTGTCGTTGGAACACCCGACAAAGACCATCATCGCAAGCACCAAGCCGGCTATGGACCACCCAAAACGCATCACACTCCTTTTGTCAACGGAAACAGCTGGATATTTACCTGAACCACGTCATCCGCTTCGCCAGGCTTTGCAGAGAAATCTAGTAGTTCTTTGCGCATCAGTTGGATGTGTTTCTTCAAATTGGGGAAATCTTCGCGCTTAATACTGAACGTCAGTGCAGATATATCGCGTTCCTGGCTCGGAAGTTCATTCATCATGTTGGCCGAAATGCGCAACATCTGCTGGTGGTAGAGCTTTACCATCATGTCCTGCACTTCGTCGTCGGTCGTAAGGAGCGGGTCGCGCTGGCGGAATCCGTTCGCCGTCTTGACCAGGAGCCCCAGTTCCATGAGCAGGTCGAACGATTCCTGGACCTGCGAGGGCGTGACCAGGCCGCGGAGCTTCTTGCTCACCCAGTCGGGAATCGGGCGGAATCCCTTGAGGGCCACCATCTCGAGGATGACGGAGTGGTGCCATTCCCTGAAGATGCGGAACTGCGCCTTGTCCATCTTGTGCAACTTGGAACGCGGGCTCGCCTTGAGGAGCTGCGCGTAGTAAATCTGTTTTTCGGTATCGTTCTGCGCCTGGTTGAAGAATACGAGGCTTTCGAAGTAGGCGGCGCGCTGTTTTTCAAGTCCCAGGCCCTGTACGAGCTTGAGCACGGTCCCCTTTGTAATATTGCGCTTGCCGTCGATAGTAAGCTTCAGGTGAGCATGGCTCGAAAGCCCCGCCTTTTCGGCGAAGAATCGAAGACTGAACGAGGGCTGTGTTTTCTTCTTGTACTCGTAATAATCGCGCAGGTAGACGCGAAAATTCGTGTACTGCAACACGTCCGGTTCGGTCAAGTTTATGTTTTCTCCATTTTCCATACCCTATAAGATAGAAGAATGCATCCGAAAAGAACAAAAAAATTTACACTTTCGTGTTTACCCTAGAAACCATTTTGGATACAAACGTTCCCAATTATTCTCAAATTTCGGGGTCGCGGGCTAGTCGCGCAAAACGTACGTGGTCCACAAAAATCCCGTTTATTCGCTCAAATTCGCGGGAAAAGCCCTCTTCACGGAAGCCGCAACGACGTGCGACGGCCTGGCTCGCACCGTTGGTTACAGACGCCGAAATCTCGAGCCGGTTGAGGCCCAGTTCCGTAAACGCATGGCGGGCAAGCAGGCGGAGCGCCTCGGTCGCAAGCCCCCTGCCGGTAAAGCTTTCGCCGAGCCAGTAGCTCACGCTCGCGGAGCGGTGCGCCGCCTGGATCCAGCCGAGCATGATGACACCCGCAAGCTTAGGTTTTGAACCGCACGCATCCTTCTCGAAAATGCCCCAGCAGGCGCCGTTCGCCATGTCGGCCTGAATTTCCCACGTGTCGATGCGGGACTCGACGTCCTCGACGCAGGTACATTCCGCGGGCCACGGCAGGTGGCGCGAGAGGAAATCGCGGCTAGCGTCTATCACGGGGTAGAGCGCGGGCGCATCGGGGCCGTGCAGCAGGCGAAGCGTCACGCGCTCGCCTTCGAGAACGACATCGGGGATTTCGGTCAGGAAGTCTTCCATGCGGAAGAATATAGCATAAGGCGTGGGCACGGCGGCGGAAATAGAAAAACCGCCGGACGAATCCGACGGTTTTTCAGTGCGGATGAAAGGACTTGAACCTTCATGCCCTTGCAGGCACTAGAACCTGAATCTAGCGTGTCTACCAGTTCCACCACATCCGCGTGGTGCACCAAATTTTGAAAAATTCGCCCGTTTTGTCAAGGGGTGGGGTGATTATTTCTTGGTTTGGATAGCCTCGCGTATCCAGTCCAGGTGCTTTTCGCGCCAGTACGACCAGTCGTGCTCGCCCGCAGGGTCAAACCGGAGCATGCAGTCCGCCTGGACCGCACTGCAGAATTCCTCGATCCAGGGCCTGGCCTCCCCCGCCGGGAAAAGCCTGTCGTTGCCGCCCTGCAGGAACCGCCACCTGCCTAAGCGCATCCGGGAAGCGTCCATGCCGGCGAGCGTTCGAGCCTCGCCCAGCAGCTTGCCGAACGAACTTGCGAGAAGCCGGTCCTTCACGCGGCGTTTGCCTTCCATGGAATAGACGAGAGCCCCCAGCGCACCGTCCGAAACCCCGACCAAAGAGACCGCATCTACCGGCGAGCCGCGACGTGCAGCTACCGAATCGAGCGCCGCATCGACCGCAGCCACCATGGCTTTCGTAGCCCAGTGCCTGTCCCTGCATGCCGAAGCGCTCACTACGATTATATCTGGGAAAAGTTTCGCGAAGTCGTCACCCGCGACAAGCCCCTTCTCGCAGTTGCCGCTCGTCATGCCGCCATGGAACCACACGACGACACCGGACTTCGCGGCGTGACGCGGGAAATTCGCCCTGGAAGATTTCGGTTGCACCGGCCACCAGACACCCGTTGCGCTCTTGACGAGCGTTTTGCTTTCCTGATCTACGGAAACGACCGTAAGCGAATCCGGTCTGCCGCCCGCCCAGGCGCTTGTGCAAAAGGCCAGGGCGCAGAGCCACAGAAAGAATGCTGTCCGCATCAGCGTCCCTGGGGAATCTTTGTCCTGATGCCGAGGATGAGGAAAACGACCATCGCGATAAAGCAGCCGAGCGCGATAGCGCCGAAAACCATGAGGTTCGAGACCTGGTATTCGGTCAGCGTATCCCATTCCAGTTCCCCGTCGTTATTTGCAATCGACTTAACGACAAAGGTGTTCTCGTTGATGCGTGCGGCGCTGATTTCGAGCGGGACCTCCGAGGCGCCCTCCTCGGCAAAGCTGAACCATTCCGACATCTCGTCGTTGATTTCCTTGGAACTGTAGAGGATGAACGTAACATCCTTGTCGCCGTTAATCTGGAAGAACGTCCTGTCGAGGAAGGGTATGTCCGTACCGCCGAAGAGGCTCGGGATGGAGGCGTGGCTCACCGTACCGTAAAAGAGGTGTTCTTCCTTGAAGAAGCTACGAGCAACGTAATGCGTACTCGCGACACACCACACGATAGCCACAAGGAACAATAGCGCGATATTAAAAAAAGCCGACTTCCGTGTCTGTAGAAAAGCTAACATAACAAACTAAGTTTTTGACCTGAATATAAAAAAGAATGTCGAAAGCAGCAACACGATTGTCAGGAAATAGAACACCAGCGGAATTTTCGCCTTAAGCGCAATCTCGTTCAAGTTTTCCTGCTGGAAGAACTGAATCATTTCCTCGCTTGCAAGGATGGCCGCATGGTTGTCGAAACGTTCCCACGCCATCGCCAGTTCCGCATTCTCGGCAAGAATCGAGTCAAGGCGACCGGAAAGCGAATCCGGAACAAGTTCACGCGGCAACTGCGCGGGGAATCCGAAACGGGCAGAATCGAGCGCCATTAGCAACGGATAGGCCTGCACACCGGACAGCGCCGCCACTTCGGCATAGACGGCATCGAGTTCATTCAACCACGCCCTGCGGACAGACAGATAGCGCCGGATTCCCGCCACCTTGGAAAGCACCTCCCGTTCAAACTTCGACACTGACTGGCGCGGAGGGGTCGCAATCCCGTGCGTCGAGAGGTCGTCCATCTCACGCGAGAACGAGACGGCCAGTTCCCTAAGCGACATGGTCTGAGCGAGGACCTTTAGCGAATCCGCGCTGTAGCCGCAGCGGACCTGGTTCATGGAATGCATCAGGTCGAGTTCAATCAGCTGATAGTCCGAAAGCGACTTGATATAGCGGGAATAGACGATCACACCGGGTTTCTGGGAAACATAGAACAACGCGGTAAGCCCGAGCGTGATGAGGATAATCAGCCAAACCCACGGAGTCTTGAGCTTCGCGTTGAAGGTGTCGGCGATGGTCCTGTTTTTTGTTTCTTCCACACCTAGAAATTACCTTTTTTCTACTTTGGTGGATATGAGGCGTGCTTTTTTTTCGACTTTTTTGGCTCTTTTACCGCTTTCGGGCGTCTGCGGCGTCCTTTGCGGCTGCACCATCGAGCGTGCCGAAGAGCAAATTGTCGAAATGCACGCGAACGGGATCAAGAAGACCTCCGTATGGGTGTATCCCGATGGCGAAATCCTCAAGCGCAACGAGTGGTACAACAACGGCATCAAGGAATTCGAAATCCCTTACAAGAACGGAGTGCCGCACGGCAATATCAAGCGCTGGACCGTACTCGGCGACGTGGCCCTCGACGGGGAATACAGGAACGGCAAGCGCGAAGGCAAGTGGACGAGCTACTTCGTGGACAGGCTCAACAGCCGCCGCAAGGAGGCCGTGCGCTACTACAGGGACGACCATCCCGTTGGCGACTGGGAGGGCTGGCATTTCAACGGCAACAAGGCCTTCGAGGAACACTACAGCGAAAGCGGGGATTCCGTCGGAGTGTGGAAGAAGTGGTACGAGAATGGCGTGCTGGCGGATTCCAATTCGTGCTTCGGGAAAGTCGAGAGCGGCTTTCACAAAGTATTCCACGACAACGGCAGGCCGGATATTGCCTTCGAGTGCCAAAACGGCATCCGCCATGGCGTCTATGTCCGCTATTACGACAACGGCAGCCATTCCATCGCGGAAGCGGCCAACTACAGCCAGGGCAACATCAGCGGAATGCGCAGGGAGTTCCTGGCCTCCGGTGCTGTCGTCAAGCACGAATCGTGGAAGGCCGGGCAACGTGATGGCGCCTGGGAATGGCTTGACAGCACCGGTAAAAAAATTCGCGAAAGTTTGTTCGAAAATGGAACCGGGACGGCATATGGGATCCGCGACGGTGTGATTGTCGCCGAGACGACGTTTGTCGCGGGCAGCCCCGAAAAAATCTGGTACATGAGGGACGGGCACAGCCTGCGCTACGAGGAAACCTGGCGCGACGGGATGATTGCCGAAAGCCGCAGCTTCTATCCGGACACCCTTGGCGACAGCATCGCGTATGTGAAGCCAGCGAGCGAGGGCGCCTGGAAAGACGGCAAGCGCGAAGGCATCTGGCGCAACTGGTACAAGAGCGGAGTGCTGCGCGACAGCCTCACGTACGTGAACGGTGAACGCATCGGCGAGCAGTTCAGTTACGACAGTACCGGCAAGCTCACCATCCACAAGACCGAAGCGGGCAAGAACCGGCCGGTGATCATGCACATACCGGGAGAAAAATGAGACGCAAGGATAGAGAAGTTTTAGGCGACGAGAATATCGCGAAGATTATCGAGCAGTGCACGACATGCCACATTGCGATGGTGGACGATGCGGATGCGGGCATGCCCTACGTAATTCCGATGTCGTTCGGGTATAGCCTGAAGGACGGCGTTCTGGAGCTTTACTTCCATTGTGCGCATGTCGGCAAGAAGCTGGATTGCATCCGCAAGAGTCCGAATGTCGCGTTCAGCATGTGCGTCGAGAACCGCATCGACATTCACGAGGACGTTTATTGCAAGAGCGGGCGCTTTTATGCAAGCGTTGTCGGGCAGGGCAAAGCGGAAATCGTCGAGGATAGCGCCGAGAAATGCCGCGGACTCTCGCTCCTGATGGAACGGCAAGCCGCTGGCGCCCCGCACAAGTTCGAATTCACGCCCGAACAAGCCGCCGCCGTGACCGTGTTCAAGATAACGAGCACGTGTTTTACCGGGAAAGCGAAGCCAGAGGCCTAACGAGCACTCTTCTATTTTCTACATTGGCGCTCCTTTGGAGCGCATTTAGTTCGGCTCAGCCATGCCAAAGCGAAAAATCGCTTTGTCGCGGCGCTCGCCTTTTGCTAAATTTGTGGCCACTATGAGTGAAGCTATTAACAATGTGAAGCAGGCGTTTGACGCAGAACTTGCGCAAACCGACCTTACGAACCAAGAAGCCGTCAACAATCTCCGCGTGAAGTACCTGGGCAAGAAGGGGGCCGTCACTGACCTCATGAAGCAGATGGGGAGCTTGAGCGCCGAGGAACGTCCGGCTTACGGCAAGCTCGTGAACGAACTTAAGGTCGCCGTCTCCGAGGCAATCGACAAGGCTATCGAGACCGCAAACCAGGCTGCCCTCCAGAAGAAGCTGGAAAGCGGCTTTGTAGATACGACGCTCCCGGGCGCAGGCATTCCGGCGGGCAGCACGCACCCGCTCTACGACGTGCGCGAAGAGATTATCGACTTCTTCAGTCAGATGGGTTTCGAAGTGGACTTCGGTCGCGACATCGAGACGGACTGGTACAACTTCGAAGCCTTGAATACGCCGCCCGACCACCCGAGCCGCGACATGCAGGACACGTTCTACGTGGACGACAAGGTGATGTTGCGTACGCACACTTCCGGTACGCAGATCCACTACATGGAAACGCACAAGCCACCGTTCCGCATGATTGCTCCGGGCCACGTGTTCCGCGTCGACAACGATGCGACCCACGCCCCGATGTTCCAGCAGTGCGAAGGCCTCGTGGTCGACGAGAACATCAGCTTTGCAGACCTCAAGGGTGTGCTGCAGGTGTTCATGAACAAGCTGTTCGGCGAAGGCGTCAAGACGCGTTTCCGCCCGAGCTTCTTCCCGTTCACGGAGCCCAGCGCCGAAATGGACGTGAGCTGCGTGTTCTGCGGTGGCAAGGGTTGCCGTCGTTGCAAGGGAACCGGCTGGATGGAAATCGGCGGTTGCGGTTCCGTGGACCCGAACGTGTTCAAGAACTGCGGCATCGATTCCGAGAAGTACACGGGCTTTGCATTCGGCTTCGGCCTCGACCGTATCGCCATGCTGCGCCACGCCATCCCGGAAATCGGCCTCCTGACCAGCAACGACCAGAGATTCCTGAGCCAATTCTAGTTGGGAATGACAGTATAAAAAAAACGGGCCGCAAAGCCCGTTTTTTTTACACCCCGCATACTCGCGGGGATGACGCTTGTTACTTGCAGCGGTGGAAGTCGTCTTCCACGCGGATGATGTCGTCTTCGCCGGTGTACTCGCCCACCTGGACTTCCACGATCACGAGCGGGAGACGGCCTTCGTTCTGCAAGCGGTGCACTTCGCCCATCGGGATGTAGGTAGACTCGTTCGGGCGGACCAGGAACACCTTGTCGCCGACAGTGACAGTCGCCGTACCGCTCACGACCACCCAGTGCTCGGAACGGTGCAGGTGCTTCTGCAAACTAAGGCGCTTGCCCGGTTTCACCACGATGCGCTTCATCTTGTAGCGCTCGGTGGATTCGAGCACGGAGTACGTACCCCACGGGCGGCTCACCGTCTGCGGCACGTTCACGAGGTCGGAGCCGCGGACCTTGAGTTCTTCCACAACCTTCTTCACCTTCTGGCTGCTGCTGAGCGGGGCCACAAGGAGTGCGTCCGGCGTATCGACGATGAGCATCTTGTCGAGGTCGATCGTGGCGATGGCGCGCTGGCTGCCCATCACGAGGGAGTTCTTCGAGCCTACCGCGATGTGGCGCGGGTTCACGTTGTTGCCGTTCTCGTCGTGCGGGTATTCTCCGTACAAACTATCAAAGCTTCCGAGGTCGCTCCAGCCGATATCGCTCGGCACGACCTTCACCTTCTTGGACTTCTCCATCACGGCGTAGTCGATGGAGTTTGCCGGAATGGCGAGCATGTCGTCGCGGTCGATGCGGATGGGTTCACCATCCTCGATGGTCGCGTTGGTGAGGGCCTTCTGTGCGGCGGCGAGCATCTCCGGGGAGTACTTGCCGAGTTCGGCGAGGAAGGTCTTCGCCTTGAAGCAGAAGATGCCGCTGTTCCAGTAGAAGTTGCCTGCGAGCAGGTACTTCTCGGCGGTCGCGAGGTCGGGCTTCTCCACAAAGCGCTTCACGTTCTCGCCGTCGGCCTCGATGTAGCCGTAGCCGGTCTCGGGGCTTGTCGGCGTGATGCCGAACGTCACGAGGTTACCCGCCTCGGCGAGTTCCTGCGCGCGGAGCAAGACCTTCTTGTACTCGTCCTTCTTGCGGATCACGTGGTCCGAGGGCGACACGAGCACGATGGTTTCTGGGTTCATGGTAAGGCAGGCGAGCGCAATCGCGGGCGCCGTGTTGCGGCCCACGGGTTCCAGGAGGAACTTGCTTCCGGTCATACCTTCGACTTCGAGTTGGTCCTTCGCGAGGAAGAACTGGTCCGCATTGGAGACAATAAACTGCGACTCGCAGAGCGCGGAGTTCGTGACGACCGTCTTGCGGAACAGGGACTGTCCGTCAAAGAGCGGGGCAAACTGCTTGGGCATCAGGGAACGGCTCACGGGCCAAAGGCGCGTGCCCGAACCGCCACAGAGGATAAGGTTGATCATATCTATTACCACCCGTTAAGTTCAATCAGCTCGATGTTACGTACTGCGCTCGCGCCATTGCTTATGAGCGACGAGGTCGGCACGATCAGCTGCATGATGCGGTTCCACGTAGCGAGGTCGGAAGCATCCACGTAGACAACATCGCGGGAATTCAGGTTGAAACGTTCTGCCATCGCAAGCGCCATCGCGTTCTTCGCGTTCAGGTGATACACGTCAATCTGCTTGTCCGAAGTGTTGCGGATGACGTAGATCAGCTTGGACGATGCGGTATTCGCATTCAGGCCGCCCGCGGCAGCCAGGGCCTCGACGAGCGAGAGCTTGCCCTGGTTCACATTCACGGCACCGGTCCTTGCGACTTCGCCCATCACGAACACGCGGTTTTCCTTCTGGGTCTCGGAGAGCGCCGGAATGAAAATCTGGTCATCGGGCTTGAGCAAAATCTTGTCAAGAGGGAGGTTGGCCCTGAAGGCATCTAGGTAGTTGATGCTGTAGACCTTGTCTCCACGACGCAGCTGCATTCCGGAGGGGTCAGCCTCCTCGGCAAAGCCGCCCACGCTCGCAATCGCGGCGGGAATGGTCATCGGAAGTTCATTGAAAGAGATGTATCCCGGCTTATTCACGGCACCGGAAACAAACGCCTTCAGGCTGTTGTAACCCGTCACGCGGACATCCACCTGCGGATCGTTCAAAATCTTGTCGGAAAGGCGCTTCGTAATTTCGGTACGCAGTTCCTGCGCAGTAAGGCCTGCAGCCTGGATGACTCCCGCATAGGGATAGAAGAGCGTTCCGTCGGTCGTCACGCGCTGGCCTGCGGGCTGGTACTGGCCCATCGGGGACGTGAGTTCCGGATGTTCCCAGACAACCACCTGAACCATGTCCAGAGGTCCGATGCGGTATTCCAGGTTCGGCAGCGAATCGACAATCAGGTCGGCAAGCTCGCTGTAATCAGACTTGGACGAATCCGCCTGAGCACCCGAAACTGCACCAAAATCACCTTTCTCGATGGAGTGGACGACCACCTTGATGCCGTTGTATTCCGCGGAGCCTTCCGCGTCACCTTCCGGAACGGACATTCGCATGTGGGGTCCAAGCGAGCAACCGCCCAGGGCGATGGCGATGCCGGCAAGCAAAACGTTAAACTTGTTCATTATTGAGCCTCGCTCTGTTTAATCTTCTCGACCCAGTAGGGGGTCAGTTTAGAGATAAAATTCCAAGCCAACACAAATGCATTTTCGGGCCTGCGGTAGGGGTCGGGAATATCGACCTGCTGGGCCTCGCCGTAACGGTGGACTTTGTCCCCAAGCCACGGATACTTGTACAAAAGTTCCTTCTTGTGGCCATTTTCCATTACCAAAATCAAATCAGCCCACTTGAGAATATCCAAATTGATCTGGCGGGCATGGTGTGCGCTCATGTCGATTCCATGCTCAAGGGCAATCTTTTGGCTTATCTCGTGCGCCGGATGGTCGACCAAGGCGCCAAGCCCAGCACTCATCACGTTGAAGCCTTCGCCCAATTCCTTTTTCAGGAGGTATTCTCCCGTGGGGCTACGGCAAATATTACCAGTACAAACAACAAGAATATTCTTCATTGTAAGAAATGATAGAAAATACTACAATTCGAACGCGAAGCCCAAATCCTTGAGCGCCGGATTCTTGGTATCCTTTTCAGAAAGCAGCGGTTCGAAACCGTTTCCGACCGGCCACTTGATGCCGATTTCGGGATCGTTCCACATAAGGCCACCCTCGTCCTTCGGGTCATACAGGCGTGTGCACTTGTAAACAAATGTCGCTGTCTCGCTAAGCACCACGAAACCGTGCGCAAAACCTTCGGGAATGTAGAACTGTTTCTTGTTTTCGGAAGAAAGCACAACGCCTTCCCACTTGCCGAATGTGGGGCTACCCTTGCGCAGGTCAACCGCCACGTCGAAGACTTCGCCTTCGATGACGCGCACAAGCTTGCCCTGCGGATTCTTCTTCTGGAAATGGAGCCCGCGGAGCACGCCCTTCTTGCTCCTGGATTCGTTATCTTGTACGAAAACCATGTTCAGGCCGGCAGCATCGAACTCGCCCTTGTTGTAGGTTTCCATAAAGTAGCCGCGCTGGTCGCCAAAGACTGTCGGCTCAATAATCGTCACGCCCTCGATGGACGTTTTGATGAAATTGAATTTTCCCATTATCTATTTCCGTACATTTTTTCGTAATACTTTTCGTAGTCGCCGCTGGTGATATTGTCGAGCCACTCCTGATTGTCCAAGTACCAGCGCACCGTCTTTTCGATGCCTTCTTCGAACTGGAGGCTCGGTTCCCAGCCAAGTTCCTTCTGGAGCTTGGTGGAATCGATAGCGTAGCGGGCATCATGGCCCAGACGGTCGGTCACGTAAGTGATGAGGTTCAGGTCTTCGCCTTCGGCACGACCGAGGAGTTTATCCACCGTCTTGATGACGACCTTGATGATGTCGATGTTCTTCCATTCGTTGAAGCCGCCGATATTGTACGTCTCGGCAATCTTCCCGTTATGGAAAATCACGTCGATAGCACGGGCGTGGTCTTCCACGAAGAGCCAGTCACGCACGTTTTCGCCCTTGCCGTAAACCGGGAGCGGCTTCTTGTGACGGATGTTGTTGATGAACAGCGGAATGAGCTTTTCGGGGAACTGGTACGGACCGTAGTTGTTGGAGCAGTTCGTCACGATGGTCGGCATGCCGTAGGTGTCGTGGAACGCGCGCACAAAGTGGTCGGAGCCAGCCTTCGAAGCAGAATACGGGGAGTGCGGCGTGTACTTGGTCGTCTCGTAGAAGAAGTCGTCGCCGTAGGCCAAGTGATGTTCGCTGGAGCTAGCCGTCGTGGTGAACGGAGGCGTGATGCCTTCCGGATGGTTCATCTTGAGCGCACCGTAGACTTCGTCAGTGGAGATGTGATAGAAGCGCTTGCCCTCGTACTTCTCGGGGAGGCTTTCCCAGTAAAGCTTTGCGGCCTGGAGGAGGCTCAAAGTTCCCATCACGTTCGTCTTCGCGAAGGTGAACGGGTCCTTGATGGAGCGGTCCACGTGACTTTCGGCAGCGAGGTGGATGATTCCGTCAATCTGTTCGTCCTGCATGAGCTTGTAGAACGCGTCGAAGTCGCAGATGTCCATCTTCACGAACTTGTAGTTCGGCTTGCCTTCAATGTCTTTCAGGTTTGCGAGGTTGCCCGCGTAGGTCAGCTTGTCGAGGTTGATAATCTTGTATTCCGGATACTTGTTCACGAACAGGCGCACCACATGGCTTCCGATAAAGCCCGCGCCGCCGGTGATGACGATGGAACGTTTCATGCCTATCTCCATTTATTTAGGGATAATATAGAATTTGGGAGCGCTATACTCCAAGTTGGAATAGCCGTTTTTCGCCAAAAAAAGGCTTTTTGTCTTCTTTTTCGTAAAATTTCGTTTACGTTTGTTGAGAATTCTGCACCGCTAAAATCGTCCCCCTGCGCATTTTTCTTTAAATGAACGCCTCCAGAATCTAGTTTCAGGGAAAAGACACTCAAAAAAGGACAGACTATGTTTGGTATCGGAAAGTTTG
>JAEEGG010016773.1_pt1 | contig 15158 bp, 15 predicted proteins | sample 9134161 | NCBI WGS metagenome assembly JAEEGG01 (sample SAMN16246543, study PRJNA631951) | gut metagenome | biome: gut microbiome; feature: rumen; material: CR-attached | host: Bos | place: Iran: Karaj | collected 2018-10
GAGGACGTGACCGAGAGCAAATACTTCTACACGCCCGTCCTCTGGGCGGTGGAGAAGGGCATCACCAACGGCACCGACGCCACCCACTTCACCCCCAACCAGACCTGCTCCACGGCCCACATCATCACCTTCCTCTACCGTACCATGGGCATCGGCACCAACGGCTGGGGCAAGGAGTCGGAGGAATGGGCCAGAGCATCCGGCCTGCTGGATGGGCTGGACGTCACCGTTGCGCCGGGCGTGGATTGCCCCCGCAGCGACGTGGTTCTGTTCCTCTACCGCCAGCTGGGAGCATAGCTTCCCGGCAGCGCAGAAATCCAAACAAGAAAAGGGACTGCATTTCTTGCAGTCCCTTTTCGTATCCGGATTCGGTATTACGCTTCTCTGCGCGGTCATTCCGGCAGCGCGGCCACGGCGGCGGCGATGCGCGCCTCGTCTCCGGGCAGCAGCGTGCGCACGGAAAGCAGCAGCTCTCCCTCGTGAATGCGGGAAACGATGCAGGTTTCCGAGAGGCGCAGGGCTTCCTCCAGGGCGTCCACGCTCCGCCCTTTCGGCACGATCGCCGCCGCAAAGCCGGGCAGAGACACGTTGGGTAGGGAACCGCCGCCGGCCTCATCCGCCGTTTTCCGCAGCCGGATATCCCAATCCGGCCGCAGCTCCCGCAGCTGTCGGACAAGATCGGAAGCCCGGTCCCGAAGCGTTTCCTCCCCGGCTGCGAGCATCCGCAGCGCGGGAATGCGCTCCATGGCTTCCTCCGGGCAGCGGCAGAGATCCAGCGTGGCCTCCAGCGCCTGCAGCGTCAGCTTATCCGGGCGCAGGACCCTTGCCAGGGGGTGGGCCTTCATGGCGGCGATCAGCTCCTTCCGGCCCGCCAGGATGCCCCCCTGGGCCGCGCCGAAGAGCTTGTCGCCGGAGAAGCAGATCACGTCCGCGCCCTGCAGGATGCCGTCCCGCGCGGTCCTGCAATCCCGCAGCCAGGGAAGCTTCGGGTCAAAAAGAAAGCAGGAACCCATATCGTAAAGGAGGGGAAGGCCGTGCTCCTTCGCAAGATCGCTGAGGGCTTCCACATCGACGGATTCCGTGAAGCCGACGATCTCATAGTTGCTGGTGTGGACCTTCAGCAGGACCTCCGCTCCGTCCTGGACGGCGCGGGCATAATCTTTCAGGCGTGTCCGGTTGGTGGTGCCCACCTCCGTGAGAAGCGCGCCGGAAGCGGCCATGATGTCCGGGATGCGGAAGGAACCGCCGATCTCCACCAGTTCCCCCCGGGAGATGGCCACCTGTTTTCCCGCCGCCAGGGCGGAGAGCATCAGGAACACCGCCCCCGCATTGTTGTTCACCACCATGGCGGCCTCCGCCCCCGTGAGAAAGCAGAGCAGCCCCTCGATGTGGGCGTAGCGGCTGCCCCGGGTCCCGGAAGGAATATCGTATTCCAGATTGGAGTAGCCGCAGTAAACGTCTTCCGCCAGGGCGTAAAGCTCTTTCCCGAGGGGAGCGCGGCCCAGGTTCGTGTGCAGCACGATCCCGGTAGCGTTCACCACGCCCCGCAGACCGGGCCTGCGGTCTGCTTTCATTTTTTCCAGCACCAGGGTTGCGCATCGGTCCGGGGAGGGAAGGGTATCCCGTTTTCCGGCCAGTATATCGGCGCGAAGCTCATCCAGCAGCTTCCGCGCTGCGAGCTTCACCAGCGTCCGGTTTTCTCCCAGTAACAGGGGATGCTCCAGCAAACGGTTCATATTGGGCAGTTCCCGCAGCAGACTGTGATCCATGTGGCGCCTCCGATGATCCTGCCCGCATCCGCGGGCGTAATTGCTTCTGAAATGGCAAAAAAGACGTCTTCTCCGCCGGCGCTTTGCCTTATTGCGGTCAGAGCCTGTAGCAGAGCTCGTAGGATTCCCAAATGACGCTCATCAGGTTTTCCACCTTGTGCGCGTCGCCGACGATGTGGAGCCTGTCGGCAGGGCAGCCGGATGCCAGCAGGTCGTCGGCCAGCTGCCGGGAGGGGACGTAGCCCACGCTGAGGATGCAGCTGTCCGCTTCCAGCAGGCGTTCCTCCGCCGCGTCCTTCTCCCTGATCCGGACGCGGAAACCGCCATCGTCCGTTACGCCCGCCAGCGAAGCGTTCACATATACCGGTATGCCGTAATAGCGGATGATCTCCCGCAGATAATTGGAATTGGCGGCGCAAAGACCGGGCACCAGCAGGATATCCTTCTGCATCTCCACGATCACGGGCTTCTTGCCCTTCAGAGCCAGATCATAGGCGATCTCCACACCGGTGAGCCCGCCGCCGATGACGACGGTCCTTTCCCCGGCTTCCTTCACACCGTTCAGGTATTCGATGGCCTCGATCACCCGCGCATCTTCCAGGCCCGGCAGGTCCAGCTTTCGGGGACTGGCGCCGGTCGCCGCGATGACCTCGTCAAATCCGGCCACGTCTTCCGGACCGGCCTGGGTATGCAGGCGCACATCCACACCCAGGGTTTCCAGCTGCCGCCGGTACCAGGCGAGCAGCTGCTTGTCCTTTTCCTTGAAATCCGGAGCGGCAGCGGCGATGAAGACCCCGCCCAGCGTGCCGGACTTCTCAAACAGCGTCACGTTATGACCGCGCAGAGTCAGGATCCGGGCGCATTCCATGCCCCCCACGCCGCCGCCGACGACGGCGATCCGCTTTTTCGTTTCGGCGGGTGTAAGCACCCAATTGCGCTCCTCCAGCGTGACGGGGTTGAGGGCGCAATGGGCAGTAGGCCGTCCGCTGCTGCCGGGCTTCGGGATCCCCCCGATGGCGAAGCAGCCGTTGTGGCAGGCGATGCAGGGACGGATATCGGCTTCCCGGCCCTCTCTGGCTTTGTTGAGCCACTCCGGGTCGGCCAGGAACTGACGGCCGACGGAGATGCCGTCGATCTCCCCTGCGGCAATGACCTTCTCCGCGAAGGCGGGATCCTCCATCCGCCCGGCGCAGAATACCGGGACGTCCACGAACTTTTTGAGGTAGGCGACCTCCGGGAAGTTGCAGTGCTGCGGCATATAGACCGGGGGATGGGCCCACCACCAGGCGTCATAGGAACCGTTGTCCGCATTCAGAGCGTCCGCACCGGCGGCCACCAGCAGCCGGGCGGCGGCGGGGCTTTCTTCCATGCTCCGGCCGAATTCCTCGTAGGCTTCTCCCGGCAGGGCGCCTTTGTTGAAGCCGCGCATTTTGCTGGCGACGCTGTAGCGGACCATTACCGGATAGTCCTCGCCGCAGGTACGCTTGATTTCGCGGATCACCTCGGTGACGAAACGGAAGCGGTTTTCCAGGCTGCCGCCGTATTCGTCGGTCCGGCGGTTCGTGCAGGCGGTGGCGAACTGATCCAGCGTATAGCCTTCGTGAACGGCGTGGATCTCCACGCCGTCGATCCCGGCTCTTTTGCACATCAGCGCGCACTTTCCGTATGCGTCCACGAACTGGCGGATCTCCTCCGCCGTAAGGCCGCGGTGTCTGATTTCCGGCCTCCACACGTTGGGCATATCGTCCGAGGCGGACACCAGCCGGGACAGCGTTTCCTTATCCAGGTCGCCTTCCGGCACATGCTCGGCCCGCCCGAAGCCTGCTCCCAGCTGGAAGAAGAACTTCGTCCCGTAAGCGTGGATCTCGTCCATCAGGTCCCTGATGGGGCCGAGAAACGCGGCTTCTTTATTGTAAAGCCAGCCGCCGGTATGCACAAACGTGACGCCGGGGATGATCAGCCCCACGTTGCCTTTTGCGCGGGCCAGATAATAGTCCCTTACATTGGGGTTGAACTCACCCGTGCCGGGAAGCAGCAGATTGGTGCCGCCCATGGCGGCGATCGCCACCCTGTTTTTCAGCGTCACACTGCCGATCTTCACGGGGGAGAACAGCGCGGGATAGCGTTCCTGCATATCGGATCATCCTTTCCTGAGCGGCAGGTTTTCTTGCAAAGCATAGAAAGCATAGTATTAAGTAAATTCTACCATGTATCACACGGCCTTTCAAGACCGGACCGCCGGAGAAAATCCGGAGACGGGCGGGCCGAAATGGCGCCCGATAAACCATCGGGAGCGCTGCATTTTACAACGCTCCCGTAAGGCATCTGATGTTTTCGCACAGTCTGTCCGCGCTCTTGAAAGGACCCTTCCAGCAGTCGTCGATGGACCCTATTCCGCTGCGCTGTGCCCTTCAAGATACGCTTTGGACAGTGCGACATAAGGCGGCGTGCCATCAAGAAGGGAAAGCTGCTCCGAGCCAAGCTCCCGCACACATTTTGCCGGGACGCCCACCATCATGGTTCCGGATGCAACGACCGTATTTTCTTTCACCACGGCGCCTGCACCGATCACGCAGTGATCGCCGATGACCGCGCCGTCCAATAAGATCGCACCCATGCCGATCAGCGTGTTGCTGCCGACGGAGGCGCAGTGGACGACAGCGCCATGGCCAATGGTGACATTGTCTCCGATGGTCAGCGGATGACCGATCTCCGTATGCAGGACGGCGTTATCCTGGATGTTGGCGCCGCGGCCCACGGTGATCCGGCTGCAATCCCCGCGAATGACGGCTCCGAACCAGACGGAACTGTCCGGCCCGACGGTCACGTCCCCGATCAGGGCCGCGGTTTCTGCCACAAAAGCCTCGGAGGAAATCTGAGGCGTTTTACCTTGGAATGTGACGATCATATGCGCTGCCTTCTTCCACTCATATTCTGTGGACTTTGCCCCAATCCGCGTCAGACAGGGTGTGCGCCTTCGCTTCTTCCGCCGGAATGCCCAGGGACAGAATGCCGGCGATGCGGAAGCGGGACGGAACTGCCAGGATTTCCCGCACATTCTCCTCCGCCGCTTTTCCGGAGGCGTCCGTCCGGAAATGGATCTGCACCCAGCAGCTGCCGACGCCCTTTTCCTCCGCCATGAGCATCATGAAGGACATGGCGATGGAGCAGTCCTCGACCCAGGTGTCCGCCTTTTCGCTGTCGCCGAATACGGCGATCGCCGCGCTGCACTGCGCAAGCATCCCGCCGCCCGCGGTTTTCGCCGCAGAGAGCCGCCTCAGCGTTTCCTTATCTCTGACCGCGTAAAACTCCCAGGGCCTGAGATTGCGGCTGGTCGGCGCAAGGAGTCCCGCCCGGAGGATCTGATGAAGCGTTTCTTCCGGGATGTCCTCGCCCGTGTACTTCCGTATGCTGCGCCGCTTCAGAATAATATCCATGAGTTCCATAGATCGCACCTCACCTCATCATGTGAACCTCGCTGCCGTGTCCTTCTCGCGCGGATTTCGGAGAACCCGCTTTTCTGTCGGGGCTGCCTCATAAAACGTAAAAGACGGATAACGGATTCCGGCCGGAGCCTACCGGAACGCCCGTTTCAGGAAGCGGATCCGCTTTTCTATCAGGTCCTTTACAATGCCGCTTTTCAGGATCATGTCATAGCCGTGTACGGTGCCCGCCGTGTTGCGGAGCTCCACCGGGACCCCGTTTTCCCGCAGCTTTTCCGCGTACAGGATGGCGCCGTCGCGCAGGCAGTCAAATTCCGCCGTTTCGATATAGGTCATGGGCAGGCCCTGCAAGGATTCTGCCTCGATCGGCGAGCGATAGGCCAGTTTGCCCGCCGTCTCGTCCTGAACGTACCATTCGCCGTAGGTGTTCATGTCCCCGGTATTGCACATGGGGGTGTCCGTATATAGCCGGATCGACTCCGTCTCGCCGCAATTGCCGACGGCCGGATAGGCCAGGAGCTGCGCGCAGGGTACGGGCAGGTGACGGTCGATCGCCATGAGCGTGACCGCCATTGCCAGCGTTCCGCCGGCGCTGTCGCCGCATACGGCCGTCGGGGCCCCGTTCGCGTGCGCAAGAAGCCAGCGGTAGGCCGCAAAACAGTCTTCCGGCGCGGCGGGGAAGGGATCGCGGGGGGCAAGGCGATAGTCCGGGAACAGGACGCCGCACCCGGCCCCCTGCGCATACATCCGGGCAAGCCGATAATGATAGGGCGCAGCCGGAAAGGCATAGCCGCCGCCATGGCAGAACAGAAGAAATCCGCCGGCCGCTCTGCCTCTGGGCATATAGAGCAGCGCCCGGACAGTCCGCCCCTCCGCTGCCGGGATCCGGATACGCTCCACCCTGACGGCGCGGTCTGACCTCTGCTGAAAATACAGCAGCCTCATTGCTTTCTGGATGATCGGGATCGTCTTTCGGTTCAGCGGAGGATGAATGCCGGACAGGATCCGGAAATCCGGATGGATCGGATAAGTGACTGTACGCATGCAGATTCCTCATTCGATGGAATAGTCCTTTTGCGCCTTGCCGCGGCAGCCGGCCGCGGCCGCTGCAAGGGCGGCCGGCAGGTCGGGTTTTGGGCAGAAAGCAGGATTACAAGACCTGCAAGAAAGGAAACAGGCAGCAAAGCGCCGCTTCCTTCCCGGTCTCTGCTGTTCCTGTCCGGGCTTTTTCATTTCATGCGGACATACTCGCTGCCGTCCCTGCGCAGGATGCCTTCGCCGATCATATCCCGGCGGATCGTGCAGTAATCTTCGTGGATCTGCGCGATGATGTCGTTCAGTTCCTGCTCAGTATAGACTTTTCCGGGGGTGAAGCTTTCGGCGATCACTTCGTAACAGATCAGTTTCTTTTTTCTCTGCACGGGAATGGCTTTCAGTTTCCCGTATTCAAAGAAGCTGTCGATCACCTTTTGCCGGTATTCCGCCTCTCTCTTTTGCTGCTCGTCGATCTGTTCCGGCGCCGCCGCCGCAACGTCGAACAAAGAAGATTCCAGCACATCCCGGTTGAGGGAATATACCGTATAATACTGCTCTTTTCGGGATATGACAAGGCCCGCGTCCTCCAGCTTCTTCATGTGAAAGGAAACGGTGGACGGCGTGATCCCCAGCCGCTCAGCCAGCAGCTCCGTGTACATTTCCCCTTTGGTGAGGGACTGCACGATACGGAGCCTTGAGGTATCCGCAAGGCTCTTGAAGATTTTTAAAGCGTTTTCCTGTGTCATTTTGCCGCCTCCGGGAAGTGTGCAGTGACGTCCGCCAGCGCTTTCAGCTTGGCCTCTTCGATCACAATGCTTCTTGCATCGTCATGTTTCCCGGCGTTAGCGAGGGCTGCGCCCCAGATCGTCCGAAAGTTTTCAAACTGTTTCTTTATCGCTTCCGGCCCCGCGCCCGGGCGATTGGCGAGTGCGTTTGTCACGGTCCGGCAGACTTCGTAGATATTCGTCCGGACTTTGGCAAAGTCGGCATCATCCCTGCAGCCGTCCTCTTCCAGCCGGGCGATTTCGGCCTTGCCTGCGTCGATCTGCTCTGTCAAATACTGGATGAAAGTGTCCATGTTCTGTTTCTCCTGTTGCTGTATCTTGAAATTGGTTTCATAACCATCGAATCAAATATAGCACGCGGCCGGAATAAAGTCAACAATTATTTCGATAGATGTCAAATCAAAATTTGCCTCGGGTTGACGGACCGCGTTCAGAAGTAAACAGGATCGATCTCCATTCACTGGGGAAATCAGCCCCCGGATAAACAGGCAATGCGTCGTAAAGAATGGTCGAAAACGGTTTTTCGGAAGACGCTGATGTGGTTAGATAAGCTTTCGCAGCATCTGTTTTAGAGGGCGGAGTATAAAACTCGTCGATGCCGCTTTCCCGGATGTAGTCCGAAAAATCTCCGCTGGTCAGCGCATTGGCTTTGTCTTCACAAAGATATCAACCAGCTCCAGGGACTGCACCAGAAGAATGCCTGCCTATTTTGCGTATGAGGCGTAGCACCACTTCGCAATGTCTGCAATCAGCTTTTCTGGCAGATCCTGATCGTGCGGAAGCCGGATCGTTCCTTTGCTGACTTCAAAACCGGCAAGTTTCTCCGCAAAAGCAGCAGTTGCGTCATCTCCGGGATACAGGCCGATATGCTTCTTGAAGGCAGCAAAGTGAATCAGGTTCTTTCCTTTCCAGAAGGTAGGCATCGACCATGCTATCTTTTCTTCCGCATCCGGTATGGCTTCATGGATGATAGACCGCAGCTGCCTGAGCCTCGGCCTGATGGATCCTTCCTGAGCGGCAATATATTCATCGATCGTCTGCGGCTTTATACAGAAATGGTCCTGATCCTTTCTGCTGAATTCTCTGCCGCATTTGGGGCATTTCCAGGTCATCGTCTCACCTCTGCAAATCAGGATCTAAAACGGACAGGGACCCGTTTTTGCCCGATCCTTTCCGATATCTCGGCGATCGGACGAAGGCTTCACCGCACACGAACAGCCTGGGCCTGGGCGCGGAGGCAAAGCTCGGCTGCCTTGAAGGCGTGGGCCTGGGTCATGGCCGATTCCGTCCGCTCCAGGCAGTCCAGGATCAGCTGCCCGAAGAAGGGGTAGCCGGTGACGCCATGGGCGTCAAAATACTGCTCGCCCCGCCCGTTGACCAGAAAGACATGGTCGCCCCCCTGCCGTTGGGAGGCGATGTCCACATATTTTCGTATCTCGATATATCCCTCCGTCCCCAGGATGAGGGTGCGGCCGTCTCCCCAGGTACGGAGCCCGTCGGGGGTGAACCAGTCCACCCGGAAATAGTTAGTGCTTCCCTTTGCGCCGACGATGGAGCAGTCCCCGAAATCATCCAGCTCCGGATGGTCGGGATTGGCATAGTTTCCGATGCGGCTGTAAGCCACACGGGCATCCTCCTCCCCGGCGAAATAGAGATACTGCTCGATCTGGTGGCTGCCGATGTCACAGAGGATGCCGCCGTATTTCTCCTTTTCGAAGAACCAGGCGGGCCTTCCCGCCGCTCCCAGGCGGTGGGGACCAAGGCCTTCCACATGGATGACCTTTCCGATCTCTCCCTGCTCGATCATATAGCCCGCCAGGATCGCCCCCTCCACATGGAGGCGTTCGGAATAATACACCATGTACTTCCGTCCCGTGGCAGCGGCGGTCCGTTTCGCATCTTCCAGCTGCTCCAGGGTGGTGAAGGGGGCCTTGTCGGTGAAATAATCCTTTCCCGCTGCCATGACCCGGCAGCCGAAGGGCCCCCGCTCCGAGGTGATATGGGCTCCGGCCACCAGGACGGTCTCCGGGTCGGCCAGCAGTGCCTCCTCGGAAGGGGCGGCCACAGCCTGGGGATAGGTTTTGAGGAACTTCGCCAGCCGCTCCGGCTGGGGATCATAGACGGATTTCAGGGTGCCTCCGGCCTCGATGAGCGCCCCCACCATGCCGTAGATATGCCCGTGATCCAGGTGGGCGGCGGAAAAAAGGAATTCCCCCGGCTTCACCACCGGACAGGGTTTGCCCTTGGGCGCGTAGGTCATACCGTCGGAAATCTTCATGCCGGACCTCCTCAGCGATAGCTGCTGCCCAGGGTGATCTCTCCTTCCAGGTCGGCAGCGGAAGTATTCTTTTCGTGGAAATGGGGCACAGCGGCCATGATGCCGGACACGGTATAGAAGGGATCCTTCGGATCCAGGGGCAGTCGCACCGTCTCTCCCAAAGCGCCGGACTTGAAGATGGCGGTGATGAGCTCGATGGTCCTTCTTCCGTCCTCGCCGCCGATGGCCGGAGCCCGCCCCTGCTCCAGGGCGGTGAGCACATCCTCCAGCTGCCCGTCGTGGCCCTCCAGCTCCAGCGGCGGCAGGGAATCGGCATAGGCGGCGATCTCCTTCTCCAGCGCTTCGTTCCGGATGGGGAAGCCGTTGGGCTTTTCCACGGAAGCATAGACCTTAAAGGGGGCGGAGATGCGTGCCCTTTCACACTGGAACACAAGCTGCTGCTCCTCCCCGTGATGCACGACGCTGGCAGTGAGCTGACCCACGGCGCCGGGGTATTGCAGGATGGATACGGACAGATCCTCCACCTCGGCATTGTCGTGGCCCACATTGGCCAGCAGGCTGGTGACCTTCTCCGGCAGACCCATCATCCAGCAGAGCATATCGATGTGGTGGACGGCGTGATTCAGGGTGCAGCCGCCCCCTTCCTTTTCCCAGGTGCCCCGCCACCACAGATCATAGTAGCTGTGGCCCCGCCACCAGAAGGAATCCACCTGCACGCTGCGCACCTTGCCCGCCAGGCCGCTGTCCAGCAGGAGCTTCAGATCCCGGATGGGCTTCCGGAACCGGTTCTGGGCGATGACGGAAAGCATCTTCCCGCTCTCATCCCTGGCCTTCAGCATGGCGTCACATTCCTCCAGAGAGGCTGCCATGGGCTTCTCACAGACCACGTTTTTCCCGGCCCGGAGGGCGTCGATGCTGGCCTGGGCATGGAGGAAGGGCGGGGCGCACACATCCACCAGGTCGATGTCCTCCCGCGCCAGTAGCTGCCTATAATCCTCATAGCAGTCGGCTTTCAGGCCGTACTGTGCCTTCATCTGCTCCGCCTTGCCCGGCACAAGATCGCAGAGGGCCGCGACCTCACACCGGCCCTGCTGCCGCAGGAAGGCGCGCATATGGGCATTGGCGATGTTCCCCGTTCCGATGATCGCAATGCGGATCATGCCGCCACCTCCTTAAAACCGGCGGTAGTCTCTATGGTTTTACAGATATGAGCTTCAGACAACTCTTCCGATTTCCGGATGTCTATCGTGTCCGCCATGGAAGAATTCCTCCTTATAGTTGCTTTATGTCCGAACTGGTTTCTTCTTCGGGACTGTCAGCATCATATATAGTCCCTTTTCGTCCTGCTCCGGCAGGGGAGGGATCGTTTCACACTGATCATGGGCGGCAAGGGAGGCCGTGACCGCCAGACAAACGGAATCGGCGATGTCATCGGTGTTGCACTTCAGTTCCTTCGCCTTCTCCGCGATCGCATCAAAAGAGCACGCGGGGAGGAATCGTTTCAGGACTGCGATCCGTTCTTCAAGGCCGCTGCGTTCTTTTTTCCGGCTCATGAGGACCGCTCCGCTGAGCCTGGCAAAATCCAGTTCAGGATGACTCTCCAGGATCCTGTTTTTGAACCGCGGATTCACATCCAGGAATTCATCCAATTCCCGCAGTTTCGGCAGGATATTGATCGTTTGCCTGGAGAGGCTCTTTCCAAGCACCCGCAGATTCGCTTCCTTTTGTGCGTCTTCTCCCTCTGCGTAAACGGCTTCCCGTGACGGGATCGGGAAGACCGTCGATGACCGCCGCCCCAGTTCTTTTCTGGCAAGGTCGTCAGGCCTCAGCTGTTCAGGACTGTTTCTCAGCCCGACCGCCATATCGATGAGGAAGAAGTCAAAAACAGGGTAGTTTCTGATGATATCCCGGATAGTTGCGAAGCGCTCGATCCGAAGGCTGCCTCGGTCAAGAATGGCTGCGATCCACCCGCCTTTGCAGCCGTCCACCCCGATATAAACATTGGTCTTGACTTTTTCATAGGCAAGCCTGGGGCTGCGGTCCTCGTGCACATAGATCGTGCCGCAGTGGATAAAGCCCAGTTTGCCCAGCAGATTCTGCATGACTCTGTTGTCCGTGTGGGTATCTATGCGCAGGTGGGGGCACTGACCAAAAGCCCAGTTCAGGCAGAATTCACCGACGCCCTTCCTTGTGCCGTCGCTGGCGATGCGGTGGATCACGCCGTAGGGACTGTCATCCAGCCACTTTCCATCTGTAATGACCCCATAGGTCGGCTCTACGTCCTTCCCCCAAAGGAAGAAGAAAGTCCCGACGATCCTTCCTTCGTCGGTACAGACGTAGCCGTTTCCACGGTCGATATCCTGGCGGATCAGGGATTCCGGCGGCCAGTTCGTCGGACCCCATTGATTCGGATTGCCATGCCCCGCCATGAAGCGGCGGGCGTGGGCGTAGATCTCCATGATCCTGTCAAGGTCCGCCTTCACGGATTTCCTGATTTCCACCGGTGAGAACGCCCCCTTTGCCTGTGTTGCAGATATTTGCCGGATCGCCGGATGATCCGGGGGAAACGACGGATGGCTGTGTCAGGACCATGCAGGAATACCGTTAGGCTTCGTATTCCGCATGCTCCAAGGAAGCGGAACAGCGCGGGCAGGCAGTGAAATGCCTGTCCGCCAGAAATCCGCAGGCGGAGCATTCGTAGTCATCCCTGCGGAGTATATGGGTGTGCCGGATCCATCTGACGGTCTTCCTTCTCATTCTCCATTACCTTTGTCCATAACATCTGGACAACGACATTTTCCGGGGTCAACGGTGCCGGTGCGGTTCAGTTCGTCGCTCGTTCTTCCGGCTGCCTGTGGAGATCGTTTCGGTGCTGTACCAGATGCCGGTATTCCTCCGGGTGCTGCCGGGCCAGACGCTTCCGCAGCTCTTCGTTATGTTCGCTGATATACTCCTGCGTTCCCTCGGGCAGCTGCGTCATAGCCTCGGACAGTTCGGGGCGCATATGCTCGACCTGCTCTTCCAGCGCGTCCAGCTTGCCGCTCTCCAGTTCGCCCTCCTCGGCCATTTCCTCCAGATTCACTTCCACATAGTCCAGCAGAAGCTCCTCATCAAACAGCCCGACACGGCCCCAGCTGGTCCGCTTCTCCGCCTCCGCAAGGGTCAGGTCGGGCTGACGGGCGAGTTCGCGGGCGATCTCGCCTGCCAGACGTTCCAGTTTCTCGTCGGCGTGATCGCCGTAGAGCCATTCGAACTCCGCATACGATTCGCTTTCGTCGCGCTGCGGCAGTCCGCCTTTGCCGCCCTCCGTCAGGGGATAAGGCTCCTCCAGCCCTGCGTCCCGAAGAGCGAGGGCGGCTGTGCGGCGTACCGCACCGCTTTCGATCAGGGACGACGCGCCCAGCCGGCGCAGCTGATCGTTCAGCGCGCCGACGTGACCGGTGAGATAGAGGCGGACGCCGCGCTGACGCAGGCTGTTTTCCAGGGCGGCCAGCTGCTCTGCGGCGGTCATGTCGATGCTGCCGATCCCGCTTGCTTCCACGATGACCTGCTTTGTTTCCGCCGTGACCGCTTCCTCGATATCCTGCCGGAACCCCCCGATATTTGCAAAGAACAGATTACCGCTGAAACGGTAGATCAGCGTGCCTTCGATCGGCCTGGCGCTGCGGTTGCGGCGCAGATCGTAGAACCCCTCGTGGCCGGGGATCTGGCCGAGGAATGCCTTGGGCGGTATCACCGCACCGACGGCCACGGAGAAGAAGGACAGGACTACGCCGATCACCACGCCGTAGATCGTGCCGAAGAGAAGCACGCCGAGCAGGGCGGTGAGGAAGATGAGAAGCTCCCGTTTGCTGCTCTTCCAGAGCCGTTTGGCCAGCTTCAGTTCCAGTGTGCCGATGAGCGCTGCGACGACGATCCCCGTCAGGATCGGGACAGGGAGGAAGCGGAGCAGATCCGTTCCGAACAGAAGGACCAGCAGCATAACAGCCGACGCCGTCAGGCTCATGAGCTGGGACCGGCATCCGAACTGATCTGCGATGCCGGAGCGGGAAACGCTTCCGTTCACCGGGCAGCAGCCGACGACCGAGCCGATGATCTCGGCAGCGGCGTAGGCGAGAAGCTCCCGCCGGGTGTCCAGACGGTCGCTGTATTTGCGCGCGTAGTTGTTGCTCGCCAGCAGCGTTTGCGCCATGACTACCAGTGCGATCGTCAGGCTGAGGAGCACGAGGTCCGATACGCGGCCTGACATCAGACGCAGGTCGGGCAGTATGAATCCGGGCAGTCCCCGCTTCACGGAGGGGAGCAGCCGGACGCCGAAGCGGTCAAGGCGGAATACCGCCGTCAGCAGCCCGCCCAGCAGCATCAGGATCACCGCCATGGGCAGCTTCGGCATGAGTTTCTTGCTGATCAGGATCAGGATCACCGTGCCAAAGCCCAGAAGGGCGCTGAGCAGATGGAAAGACGGGGCCTGCAGCGCAAGGTGGCGGAGCAGGGCAGGGAGTTCACCCGTTCCCGGCTCGCCGCCGAAGAGCTTGGGGACCTGCATGAGGATGATCGTGAGTCCGACACCGGTTATGAAGCCGCCCATGACGGGTGTGGAGATGTACTTGACGACGTTGCCCGCTCGGAAGAGCCAGAACAGGATGAGCCATGCGCCCGTCAGCAGACTGATCACGGGGACAAGCGACACGGCTTCGGAAGAACCAAGGACCAGCCCCATTCCCGTCAGAGCGTTGCCGACCATGACGGCGGGCATGGCGTCTACGCCCACCACGAACTGGGGCGAGCTCGTCAGCAGCGCGAATACAAGGATCGGCAGCAGGGAACCGTAGAGGCCGTAAACAGGGGAGAGGCCCGCGATCTGCGCATAACCCATGGAGATCGGTATGGAGACGAGCGCCACAATGACGCCGGAGAGAACGTCGGATCTCCAGTTTTTCAGATGGATCGCTGTCTTCATACCTCGTCCTCTCCTGGTGTAAGATCGTGTTTGGCATCTAAAATGCGGATCCTGCTCAATGATCCGGGCTGCCCCATGATCGCCGATATGTACCGCAACAGAAGCATCCCGCGGGAGGAGCCGTATCTTGTCCGGCTTTGACGCGAAGTGGCCTTTGGCATTTCTTTTTCTCCCTGTGAAATCAGCTGTTCCCATGGCAGGAGGAGCAGGCGTTCTGTTTCGAGAATCATAGTTGCTCATTTAGCCGATGCTTGCTCTCGCAAACCCCGATTTACTGTTTTGCCTTTATATACTCCAGCAGAGCGGTGTATTCTCGCTGGTATGATCCTCGCTTTTCCTCGCTGACGTCTGCATAGTCCTGATGGCGCGAGAACATTTCCACTGCTTCCCGCAGCGGAATCCATTGAGGCTCAAGACCGCGCTTCAACTCCGCATCTGTCAGATTCATCTGTCCGTTGCCTATTACTTCGCAAACAAAGTAATGGCTGATATAGCAATACTCCTCATAATACTCATAGAGAATAAGGAATTCCTGAACAGGCAGCACGATATATCCTGTTTCCTCTTCCGCCTCTCTGATACAGCATTCTTCAGGTGTTTCATTCTCTTCCATACCACCGCCGGGTACCAACCACCAACCCGACCTGGTTTCATGGGAAAGAAGTATCTTCCCATTGCATGTTATGACAGCCCGGCTGCCTGAACGAGTCTTGGTGAAGGTTTCAAAACGATTTGCACCGAGAATTTCAATCTCTTTCATATTGCTTCCTTTCTCCCTGACGGAGGAGTGAACTCCAAGCTGATCTGCTTTTGCGAACTCCGTTTTTCCGAGCTAATTTTACTGTTGTTTCTCAGCACAGTCAATCCGTGCTGAACGCGTATAACCCA
>JAEEGG010016795.1_pt1 | contig 15142 bp, 11 predicted proteins | sample 9134161 | NCBI WGS metagenome assembly JAEEGG01 (sample SAMN16246543, study PRJNA631951) | gut metagenome | biome: gut microbiome; feature: rumen; material: CR-attached | host: Bos | place: Iran: Karaj | collected 2018-10
CGTAGGCACGCCCCTCCCTTGTAGGGGAGGGGCAGGGGTGGGGTCAGGACTCGGCTATGCCGCTTGCAAGGCAAGAATATCCCAACCGCTCACCCAAGGGCAGGAGTCAACATTACACTCTGGGCAGTCAACACCCCACCCCTGCCCCTCCCCTTATAGGGGCGGGGAGTGCCTACGGGCATCCTCAGGGCAGGTCAACTACTATATGATTGCCTTGGTAATTCAAGTTTCTGCGTAAGTTCTGCATAGCCGATGCCGTAGCATCAGACATTGGTAGCCAGCCATTTCAATGGCTGGGGCCGTTTAGCGCTGTTTCACATCGTGTGTGGTGAGTTGTAGCATGGCTTTACTCACGCTGAGCAGGCTGTCGGCACTGTGGCTCTGGTTCACCACGAAGCGGCGCGCGTCGAAGTCGTAGAGCAGGTGTCCGGTGGAATCGGTTATCCACTGGGCATTGTTGTAGTTGTGCACAGCCACGGGGTGGGTATAGGTGGCTGAGAGCACGTCGCGGCTGAAGGCGAAGTCGGAGTGGGGCAGCCCCATCTGCCCTAAGAGGGTGGCAGCGAGGTCGCTCTGGTTGCAGATGGCATCGATGGATCGTGGCTCCTTGACGGCACCTCCTATCCACAGCATGGGTATGTGGTTCTTCTGCAGGGGGCGGCTCTGGTCTATGTCCTTGTAGTTGATGCCATGGTCGGCGGTGATGATGATGAGCAGGTTGTCCCAGGCGGGCGTGGTGCGTAGCTGCTCTACGAAGTCGGCCAGGCAGTTGTCTAAATAGGCGAAGGCATTCTGCACCTCGTCGGCTAAGGTGTGTGTGGGCACGTCCCATGGCTCGTGGCTGGAGAGCGTGCTGTAGCCTATGAGTTGCTGGGTTGTTGGCGTGTGGTCGGTGAGCATGTGGTAGAGCGTCTGGAAGGTGATGTCGTCGCGCACACCCCACTGTGCACTGCCACGCTCTGCTGCGCTGTAGTCGTCCATGCTGACGAGCCGCTGCCAGCCCGTGGCGATGAGGTAGGAGCGCATGTTTGTAAAGTTGATGTCGCCGCCATAGATGTAGGTAGTGGCGTAGCCCTGCTGCTGCAGTGTGCGGGCAATGGCGGGCAGTGTGCGGCTCTTCTGCGGCATCTTCATGACCGATAGGGTGGGGAATGAGGGGTATCCGCTCAGTGTGCACAGTGTGCCTCGATCGGTACGCCAGCTGTTGGCATAGCAGCGGCTGAAGCTGATGCCCTGCTGTTTGAGCTGTTGCAGGCGGGGCATGACGTTGGCAAACTGCTCGCCGGCGCTCTCTAAGAGTATGATGACGACGTTGGGCCGTTGGGTGGTGAGCAGTGTGTCGGCGTCGATGCTCTCAGTGGTGTAGACACCGCTGGTGAGTTGGCGGCACTGCTCGTTGTCCATGAAGTCGTACTGCGAGAGGTCGCCAAGCTGATGGCTCAATGAGTAGAGGAAGCTGAACACGGGGTTCACGGCGGCGTGGTTGAGAAACTGGTTCTGCGAGAAATACACCTGGCCGATGTTGGTGGTCGACTCGCTGAAGCCGCCACGAATACCCACCACCATGAGAGGCATGAGCAAGACGCCTACGGTGGTGCGCAGTGCCTTTCGCTTCAGCGGTTCTCCCTGAGTAGGCGAGAACGGGTGGCCGTTCATCGTTTTCTTATAGAGGAAGAAGATGAGCAGCACACAGGCTATGAGTGCCAGCAGGCGCAGCAGCAAATATCCCACGCTGACGCTTTGGGTGATGCCTTCGGGCTGGTCGAGATACTGCAGGCACGAGGCGTCGAGTTTGAAGCCCCAGAAGGCATAGAGGCTGGTATCGGCCACGAAGGCGAGGGCAAACGCTGTGGCTACTACAGCAAAGTAGACCTTCAGCATCAGTTTCGGCACCCGCACCCATATTGCTGCGATACATGCCAGCAGGGGAACGACGAGAAAGTAGAGGGCGGTGGAGAGGTCGAGTGACAGACCGTGATGCAGCACGGCGAGTGCATCGCCTACACCCGCATCGTGTCCGCTGCCGTTGAAGAGCATGAACACCACCTTAGCTGCCAGAAACAGCAACACTGTGACGGCGTAGCTCTTCACCAGGAATACCACTGATTTCTTATCAATCACCACTCACACTAATTCATTAAAAAAGTCCGTAATTCTCCGCTGCTTAGTCTAAATCAGTCCGCTGTCTAAACAAGTCCGCTGTTGTCCGCTGCTTAGTCAAAGCCGTCCGCAGTCTAAATCTGTCTGTTGTTGTCCGCTGCTTAAATCATGTTACGGAACAGTCCGTTGTTGTCCGCTGCTTAGTCTGAATTAGTCTGCTGTCTGAATAAGTCCGCTGTTTGATGGTTAGAAAAAGAGCGTTTTCTCGAGCCAGTAGACAATCATGCCGCTGATGTAGCCCACGAACACTATCCATGATATTTTCTTCATGTACCAGCCGAAGGTAATCTTCTCCAGTCCCATCACCACCACGCCGGCGGCGCTGCCTATGATGAGCATCGAGCCGCCCACACCGGCGCAGTAGGCCAGCAGCTGCCAGAACTCACCGTCGACGGCATAGACCGTGGCGGGCACCACGTCGTACATATTCATGCAAGCAGCCACCAGGGGCACGTTGTCGACAATGCTCGACAGCACGCCGATGATGCCGGTGATGAGATAGCTGTTGCCGTTGAAAGCCGTGTTCAGCCCGTCGCCCATGGCATTGAGCACGCCTACCTGCTTCAGGCAGAGCACGGCCATTAGTATGCCGAGGAAGAAGAGTATGGTAGACATGTCGATGCGGGTGAGCAGATGAGTGACGCGCTTTGCCATGGGGTCGCTCTCCTCATACTTGCGGTTGAACACCTCGGTGATGGTCCACAGCAAGCCCAGCACTAAGAGTATGCCCATGTAGGGCGGCAGGTGGGTGAGCGTCTTGAAGATGGGCACGAAGATGAGACCGCCCACGCCGAAGCAGAACACCACCTGTCGCTGCCGCTTGGTGAAGTTCGATATGTCGGCCACCTGTAGGTTCTGCGCTTTGTCGAACTTTCCCTTCAGCGTGAGTGAGAGCAGGAAGGTGGGGATAATCATCGATACCAGCGAGGGGAGGAATATCTCGGTAATAACGCCCTGCGTGGTCACCATGCCTTTTATCCAGAGCATGATGGTGGTCACGTCGCCAATAGGCGAGAAGGCACCGCCACTGTTGGCCGCAATGATGACCAGTGATGCGTATATGAGGCGCTCCTGCCGATCCTGTATGAGCTTGCGCAGCACCATAATCATCACGATAGACGTGGTGAGGTTGTCGAGGATGGCCGACAGGAAGAACGTCATGAATGCCACACGCCACAGCAGCTTGCGCTTGGAGCGCGTCTTCATGGTGTCGCGTACAAAGTTGAAACCGCCATTGGCATCGACTATCTCTACGATGGTCATGGCGCCCATCAGGAAGAAAAGCGTCTCGGCCGTCTCGCCCAGACCCTCGGGCAGACCGCCCAGGTCGTGGCCGGGTATAAGCACGTAAACCGTCCAGCAGAGCACGCACATGAGTAGCGCCACGGCAGCCTTGTTCACTTTGGTGAAGGCCTCAAGGGCTATGCAGGCGTAGCCCAACACGAAAATCAGAACAATCAGGAATACCATTGTTGTCATTTGTCTTTGTTATTCGTTTCGTGCCGCAAAGGTACGAATTAGCGGGCAGAAAAACGAAAGAAAACCTCCAATTATTTGGCAGAATGCAGAAAAATGCGTACTTTTGCAACCTCACTTTGTAACAATAACGCTGAATGAAACGTCTACATTCCATTTTCCTATTGACACTGTTCTGTGCTGTGGCATGGAGCCAACCCCGACAAGAGATAACACTTAGCGATGACTGGCAGTTTACACGCGACCAGCAGTCGTGGCAGACGGTGAGCGTGCCCCACGACTGGGCCATCAGCGGCCCCTTCGATAAGAAATGGGACCTGCAGCGTGTGGCCATTGAGCAGAACGGCGAGACGGAAGCCACCGAGAAGAGCGGGCGTAGCGGCGCCCTGCCCTGGATAGGCGAGGGGCATTATAAGCGCAGCTTCACTATTCCGCAGCACTTCGACGGTCATGCCGAGCTGGTGTTCGACGGCGCGATGTCGCAGCCCCAGGTGTTAGTGAACGGTCGTGAAGCCGGCTACTGGGCTAACGGCTACAATGCCTTTCGCGTTGACGTTACCCAGTTCGTGAAGCTCGGTGACAACGAGCTGGAGGTCAACTTGACAAACATGGAAGAGAGCTCGCGATGGTATCCCGGTGCCGGTCTGTACCGCCCCGTCAAGCTGGTGCTTAAGCCTAAGGTGTACCTTGATGACTGGAGCCTCTTCGTGCGCACCATTGCCATTAGAAGTGACAAGGCAGAGCTGGAAGTAGACATGGAGGCGGGACCTGGCGAGGCAGCCCGGCTATTAGGTGTAGAGCTGCCGAACAGACACAACTTCAGCTTCCTGCTCTTAGATGCCGAAGGGCATGAGGTGGCTAACAGCGGGAGCGTCGGAGGCAAGTGGAGCGCCCACACAAAGCTCACTGTGAAAGCTCCTAAGCTATGGTCGCCAGAGACACCTTATTTATATAAGCTGGTGGCGAGGCTTACCATAGGCGAGAAGGTGGTCGACGAGATGACCGTGAACGTGGGCATCCGCACTGTACGCGTGTCCAAAGAGCACGGCTTCCAGCTGAACGGCGTGACGCGCAAGCTGCGTGGCGTATGTCTGCACCACGACCTTGGCCCTCTCGGGGCTGCCGTCAACAAGGCTGCGCTGATTCGCCAGGTGAAAATTCTGAAGGATATGGGCTGCGATGCCATACGCACAGCCCACAACATGCCAAGCCAGATGCAGATGGATGTGTGCGACTCGCTGGGCATGATGGTCATGGCCGAGAGCTTCGACATGTGGCGCTATCCCAAGTGTAAGAACGGCTACGCCCGCTTCTTCGACGAGTGGGCCGACCGCGACATCACCAATCTGGTGAAGGCTAACCGCAACCACCCCAGCATCGTCATGTGGAGTATCGGCAACGAGATTCCCGAGCAGGGCAGCGAGGTGGGACGGCAGATAAGCATCCGACTGCAAGGACTCTGCCACTCGCTCGACCCCACGCGCCCTGTGACGCAGGGCATGGACAAGGCAGAGGCTGCACTCAGCAGCGGCATGGCGCAGGTGATGGACGTGCCGGGCTTCAACTATCGCGTTCATAAGTATCAGAAGAATATGGAGCAGCTGCCGCAGGGTTTCCTTCTTGGCTCAGAGACAGCCAGCACTGTCAGCAGCCGTGGTGTGTATAAGTTTCCCGTCGAGGTGACCGACAATTCGCAATATTCCTCTTGGGCACCGAGCTATGACCCTAACGCCATCAAGACGGCCGACGGACAGTGCTCAAGCTACGACGTGGAGTACTGCTCGTGGTCGAACCTGCCCGACGATGACTGGGTGTGGCAGGACGACTATCCATGGGTTATCGGCGAGTTCGTGTGGACGGGCTTCGACTATCTTGGCGAGCCTACCCCATACGATGAGTACTGGCCCTCGCGCAGCAGCTATTTCGGTATCTGCGACCTGGCCGGACTGCCCAAGGACCGCTACTATCTATACCGTTCGAAGTGGCAGAAGAATGAGCATACCATCCACCTGTTGCCTCACTGGAGTTGGGGAAAAGGGAGCGGTACAAACAAAGCACAGAAAAAGTATGGCGCTCGTAATGGGATGGTGACTCCCGTCTACTGCTATACTGACTACTCGGAGGCAGAACTGTTTGTCAATGGCAAGAGCCAAGGGCGCATCAAGAAGAACGCGAAGGAGCGGCTCGACCGTTACCGCCTGCGCTGGAACAACGTGAAGTATCAGCCGGGCGAACTGAAGGTGGTTGTCTATGACGATAATGGCAACGCAGCAGGTGAGCAGACAGTACGTACTGCCGGCAAGCCAGCTCGACTGAAGCTCGATGTATGGACGCAAACCCCATCAGCGCTTAAAGCCGACGGTGAGGATTTGGCTTTCGTCACTGTCTCACTGACAGACAAAAACGGTACGATGATTCCCGATGCTGACGACCAGCTGACCTTTACTGTGAAAGGAGCCGGACAGTTTCGTGCGGTGTGCAACGGTGATGCCACTAGCTTAGAGCCTTTCACCCAGCCCACCATGAGGCTTTTCAGCGGACAACTCGTCGCTGTGGTGCAGGCAGGGCGCCAGCCCGGCAAGCTGACACTCACTGTGAACGATGCGCAACGCGGCTTGAGCCAGACAGTGGTCATTGACGTACGATAATCTAGCCGCACTACGTAAGTTCATCTAGTGATAAGCATGAAAAAGAAATTACTGCTAATGCTTGCACGCTTATGCTTGGCCAGCCAGGCGGGGGCTTAGACGGAAACTGATAGTAAGATGATAGCAACAACAGATGAATAACCCATATTTTTTACACTATGAAAAAGCTTTATTTGATGGTAGTAGCCGCCATGATGGCTACAGTGAGCGTGAATGCGCAGAATGGTTATGACGACACGAAGCATGAGGTGGCCATCAGCTTTGGTGCCGGCTCTAACTCGCAGATTATCGATGCCTTTGAGGAACTGACCACCGTAATGGTAGCAACTTACGATGATGAAAAATTCACGGGTCCTATGTCAGTAGAGTATTTCTATCATGTCAAGCCTTGGTTTGGCGTGGGCGGTATCTTAGCATACGGTTCAATGAAGGAGGATTTGTTTTTAGGTGGCAAGAGAGGCGGCAAGGACGGCGAGGTAAAGAACAGTTACATCACGCTGATGCCCGCCGTGAAGTTCGATTGGTTGCGCAAGAAGTATTTCGGCATGTACTCGAAGCTGGCCGTTGGCGCCACCATGCGCCACGAAAAGATAGACTACAACTCTGCTGACAATGATGACTTTGACGAGTCGGAAGTGCACGTCAACTGGCAGGTGTCTCTGCTTGGCATCGAGGCCGGAAGCCCCACGCTGCGCGGCTTTGTTGAGTTGGGCGCAGGTGAGCAGGGTATCGGCCTCATAGGCTTGCGCTACAAATTCTAAGAAACTGAACGCATTTTTTCTTCGCCACCACAAAACCGTAAACAATGACTATGGCGATGAACTAACAACTGACCTACACGCCTATATATAAACGGAAAAGAGGTCACACCTCCCTCACCCAACGGTTAACATGCTGACACTCAGTAGAGCCGTCCTTTTTCAAAAAGTGCTCTTCCAGCGTATTTCGCCTATCCGTTGTGTATATGTATGCACCTTCCTGCATACATATACGGTTAGGTGTTGCGCATAGGCTGGGTGTGGCATCGGGTGTAGGATGATAAGTTATCTCACATCCAACATCCCCACTGCCTATCAGTGAGTGAACTGCCAAGTGCGATAGGTGAGGAATCATTTCTCTTTTACATGTAAGGAGTAAACCATTACGGTTATACTTTCACTGTGTCATATACATTTCAAACCACCAAACAAAAAGCCCCACCAATGTTTGGTGGGGCCATTGCTGTTGAAGCTATAAGTATGTGTGCAGTTTTTATTGTGCGAGTGACTTCTCGAGCGATTCTACGAGCTGGTCGATGGTCTCGCTGGGAGCTATCTCCTGAATCTTCTTGGCGTAGATGAGCTGGTTCTCCTTGTCCTTTTGGGCACCATAGTAGCCCAGGAGGAAGCGGTAGCTGCTCTCCAAGCGGCTCTTGTCAGAGGCGCGCGGTGTCTCATGTGCCGATACCAGTTCAATCACCTTCTCAAAGTATTCCTTGGCCTTGGTGTCCTGCATCTCAGGGTCGAGGTTAACGTTGAGGCGGGCCATCTGATAGTAGCAGTACTCGTCGTCCTGTCCGGGGAACTTCTGTATGGTCTCCATATACACCTGCTCGGCTTTCTTGTAGGCCTCTATCTGCTGTTCGCCCTCGAGTGTGCGTGCATACTGCATGTAGAGACGGCCAGTGCCGGAGTAGTCGAGTGCGGTGACCTCTGGCAGCAGTTCCATGCTGCGCAGGTGCTCGGTAATGGCATTGGGATAGTCTTTCATGCCCTCGTAAGCGTCGGCCATATACTCGTGAATGTCGGCGTGGTTGTTTGTCTCAGCCTCGCCGTTTACGGTGAGACCCTTGCTGTACTGCTCTAGTGCTTCCTGGAACAGACTGTCGGCAGCCAGTGCGCGTCCATAGTACATGTAGTCCTTGTCGGTAATCTTGATGCTGTCCTTGTCAATCTTGTTGAACATGGTTTCAGCCAGCTGTCTGGCCTCTGCGTTCTTCTTCACTTCTACGGCACTGAACATGGCTATACGTGTGAGTGTGGCATTGTTGGGCACAGCAGCCAAACCACGCTGGCAGATGTTGAAGGCTTCCTCATACTTCTTGCTGGAGAAGGTGCTGTAAGCATACTCAATCCAGTCAAGGCGGCTGAGCTTGCTCTCAGGAATCTTGGCATAGGTTTGTGCTGCGCTGGCATACTGCAGCGACAGATAGTAGATGTGTGCCATGATGGCGTCGACGGGATAGTCGGGCACCTGTGAGCGCAGTTCCTCGAGCTTGCTGATGGAGCCTTGCAGGCTGACGCGGCGATAGATGATGGCATACTTACGGTAGGCCTCCGGATCCTTGGGATTCCAGTAGATGGCCTGATCGTACATGGCAGCAGCAGCGCCGCCGTCTTCACCCAATGCTGCGATGTCGCCCTTCAGCACGTAAGCCGGTGCAGCGGCAGCCGTCTGCTTGGCAGCAGCAATGGCCTTGTCGGCAGCCTGGCGTGCGTTGGCAGTGTCTTTCTGCTCGAACAGGAAGCGTCCGAAGGCCACGAGGTTCTCGGGGTTCTTTTTGTTCTTGTTGTAGTAGTTCTTCATCTGCTTGGCCAGGTCGGCAGGCTTGCTGTTGTACATGGCCTTGAAGGTTTCAACATCGGCCTTGGAGCCGTCCTGTGCTGCAGCGCCAATGCCGAAACCCATCAGCAGGGCGCTCATGATAAGGTATTTGAGATTCTTCATTGTGATAAAAATTTGTTTCTAATTAATGATGATTTAATAACTCTATATATTAATAGTTCTTTCGCTTTATTGACGGTTCTTTCAAATATTGGTTTAAACAGCGGTTTCTTTTTTACTCCTTATTCACAATTTGTCAGCTTCTTTTGCCTCATCTTATTACCACATCGCGCAGTTCATATTCAGCTCTGGCAGGAAAGAATCCAGCGCGGAAGAAGATGCGCTGCCCTGGCTCCGGCAGCCAGCAGAAGTTGGCAAAGGCGCGTGGCACGCCCGTTGAGCGCGGGTCGGTGCAGAGGGCGTATATGGTGCGTATGAAGGGGTATTCGCCCGTAGCGATGTAGTACTGATAGGGCTGCACGGCATTGAGCGGTGTCTTGCCCACACGCATTACAGTGACGTTACGGTTGAAGATGGTGTTTGTCTCGTCGCGCTTGTCGTCGAGCCAGTTGGAACCGATGATGCCTATAGCGTCTTTATGCCTCTCCACATAGTCCATGACCTGCTTCGAGGTCTCCACGGCACGAATGTTGCCGCTGGTCTTCATCTGCTCGCCGCGCAGGATGGAGTCGACGCAGAAGCGTACGGTAGCCGATTTCGGGTTGTCGAAGGCCACGCGTATGGTGTCGAAGGGTGAGTCGGGGTAAAGCTCCTTCCATGTGGTGACCTCGCCAGTGAGAATCTTCTTGAAGTTCTCTACCAGCATGATGGTGTCGGTGTTTTCGTTGTTCACGATAAGCGCCATGGCGTCGTAGGCCAAGGGGAAGGTGCGCGGGTTGTATTGTTTGTTTTTAATGACGTTTTCTTCAGCTTGGGTGAGTCTTCGCGTGGTGAAAGCCAGGAAGACGTCTTGGTTCAGAAGCTTTTCTATGGCTTCCGTCTCACTGATGTACAGTGCATAGAGTGGCCCTTTGTGGGTCTTTTGGTAGAAGGCGTTCAGCTCTTCGTCCATGATGGGGCTCAAGCTCTCGTCGGCCGCATAGCAGCGTGCCGCCTCATCATAATTAGGGTTAGGCTTGCCCCCACCACCACACGATGGGAGCAAGCCTAAGATGAGTGTTAATCCAACAAGCGTGAGCGCGTTGAATGTTCGTTTCATTTTTTACTGCAGTCTGAATGTTACAGGTACGGTGTACTTCACACGCACGGCTGAGCCGTTCTGCTTGCCGGGAATCCACTTCGGCATGGAAGCGATGACTCGCTTAGCCTCGCGGTCGAGTGCGGGGTCGCAGCCACGGGCCACCTGGACGTTGGTCACCGAGCCGTCGCGCTCCACCACGAAGGTGCAGACCACGCGGCCCTGGATGCCGTTCTCCTCGGCCTGTGGAGGATACTTGATGTGTGAGCTGAGATACTGCATGAGGGCTGCGTCGCCGCCAGGATACTGGGGCATCTGCTCCACCACCTCGAAGACGGTGTTCACCTCCTCGTGCTTCTCCTCCACAATCGTCATCTCCTCAGTCTTACGTTTCTCACCTTCGGCAGAGCCTTCGAGGAAGGTCTCGTTACCCGTTGTGGCAGTACCCTCACTGGCTTCCTGAGCGGTCTTGATAGGCTCCACGGGCTTATCGTCGTCCATGGCCAGGTCGGTATACTTCTCGGTGTTCACCAGCTCTTCCTGCAGCACCTCTTCCTTTTCAGGCTCGGGCTCGGTCAGGTCGATGACGGGCTCTTCCTCCTCTTCGGGTTCTTCCTCTTCTTCTTCGCCGGCGAGTTGCACCTCTGTCTGGAGGATTTCATCTTCGCCTCCGCTGAACACGTTGTCCTTGGCGAAGCCCCACAGCAGGAAGATACCTACGATGGCGGCAATGCCTCCGATAAGTGCGAGCATAGCCATCAGGTTACGGTTGTTCGTGTCCTGACGCATCTTGTAAGCACCGTATGCCTCGTTCTTGCCTTCAAAGACAAGATCAATCCATTTCTGGTCAAATAGATCTATTTTTGCCATAGTTCTTTCTGTTTTTCGTTAGACATATTGATACTTACGGTGCAGCGGGTTCAGCAGCCGATGCCGGTGCCTCTACGAGTCCAATCTTCGAGAGTAGTAACAAGTCCTGGTCGTTGACTTCACTGATACGGTAGGAACCGATGCAGTTGATGGCCATTTCGTCGAGCACTGTCACCAGGTTGTTGTAGGTGCAGTCGTCCATGGGCTTGATGTTCACGGCCAATGTGATGGCCAGTTCCTCAGGATTCTCGGTCTTGTTGAGCTGACGTTCAAGAATCTCCTTGTAGCGGGCTTCCCTCACGCCGTTAGCGTCTACCACGTCGAGATATCCCTTGCTGATCATGTTCAGGGCCTTTTCATAGATGGAGTCGGTCACCACCTCGCTGTTCTTTGGCTGTGCTTTCTTCCATTTGTCGAGATTCTCCTTGGCATTGATGATGGCCTGCACGGGAGGTTCAGTGGCATCGGCGGGACGATAGGTGCGGAGCACTTCGCGCACGCTGCGCAGTCCTTCCTTGCCTGTCTCGTCGCCCAGTCCGTAGCTCACCTCTTCGAGGTAGGTCTCGTCGCCGAAGAGTTCCTTCTTGTCGATGATATAGGTGTAGATCTTGTTGTCCGGAGCCAGGTAGATGGTCACCAGTCGGTCGGTCTTGGCCTTATCCTTCTGTTCGTCGGTAGCCTTATCCTTCGACGGCATGGTGAGCTGCATGGCCTGCGGCTTTGCAAGCGAGGTACACAACATGAAGAACGTGATCAGAAGCATCATCATGTCCACCATCGGCGTGAAGTCGACTCGGACATTCATTTTTTTCTGCTTGCTTTCTTTTTTCTTTGCCATAATTACTTTCCTCCTTCTTTCTCTTTCTTGTACTCAGTAAGTAGCTTATAGCGGCTCTCCATGATGTCCTGAAGTTCAGCAATCACCTTCTTGAAGGTGATGTAGGGCGTTTCCTTGTCGGCCTTGATGCAGATGTCGAGCTTGTTGGCCACAGCTGCCTTGTCGCCTTCGGGCATGTCCTTGGTGAAGTCCTCGTACCACTGTTTGTAGCCTTGTTTCAAGGCCTTAATCCACAATTGGAACTCGCTGGCTTCGCCGTTGATACTGTCGAGCGACACACCGTGGCTCTTCAGCACTGCCGTTTTCTGCTCATGTGGCAGGGCGAGGTATTCGGCCATGTCTTTCATGTCGATACCTATCTGTGTCTCGGCAAGGAAGTTCTTCTTGACGTCCTCTTTCAAGAGTGCGTCAGCATACTTCTTGAACAGCTCGTTCTTGAGCATGATGTTCAGCGCGCTGTCCATAGTGGCGACTTTGTCGGTACCGAGGAAAACCCTTCCAACGACTTCCTCGTTGGCCTGACCCTTGTTGATGGTGTCGGGTTTTATCATGATATCGAGCGTCGCCGAGGTCGGGACCTTTGTCTCCGTGCGGCTCTTAGGTGTCACCACTTTCACCACCTCATTCTTCACGAAGTTTGCACTCAGCATGAAGAAGGTGAGCAGCAGCACCATCACGTCCGACATAGGAGTCATGTCGATCCAGACGTCGTTCTTCTTAATTTTTAACTTACCCATAGTCGTAATCAGTTTAAAGGGTTAGCTAAAATTAAGCTTCGTCGGCGTGAGTGGCAGCGTAGGTCTGTGCAATTGAATAACCAATCTCGTCCAGTGCAAACGCAATCTTGTCGATGCGGTTGGTGAAGAAGTTGTAGCCTACAACGGCCAGCCATGATGTACCGATACCGAAGGCCGTGTTAATCAGAGCCTCAGAGATACCTGCGGACAGCTCAACGGAGTCACCGCCACCGCCCTGTGCCAGAGCCTGGAACGACTTGATCATACCTACCACAGTACCGAGCAGACCAGTCAGCGTACCCAGCGTAACGATGGTGGCGATAATGGGAAGGTTCATGGTCAGCGTAGGCATCTCAACGGCGATAGCCTCCTCGTGAGCCTGCTGGATGCGGGCCATCTTCACTTCCTTCTTGATACCTGTAGTAGCATCAGCCTCCTTGTATGCCATAACGGCAGCGCGGACGACGTTAGCCACAGAGCCACCCTGATTGTCACAATCCTTCAGAGCTGCGTCGAAGTCCTTGGCCTTGATGTCCTTCTTGATCTTGCCTACGAAAGTGGCGAGCTTCTCCTTACCGATGCACTTGCTCAGAGCGATGACGCGCTCGATACACATGCAAAGTACGGTGAGCAGCAACGTGTGGATAACAGGCACGATAACACCACCCTTGAAGATAGTACCCCAGATGTTCAGCGGGCTGCCATTGGGATCGCCACCCTCGAAGTTGGAGGACTGGCCGAAATTGAAGAAGAAGTTGCAGAATGCAATGATACCACAGACGACAATCACCCAGATTGCATCCTTGATACCGATACTGCTTGTACCCTTAGCCTTTGCGGCTTTCTTTGCTGCCGGAGCAGCTGCTTGTGTAGTTGCCATAAATTTTGATTTTTTTGTTGTTAAGTTATAAAAATAAGTTGATTAGGTTTTAAATTGGGGACAAAGTTAAGAAAATTATGTGGACTTTGAGCCGTTTTAACAACGTTTAACTAGCATTTTTTTATTTTTTCAGCTTAGCCAGTGCCTCACCTATGCGTCGCATGGCTTCTCTGATGTTGTCATCGCTAGTAGCATAGCTCATCCGGAAGCATGCAGGATCGCCGAATGCATCGCCTCCGACGGTGGCCACATGAGCCTCCTCCAGCAGGTACATGGCCAGGTCGGTGCTGTTCCCGATAGTCCTGTTTGTCGCGATACTATCGCGACATACGGTACTGCCGTAGAAGCTGCTGCACTTGGGGAAGAGGTAGAAGGCGCCTTCGGGCACGTTCACCTCCAGGCCGGGAATCTGGCGGGCCAGGCCTACGATGAGGTCACGGCGCCGTTCAAAGGCCTGCCGCATCTCCTCCACGCACTGCTGGCTCTCCTCGTAGGCGGCCTGCGCTGCCTTCTGGCTCACGGAGCAGGGACCGCTGGTGTACTGGCCCTGCAGCTTGTTGCAGCCTTTCACTATCCATTCGGGAGCGGCAATATAGCCGATGCGCCAGCCTGTCATGGCGTATGCCTTCGACACGCCGTTCACCACGATGGTGCGCTCCTTCATGCCAGGGAACTGGGCGATGGACTCATGACGGCCCACGTAGTTGATGTGCTCGTAAATCTCGTCGGCCAGCACATAGAGGTCGTCATGCTTTAATATAATGTTCGCGAGTGCGCGCAGCTCCTCTTTATTATAGACAGAGCCGGTGGGGTTGCTGGGCGAGCAGAGTATGAGCAGGCGAGTCTGCGGGGTGATGGCAGCCTCCAGCTGCTCGGGTGTCATCTTGAAGTTCTGCTCGAAGGTGGCCTCCACAAAGACAGGCTTGCCGCCGGCCAGCAGGGCCATCTGCGGATAGCTGACCCAGTAAGGGGCAGGGATGATGACCTCCTCGCCGGGGTTCACCAGCGCCATCACCGTGTTGCACACGCTCTGCTTGGCACCGTTCGACACCAGTATCTCGTTCACGGTGTAGTCCAGGCCGTTCTCTTCCTTCAGCTTCTTGACGATGGCCTTGCGCAGTTCAGGATAGCCCGGCACAGGCGAGTAGCGCGAATAGTTCTGGTCGACGGCCAGCTTCGCGGCCTCTTTGATGTGGTCGGGCGTGTTGAAATCGGGCTCGCCGACGCTCATGTTGATGACGTCGATGCCCTGGGCCTTCATCTCGGCGCTCTTCTGCGACATAGCCAGCGTGGCAGATGGTGCCAGGCGCTGCAAGCGGTTGGATAGTTGTGGCATTTCGTGTTCGATTTTGTCGTTTTGTATAGTTTCAACGTGCAAAGGTACGCATTTATTTCGTTTTACCGAAAGAAAATTGACATTTTTTTGATGTTTTTATAGGTGCAGGGTATGCCCCATGCGCTGTTGCTTGGTCTTCAGATAGCGCAGGTTGTACTCGTTGGGGGTTACTTCGATGGGCACGTTCTCCACGATTTCCAGCCCGTAGGCCTCCAAGCCTACACGCTTCACGGGGTTGTTGGTCATGAGGCGCATCTTGTGGACGCCCAGATGGCGCAGCATCTGAGCACCGCAGCCGTAGTCTCGCTCGTCGGCCTTGAAGCCCAGACAGAGGTTGGCGTCGACGGTGTCGTAGCCCTCCTCCTGCAGCTTGTAGGCGGCCAGCTTGTTCATCAGGCCTATTCCCCTACTCTCCT
>JAEEGG010016797.1_pt1 | contig 15141 bp, 11 predicted proteins | sample 9134161 | NCBI WGS metagenome assembly JAEEGG01 (sample SAMN16246543, study PRJNA631951) | gut metagenome | biome: gut microbiome; feature: rumen; material: CR-attached | host: Bos | place: Iran: Karaj | collected 2018-10
CCGCTGCTCCTCACGCGGCCACCGATTCAGGAATAGGTTCGTCGCCTTCGGCTCCTCCCTATTCCTGAATCGTGTAACACATCATTGACAAACCCACACCCGCGAAGCGCGTGATCGCGGTTTTCTTCTTGAGAATTCTTCCGGTATGTGATATAAAGTAAAAATAGAAAACAAACAGTCCTTCGGGAACAGAAAGGAGCGTTTGATGAAGGAACGAGGCTTTCGGTATGTATTCCCCGTGATCGCCGCAATTCTGTGGATCGCGGCGTTTATCCTGTTTTTCAGGGGACAGAGTCCCTTTCACTCCAGCGACTATGCCGCGCGTCAGGCCGCGGAGGCCGCTGCGCGCTGGCTGCCCTCCTGCCTCATCGGGGCGGTCCTCTCGACGGCGGCGGCCTATGTGGTCCATCGGCTGCTGAAGGATATGGACGACAAATAAACGAAACGAAGGAAAGCAGCCTGCCCTGATCGGCAGGCTGCTTTTGCTCGCTGTACGCAGAGAAGTACCATGCCCGCCGTAGCGGCGTTTCCCCACCTTCCCCTGGGGGAAGGTGGCAGCCGCCGTCCCCCGCAAGGCGGCTGACGGATGAGGGAATCCCCGCCGCGGCGGACGGTCTCTCGTCTTGCGATGCGTTTTCTGCCGCCGAGAGTTCCACGCACGAGAAGAATGTGCGCTGCCGCAGAGCCTGCTTCGCAGGCGTCCCTCATCAGTCGCTTCGCGCCAGCTTCCCCCAGGGGAAGCTGGGAACGGGTCGTTACCCTGTTTCGTTTTATCATAAATCTTTCGTCTTTCGTCTTGCGTCCCCCGTAAACTCCCGTTAGGGATTCCATAAGGGGCGGAGCCCCTTTGGCCGTGAGGAGGGGTCCGGGGAACCTTTATGGAATGGTTCCCCGGCGCGTCTTTTCCCCCTTTCTCCGCGGTGAGAAAGGGGGTCGCCCGCAGGCGAAACGCCTTCGTACTGCTCTCGTCCCCGCAGCTGCGGCGTTTCCCCACCTTCCCCTGGGGGAAGGCGGCAGACGCTGTCCCCCGCAAGGCGGCTGACGGATGAGGGACATCCCCGCCGCAGCGGGAAAACTCCGGGACTCCGCGGATTTCCCTCCGCCAGCTTCGCCCAATGGGCGAAACATCACGCGGCGAAAGCCGCACATCACTTCGCGCAGCGAAACATCACGCCCGCGAAGCGGGTGCATCACTCAGCCGTATCCCGCCCCGGCGCAGGGCGTCCTCCGCGTGGCTGTACCCCTTGGGTTCGCCCCGCTCCACCCGGTAGGTGAACTTCGTTTCGCCGCCCTCCTCGTCCAGAATGATGCGCAGGGAACCCAGGCGGCTGCCCCAGGGGACGGCGGCTTCCAGACCGGCGCGGTTGGAGGCCAGCTCGTAGACGTGGGTGACCCACACGCCCCTGGCCCCCGCCGCCATGCAGACGGCGATGACCTCGGCGCTGATGGCCTTGGTCTCCTCCGGCCCGGTGCTGGTGAGGGGTTCGTTGAACAGCACCATGCTGCTACTGCCCAGGGCGTCCACGGCTCCGGCGATGCGCCCCGCCTCCTCCGCCAGCAGGCCCTTGCGCCCGTAGCGCTGGCCGTTGGGGGCGAAGATGGTGAGGATGTTTTCCGCCGGGCTGATCGAAGCTTCCTTCGCGGGCACGGGGAAGCCCAGCTGCCCGAGCCATTGGCCCAGGCCCATGCTCAGAAGGAATACAGTCTTGCCCCCCTGGTTGGCCCCCGTGAGGATCAGCAGCTCCCCGCCGGGGCGAAGCTCGATGTCGTTGGAAACCACCCGCTCCTTGTCGGAAAGGAGCAGCAGCGGGTCGAAAAGGCCCTTTGCCTGAAATGCCTTTTCCGAAGCGGGCCGCAGCGCCGGGAAGCAGCAAGGGAGCCCCGAAGTCTCCCAGCTGCGGGTGAGCTTCCGCACCGCCAGGCAGACGATCAGTTCCTTCCGAAGACCCCGCAGTGCCGCCGTCTCCCGGATGACAAAGGCGTTGATGTCCTGGGAGGCCTGGGCGCTGACGCGCTGCAGCAGCATGGCGTCCGTCTCCACGGCCCGCTGGGTCAGCATCATCTTCCGCTTCTGGGCGCTTTTGGGCCTGGGACCCTCCTCCGGTGGTTCCATTGCCAGGAGCTTCAGCCTGCCCGGCTTCAGTTCTCCGTCCAGGTTATAGCCCAGGCGCATCCGCGCCGGGGCGGAGAAGCCGGGGCAGAGCGATTGGAAATCCGCCGCTGCGTCCTGATAACGCCGGGAGTTGCGCAGGCTGTCCAGCAGCCCCCGCAGGGCCCGAAAGCCCTCGCTCTCCGCGGGGATGCGGTCGAATTCCTGCCAGGCGGCGTCGATCTTTCGCAGATAACCGTCCAGCCAGGTGAATTCATCCAGGCTGAAGCCCACGGCAAAGGCGTCCGCGCCGCCCCGCCGGCTGCCGCCCCGGCTCTCCCAGCCGTCCAGGCTGTCCAGCAGCTTTTCCATGGCGCTCTCCAGCTCCGGGAAGCGCAGCACGTCCCGGAAGACCGCCTGCCGGTGGCGCAGCACGTCTTCGTCGCAGGTGAAAAGCGTGCAGAGCTCCTCCGGCGTGAGCTTATAATAATCCGAGGGGGACATGGCCTTCGCCAGCCGCCCCAGCTGCAGGTCCTCGATGGTCTGGGCGGGGAAGGGGACCGCCGCCGGGCCCTTCCCGGCGGGATAAAGCAGACATGCCATTATTTATGACCATTCCTTTCATCTAAGCAGAAGGCACAAAACAACCATGAGCAGGGAATGGTCATAAAGTGCCAGGTTTTTCGGTTGCCGCTTTGCGGCGAGAAAAACGGCTTAGATCAATTGAAAGTTGAAATCTGTTTCAACGTTTCCTCCTCCCTCAGACCGCGCCCTGCCGGACCTTTTCCCAGCCCGGATCATCGGCGCGCATATCCAGTCCCCGTTTGCCCAGGGCTTCCACCATGGCTTCCAGCGTGACGCCCTTGGCCGCCACCACGGCCCGCGCGTGGCTGGAGGGAGGCGGGGGCGCTTCCTTCAATTTGTAGAGATAGCGCAGGCCCTCTCCGGTCTCCTCCGAGGTCATCACCAGGCTCTGCAGGCCCTCCGCCAGGCCGAAAGCCTCAAAGCGGGTCCTGAGCTGGGGCCAGATATGGTTGAAGTGGGTCACCAGCAGGGCGGGGACCCCCTTGCAGGCCAGGTCCGTCAGCAGGTCCACGCAGATCTGTCCGCCCTCCGTCGCGCTGGTGCTGGTCATGGGCTCGTTGAAAAAGAAGATGCTGCGCTCCGTCATCCGCTCCTGAAGAAGCCCCAGGCGCTGCACCTCCAGCCCCATGCGGCTGTCCTCTCCCGTTTCGCTCTCCCCGGCGGCAAAGAGGGTCAGCAGCCGGTCCCGGGGGGAGAAGGAGGCTTCCCGCGCGGGCAGGAGGCAGCCCAGCTGTCCCAGGAAGAGCAGCTGGCCCGCCATGATGAGGCAGCAGGTCTTGCCGGAGCTGTTGGGGCCCGTCATGAGGATGGTGCCCCCCTTTGCCAGGCTCAGGTCGTTGGGCACGGGCAGGGTCCCGGTGCAGCTCTGCTCCGGCAGCATGGCCTCCCGGAAGCGGAAGGTGACCTCCTGCGTCAGCGTGGGCGCACAGAGCCCTACGCCCCGGCTGCGCAGCTTTTCCGCAAAGACGGCGGCCCCGGTGTAGAAGCGCAGGGCGTCCTGCAGGGTCAGCAGCTCCTCGATGCCGCTGACGGGGAGCTTCACCAGCGTTTCCCGCAGCTTCGTCAGCTTGCTGCGCACCTCGTAGCCCACTTCCGAGAGGAGGTATTCCTGGAAGATGGTGCCGGTGCCGGTCTGGGGGAACTGGATGAGGGAGGTGACGCCGCTGCGCTCCTCGCCGGAGCCGGCGGCCTCCAGCATGCCGGGCCGAGCGTAGGGCTCCTCCCGCACCTCCGCCATCTCCAGGCCGATCACGCTGCGCCTGGCGTCCAGGCAGACGTCCACGGCGAAAGCGCCCACGCCTTTCCATTCCCCGTCCAGGGCGGCCAGGGCCTTTTCCGTCTCCTCGATCCTGTCTTTTTCCCAGAGGCTGTCCGCCCATCGGCCCAGGGAACGCAGGGGGGCGCTGGCAAAGCTTTCCCCCCGGGTGCCGTCGCGCAGCAGGCCGATCGCCTCCGCGTAAAGGGCCGTGAGGCGGCGGCGGAAATGGGTGAAGCGCAGCAGCTGGGCATAGCGGTTGTCGGCGGCGCTCTCCTCCAGAATGTCCGCCCCCTGCTGAGACAGGTTCTTTTCCAGCTTCAGCACCGCCTTTTTCAGCCCGTCCACGGCGGCGTCCAGGCGGCTGACCTTGAGGCCCGTCAGGTTGTCCCGCACGCCCTTGGAGCAGGTTTCCAGCTCCGCCAGGATGCTCCGCAGCTTTTCCAGAGCCTCCCGCAGGGCCGGATGCTCCAGCAGGTCCCGCAGGATATCCTGCCGGAGGCGGATGGTCTCCGGGTCGTCCGTCAGCAGGCCGCAGGCAAACGCCAGGGCCTCCGGGCCGCTGAGACCGGGAAAGAGCAGCTGGCTCAGTCGTCCGAGCTCCAGGTCCTCCGCGGCCAGGGAGGCGTCCAGGGTCCCGCGGCCTTCTCCGCCGGGCCGGAGCAGTTCGTTTCCGTTCATATGTTTCTCCCGTCAGTTTCTAATAGGGATTATTGTAGATGGCCGGGAAATAAAAGTCAATTATCTGAAAAGGAAACACTTGAGAATTTGCGCCGGGGCTGGTATAATGCCAAAAGGATTATTGCGACTACCCATTCTCAAAGGAAAGGATGATACGTTTGGCTAAACTCACCAGAATGGCTTTCGAGATCAACGGCGTGAATCGTTTCGTGATCGTCGATCCCGAAAAGGACAAGCTCAGCACCGTCCTGCGGCGCATGGGCCTCACCGGCGTGAAGGTGGGCTGCGGCATCGGCGTCTGCGGCGCCTGCACCGTGCTCATCGACGGCAAGCCGGTCCGCTCCTGCACCAAAAAGATCGCCAGCATCCCCGAAAACAGCAGCATCCTCACCATCGAAGGGATCGGCGCCCCCGGCAGGCTGCACCCCCTGCAGCAGGCGTGGATCACCTATGGCGGCATTCAGTGCGGCTTCTGCACCCCGGGCTTCATTGTCTCCGCCTACGGTCTGCTGCTGACCAATCCCAACCCCACCCGCGAGGAGGTGCGCGACTGGTTCCGTGCCAACCACAACATCTGCCGCTGCACGGGCTACAAGCCCATCGTGGACTCCGTCATGGAAGCCGCCGCCGTTATGCGGGGCGAGAAGACCATGGACGACATCACCTTCAAGTATGAGGGTCAGGACGTCTACGGCTCCAAGATGCCCAGGCCCACCGCCCTGGCCAAGGCCACCGGCCTTGCGGATTACGGCGACGATATCGCCCTGAAGATGCCCGATGGCGTGGCTTTTCTGGCCCCCGTCCTGGGCGAAGCTCCCCACGCGAAGATCATCGACATCGATATCAGCGAAGCCGAGAAGATGCCCGGCGTCATCAAGGTCCTGACCGCGAAGGACGTGAAGGGCACCAACAACATCGACTTCCCTGCCGTGGTGCCGCGGCAGAAGGGCAGCGGCCTCACCGAGTTCCCCATCATCTGCGGCGAGAAGCTCACCCGCATGGGCGACGTGGTGGCCCTGGTCTGCGCCGACACCCGGGATCATGCCCGGGAGGCGGCCAAGAAGGTCAAGCAGACCCTGGAGATCCTGCCCACCTATATGACCCTTCCGGAAGCGGCCATGCCCACCGCCATCCAGCTCCACAAGAACGTGCCCAACTTCTACATGGAGCAGCCCTGCTTCAAGGGCGACGCGCCTGCGGTCATCGAGGACGCCCCCATCGTGGTGGAAGGCGCTTTCCACAGCCAGCATGAACCCCATCTGCCCATCGAGCCCGACACCGTGCAGGCCTATTGGGGCGTGGACGGCATGATGACCGTCCAGTGCAAGGCCCAGGCCATCACCGAGGCCCGGGAGGGCATCGAGCAGGGCTGCGGCATCCCCAAGGACAAGATCCGCGTCATCATGAACACCGTGGGCGGCTCCTTCGGCTATGCCGTCACCGCCAACACCTTCGCTCTGGTGGTCACCGCCGTGCAGAACCTGGATATGCCCTGCAGCATGACCCTCAGCTGGGATGAATTCCAGCACATGTCCGGCAAGCGCAGCGCCACCTACACCAACGGCCGCCTGGCCGTGAGCAAGGACGGCAAGATCCTCGCCGCTGAATACGACTGCGGCCTGGACCACGGCGCCTACGGCGTGGTGGCCGGCAAGATCTTCAACAACCTGGTGTCCGTGGGCTTCCACGGCTACAATATCCCCGCGTTCCGGGGCCTGGCCCGCGGCGTCGCCACCAACCAGGGCTTCAACGCCGCCTACCGCGGCTTCGGCGCCCCCCAGATCTACACCACCACCGAAGCCCTCATCGACATGGCGGCCGAGGCCTGCGGCATGGATCCCTGGGAGTTCCGCTACAAGAATGCGGCCCGTCCCGGCGACCTGACCATCAACAGCATGCCCTATCATGATTACCCCTACCCCGCCATGCTGGAGAAGATCAAGCCCTATTACGACCAGTACAAGAAGGAAGCCGAGGAAGGCAAGGCTGCCGGCAAGGCCATGGGCGTCGGCATCTCCATGGGCGGCTTCATCATCACCATCGGCATGTTCGACCAGGCCGAGGTGGCTCTTGAGCTCATGCCCGACGGCACCATCACCTGCTACGACACCTGGGAGGACGTCGGCCAGGGCGGCGATATCGGCTCCCTGACCCACACCGTCAAGGCTCTGGAGCCTCTGGGCATCCGGCCCGACCAGGTGCATCTGGTGATGAACGACTCCAAGACCTGCCCCGACACCGGCCTCGCCGCCGCTTCCCGCTCCCACTACATGGGCGGCAACGCCATCATCGACGCTGCCAAGCAGCTCATGGAAGCCATGAAGAAGCCCGACGGAAGCTGGCGCACCTATGACGAGATGGTCGCCGAGAACATCCCCGTGAAGTATATCGGCCACTACGACCAGTTCAACATCGGCCTGCCTCCCGGACTGGACCCCAACACCGGCATGGGCGAAAAGAACCCCACCTATATGTATAACGTCAACACCTGCCTGGTGGAAGTGGACACCGCGACCGGCAAGACCCAGGTCAAGCGCTGGACCACCGTGGCGGACGTGGGCGTCATCGGCAACCGGCTGGCCGTGGACGGCCAGGCCTACGGCGGCCTGAGCCACTCCATCGGCTTCGCCCTCAGCGAGAACTACCTGGCCGACAAGAAGACCAGCACTCTGGCGGGCGCCGGCGTGCCCACCATCGATATGATCCCCGACGACTACAACGTGATCTATATCGAGACCCCGCGGCCCGCGGGCCCCAACGGCTCCTGCGGCTGCTCCGAGTGCTTCCAGTCCTCCGGCCATATGGCGGTCATCAACGCCATCAAGAATGCCTGCGGCGTCCGCATCTACCAGCTGCCCGCCACCCCCGACAAGGTGAAGGCTGCCCTGGCCGACAAGGCTGCCGGCAAGGAAGAAAAGCCCGAATTCTGGTTCCTCGGCTCCGATATGGACGACGAGCTGGAGTACATCAAGGCTAACCCCATCTGATGGGCCGGCTTTGATCGGGAATCCGTAAAAGCAAAGAGGGGCCCCGGCGGAATGCCGGGGCCCCTTCTGTCTGCAGAAATCCCCGCGACGCCCTTGGGAAATCGCGGGAGAGGGAGGAAAGCCTTGCGGGCTTTTCCGGCGCTGCGATCAGCGCGCTTTCACTTCGTCCCGGAGGAACAGGATCGCCTGGCGGTAGCCCTCAAAGCCCAGGCCCATAAAGGTTTTCCGGCAGGCCATGCCCGCATAGGAGATATGGCGAAATTCCTCCCTGGCGGACACGTCGGAGAGATGGACCTCCACAGCAGGAAGAGCCACGGCCTTCAGCGCGTCCAGAATGGCGACGCTGGTGTGGGTATAGGCGGCGGGGTTGATGACGATGCCGTCGAACGCCCCGTAAGCCGCCTGGATCGCGTCCACGATGGCCCCCTCATGGTTGGACTGGAAGCACTCGATCTCCACGCCGGCCTCCGCCGCGCTTTTTTGCAGGAAGTCCAGCAGGGCGGCGTAGTCCTGTTTCCCGTAGATCTCCGGCTCTCGCAACCCCAGCAGATTCAGATTGGGGCCGTTGATGATGAGCAGCTTCATCCGATCACCTCCAGGATCTGCCGGAGCGCGTCCTCCGGCGAAGCGTTGTTGTCGATCTCCTCGTCGGCGAAGAAGCGGTACAAAGGCTCCCTGTGCCGGTACATATCCATAAGGTCCCCGCCCTGAGACAGGGGCCGCCCGGTCCTCGGCAGTCGGCTCAGGTCCCGCCGGATCCAGAGGATGATGCCGTTCTGATGAAGCAGGGGATAATTCTCCGTGCGGGTGATGCAGCCGCCCCCGGTGGAGATGATCTGGCCGGAGAGCTTTCCCAGTTCCCGCAGGGCGGCGGTCTCCAACATGCGGAAGCTCTCCTCCCCGTCCTGCACGAGGATGTCCCGGACGCGCCTTCCCGTCCTCTCCTCCACCAGACTGTCCGAATCCCGGTAGGGCCTGCCCGTGACGGCACTCAGCCTCGACGCCAGGGTGCTTTTCCCGCAGCCGGGCATACCGATGAGGATGACGTTTCGCATCTCCTTTTCCAGCGAGCGCTGGATCGGTTCCAGGACGGCGTCGGGGATCGTCTCACCGGTGAAATCCTCGCTGGAACGTCTGGCCTGGGCCACCAGCATCCGAAGGCCCCCGAAGCAGGGGATGCCCAGCTCCTCCGCCCGAAGCATCAGGGCCGTGCGGGCGGGGTTGTAGACCACGTCGAAAACGGCCTCGCAGGCTTCGAAGCGTTCCGGGTCCAGCGGGGAGGTGCCGTTGCCGGGGAACATGCCCAGGGGCGTGGCGTTGACGATGAACCTTGCGTCCAGATGGCGCTCCAGGTTCCCGTAATTGTCCTCTCCTTTGCGGCTGATGACCGTGGGCTTGGCCCCCAGGTCCTCCAGGGCGGCGCAGACGGCGGCGGAAGCGCCGCCGGAGCCCAGCACCAGGGCCTTTTTGCCCCCGAAGGACAGGCCGGAGGCTTCCGCCAGGGCCTTGAAGCCCGCCACATCCGTGTTGTCCCCGAAAACCTGCCCCCCGCGCCGGACCAGGGTGTTGACGCTGCCGGTCCGTCGGGCTTCTTCGCTCAGGGTATCGCAGAAGGGCAGCGCGGCCTTTTTATAGGGGATGGTGACGTTGAGCCCGTCCCAGTCCCCGGATTCCAAAAACGCCGCCAGCTCCGATTCCTTTTTTTCAAACAGCTCGTAATCGTAATCCCCCAGCTGGGCATGGATGGCCGGCGAATAGCTGTGTCGGAGGGTCTTCCCCAGCAGTCCGCACTTCATCACACTACCTCCCGGTAGCTGCCCAGATAGTGGAACTTCTCGCAGGCCTCCGGAAGCTCGCCCATGAGCTGCAAAAGCTCCGGGGCATAGACCGGGATATCCAGATCGAAATAGAACATGAATTCGAATTCCCGATCCGGCAGGGGACGGCTCTCCAGCTTCAGTAGATTGATGCCCAGGGCGTTGAAGCGTCCCAGCAGCCGGTAGAGGGAGCCCTTTTCGTTGGGCAGGGTCACCATGAGGCTGGTGCGGTCCGCACCGGGGTAGATCTCCAGCTCCCGTGAGATAACGATGAAGCGGGTGTAGTTATTCTCCTTGTCCTGCACGTTTTCCCGCAGACAGTCCAGGCTGTAATACTTCATGCACAGCCGGGAGGAGAGGGCGGCGACCCCCTTTTCCGGGGACTGGGCAGCCATCTTCGCGGCCACGGCGGTGTTCTCGCAGGGGATCACCTTCACCCCCGGCAGGGAACGGAGAAATTCGGAGCACTGGCTGATGGCCTGCTCATGGGAATAGATCTCCCGGATCTCTTCCAGCTTCACGCCGGGCTTCGCCAGGAGGTTGTGGTCCACCTTCAGCCGGATGCTCCGCACGATGCTGAATTCATGGCGCATCATAAGATCGTAGACCGTGTTGACGCTGCCGGCGGTGCTGTTTTCCACGGGTATGACCCCGTAGCGGCACAGCCCCTTTTCCACGGCGGTGAAGACCGCCCCGAAATCGGCAAAATAGAGGATAGAGGGATTGGCAAAGAGCCGCTCGCAGGCGATCTGAGAGTTGGCCCCCTCCACCCCCTGGCAGGCCACGCTGACCCGGTCCGGGAAAAGGGCGTCGGTTCCCTCAATGGCGGCGCGGATACGCCTGGTCAAGGCGTCGTCCCGCCCCAGGATATGCTGCTGATAGCTGCGGCTCAGCTCCAGCATCACCGTGTAGAGCCGGGGGGTATACTCCCGGATGGTCTCCGGGGAGGCCTCTGCCACCGACAGCAGCTTTTCTTTCTCCCGGCGGAGGTCCTGCACCGGCAGGCCCTTTTCCTTTTTGTATCGGGCGATCTCCGAAGAAACCTCCATGCGCTTGGCGAAAAGCTCCACCATCTGGCGGTCGATCTCGTCGATCCTGTCTCTGTATGTGCTTCCTTCCATGGGATCAGCTCCTTTCCTTTCGTCTGCCCAGCAGGGCGTCGGTCACGGCGAGAGCCGCCGCAGCCTCTACACAGGGCACGGCCCGCAGTGCAATACAGGGATCGTGCCGCCCGGTGATGTGGAGAGTCGTTTCCTTCCCACTGGCCAGGTCCAGGGTCCGCTGGGCCATGGCGATGGAGGGCGTGGGCTTGAAGGCCGCACGGAACCGGAGAGGCATGCCTGTGGTGATGCCGCCCAGGATGCCCCCCGCGTGGTTCGCGGCGGTGACGACCGCGCCGTCTTTCAGCGCGAAGGGGTCGTTGTGCTCGCTGCCGCGCATCCCGGCGGCAGCAAAGCCCGCGCCGAATTCCACGCCCTTCACGGCGGGGATGCCGAAAACCAGGGCGGCGATCCGATTTTCCATGCCGCCGAAGATGGGATCTCCCAGCCCGGCGGGCAGCCCCAGCACGGCGCATTCCACGATGCCGCCCAGGGAATCCCCCGCCCCCTTGGCCTCCCGGATGGCGGTGAGCATAGCCCTTCCCCGTTCTTCGCTGACGGTGGGGAAGTCCTTTTCCGCCGTGGAATCCTTCAGTTCCCCTTCGTCCTCCACGCCGCCGATTGCGGCGATGCGGGAGACGACCCGGATGCCTTCTTGGGCCAGCAGCTGCAGGCAGATGCCCCCGGCGATGCAGAGGGGAGCGGTGAGCCGCCCGGAGAAATGTCCGCCCCCGGCGGCGTCCTGATGGCCGAAGTATTTCACCTGGGCGGTGTAGTCCGCGTGGCCGGGCCGGGGCACGGTCCGCAGGGCTTCATAATCCCCGGAGCGGGTGTCGGTGTTGCGGATGACGGCGGCGATGGGGCTTCCGGTTACGGTGCTTTCTTTGACGCCGCTGAGAAATTCCGGCCGATCCGCCTCCCGTCGGGGGGTGGAAGCGTCGCTCCGCCCTGGCGCCCGCCGGTCCAGGAAGCGCTGCAGCGCCTCCATGTCCAGATCTAATCCCGCCGGGATGCCCTCCAGGGTCATGCCGATGGCTTTCCCGTGGGATTCACCGAAGATGGTGAGGCGGATATTTTCCCCGATGCTGCTGCTCATTTCGTCACCTCCAGGGCTTCCAGGTCCTCCCAGAAGCGGGGATAGGATTTCTTCACGCATTCCGCGCCAAGGACCGTCACCGGGCCCTCCGCTGCGGCGGCGGAAACGGCGGCGGACATGGCGATGCGGTGGTCACCGGCGGCGTCGGCGCTGCCGCCCAAAAGGGTTTTTCGTCCGACGATATCCAGGCCGTCCTCCGTTTCCCGGATGTCAGCGCCCAGGGCGCGGAGCATGGCCGCCGTGGTCTGCAGCCGGTCGGATTCCTTCAGCCGCAGCCGCCCGGCCCGGTATATCCGGGTCTTGCCCTCCGCGGCGGCGGCCAGCACGCTCAGCACGGGCACCAGGTCGGGGATCTGGGCGGCATCCAGCTCGATCCCGTGGAGCGCGCCCTTCCGGACGGCGATCCCCTCGGGCATATGACAAGCCTCCGCGCCGAAGCGCTGCAGGATCTCCAGGGCCCGCCGATCCCCCTGCCGGGAGTCCGGGTCCATATCCCGCACCAGGACCCCGCCGGGGGACAGGGCCCCCAGGACCAGGAAAAAGGCGGCGGCGGACCAGTCCCGCTCCACGGTGAGCTCCGAGGGGAGGGCGGGTCTCTGTCCTCCTGGGATCGCGTATTCCCAACCGTCTTTTTCAAATCGGACGCCGCTTTTGGCAAGCGCATCCTCCGTCATGGCGATATAGTCCGCCGATTCCACCCTTCCCGTCACCCGCAGGCGGCTGTCACCCGGCAGCAGGGGCAGGGCCATCAGCAGGCCGGAAATGAACTGGGAGGAGATATCGCCGGGCAGCCGGTATTCCCCCGGTCGAAGCTGGCCCTCGCAGCGGAGCAGCGCTCCCTCCTGCCGGATGGACATGCCCATTTCGCAGCACAGCTCCTTCAGGGGGCTGAGGGGCCGGGCGGGCAGTCGTCCCTCCATGCGGAAGGTCCCCGCCTGCCCCAGTGCTCCCAGCACCGGGATCAAAAAACGAAGGGTGGAGCCGCTTTCTCCGCAGCGCAGCTGCGCTTCCGGCGCGGGGGAAGTCCGAGGTCGGACGCGGAGGCCATCGGGCGTTTCGGCGATCTCTGCTCCCATGGCGTTCAGGCAGCGAACGGTGGCTGCTATATCTGCGGAGACGCCGTCGCAGCGGAGCAGGGTCTCTCCACTTCCCAGGGCGGCGCAGATCAGCAGCCGGTGGGCCTGGGATTTGGAAGCGGGCACGGTGACACAGCCGGTCCGGGGACCTGGTTGAACGATGCGGTTCATATTACGCCTCCTCTCCGCAGCCACAAAAGCAGTTCTCCCGCGGGAATGCTTTCGATGCGGCAGCGGCCCACGGCTTCCGGCACCACGATGCGCAGGTTCTCCCCCGCGGCTTTTTTGTCCGCTCTGGCAGCTTCCGCCAGGGCTTCCGCAGGGTAGGGAAGCTCTGTGGGCAGCCCGTAGGTGCGCAGCAGCCCCAGGAGCGCATCCGCCGTCTCTGCCGGACAGATCCCGGCTGCTGCGGCGCTGCGGGTCATGGCTGCCATGCCCATGGCCACCGCCAGGCCGTGGGGGAGGGTATAGCCGCTGCATGCTTCGGCGGCGTGGCCGAAGCTGTGGCCGAAATTCAGCAGCATCCGCGCACCGGTATCGTATTCGTCCGCCTGAACGAAGTCCCTCTTCATGGCTACGCAGGCGGCGATCACATCCTCATACCGGTCCCGGACCGGCGCGCGGCCCAGTTCTTCAAAGAGCGCCGGGCTGCCGATCATGGCATATTTGATGATCTCGGCGCAGCCGCAGCGGTATTCCTCCTCCGTCAGGGTGCACAGGCAGTCCGTGTCGCAGAGCACCAGGCCGGGCTGATAGAAGGCCCCCGCCTGATTCTTCCCTCCGGCCAGGTCCACCGCCGTTTTTCCCCCCACGGAGGCGTCCACGGCGGCAAGCAGGGTGGTGGGCAGCTGGACAAAGGGGATGCCCCGCTGATAGGTGGCGGCGGAAAAGCCCGCCAGGTCCCCTACCACGCCACCCCCCAGGGCGACGATCAGGTCGCTGCGGGTAAAGCGAAGGCGGCAAAGCTCCTCCAGCAGGCGCCCGTAGGTGGCGAGGTTCTTCTCCTGCTCCCCCTGGGGAAATATGAACTGCGCCGTTTCAAGGCCTGCGGCCCGGAGACTGTCCATGAGCTTTTCTCCATAGAGGGGGAAGACCCGGTCGTCGGAAACGATCATGGCCCGCACCCTGCCCGTCAGGGCGGCGATGCGCCTTCCCGCCTCCGCCAGCAGATCGGGGCCGATCACCACGTCATAGCTGCGGGAGGCGTCGATGCGGATGGTTTTCATTTCCCGTCCACCGCTTCCTTTCGCTCCTTGCCCTCCTGGAGCAGCCGGGTGAGCTCCTCCCGGTCCCCCTCCCGCAGGGCTTTGCGGTAGGCGTCCAGGTTTTCCGCCAGGATGTCCAGCTCCCGCAGCAGGTTGTCCCGGTTGTCCAGGAACAACTCCGCCCACATCTCCGGATTCAGCCAGGCCACGCGGGTCATATCCCGGTAGCTTCCGGCGGAAAAACCCTTGTGGCTCAGGGCAGTGGGACTCTTGATATAGGCGGAGGACACCACATGGGCCAGCTGGGAGGTGAAGGCGATCATCTCGTCGTGCTTCTCCGCCGTGGTGACGGTGATGCTGCCGAAGCCCGCCGGCTGCAGCAGCTCCCGAGCCCGGCTCAGCAGGGCGATGTCGTCGTGATCCGCAGGCACCAGCACCATGGGTGCGCCGTGGAACAGGTTGGCGCGGGAGTATTTGAAGCCGGAATACTGAGTCCCGGCCATGGGATGGCCCCCCAGATAGGTGAAGCCGAACTCCGCCGCCAGGGCGACGCCCGCTGAGAAAATGCCCCGCTTGGTGCCGCAGCAGTCGATGACCAGGGGGTCGGGGCCGATGTGCGCGCCCATTTCCCGCAGCCATTGGACGGCCGCTCCGGGATACACGCACAGCAGAAGGAGATCGCAGCAGCGCACGGTTTCCGCGTTCAGCTCTCCGGAGACCGCCCCGCAGAGCCTGGCGAAGGAAAACACCGTCTCATCCGTGTCCCGGGCCAGCACCGTATGGCCCTCGGCGGAATAAGCCCGGGCAAAGGAGCCGCCGATGAGGCCGAGGCCCAGAATCCCTACCGTCATGCCAGCACCCCCCGCACCGCCTGCACCTTTTTGGCGAGAGCGGCGTATTCCTCCGGCGTCAGGGACTGGGCGCCGTCGCAGAGGGCATGGATGGGGTCATTGTGGACTTCGATCATGATGCCGTCGGCCCCGCTGGCGGCGGCGGCCAGAGCCATGGGAGGCACCATGCGGGCGATGCCGGTGGCGTGGCTGGGATCCACGATGACGGGCAGGTGGCTCAGCTCATGGAGCATGGGTACCGCCGCCAGATCCAGGGTGTTGCGCAGATAATCGCTGTAGGTGCGGATGCCCCGCTCGCAGAGGATCACCTGCTCGTTGCCGCTGGCCATGATGTATTCCGCGCTCATGAGCAGCTCCTTGAGGGTGTTGGCAAGGCCCCGCTTCAGCAGCACCGGCCTG
>JAEEGG010016800.1_pt1 | contig 15140 bp, 14 predicted proteins | sample 9134161 | NCBI WGS metagenome assembly JAEEGG01 (sample SAMN16246543, study PRJNA631951) | gut metagenome | biome: gut microbiome; feature: rumen; material: CR-attached | host: Bos | place: Iran: Karaj | collected 2018-10
TTATATGGGAGAAAGGAACCAACCGCGCAGAATTCTTCCGTGGTATGGTCAACAAGTATGGATGGGTAGATACAGGCTCCAGTTTCTTGCCATCAGAAATCAACAGTGCTTTCCTTTGGGCACAACTTGAAGATATGGAAAAGATTCAAAGTCGGCGCAAGGCTATTTGGAACATCTATCATGAAGGGCTGGAAGACCTCGCAACAAAAGGATTCTTTACTATGCCTGATATGCCCGATTATGCTACAAATAATGCGCACATGTTCTATCTGGTATGTCATAGTCTGGAGGAACGTACGCAGTTGATTGCCAATTTAAAGGAAAAGGGCATTGGTGCTGTCTTCCACTATTTGAGTCTGCACCTCAGCGATTACTATCGTTCTGTGGAAACCAATATTCCTACTCTTCCCAATTCTGATAAGTTTGCAGACAGGCTGGTTCGTCTTCCGATGTTCTATGAACTGCAGGATGAGGATGTATTATACATTATCAAGTCCATACATTCTTTTTTCAGTAAATAGATATGCCACATATTTCTGTTGTCTCTCCTGTTTATAAAGGAGAGAAGATGGTTCATGAACTTGTGACGAGAGTTAAGGAGAACGTCTCGAAGTTGACAGATGACTTTGATATTATTCTCGTCAATGATGCTTCTCCAGACTTGTCGTGGCAGATGATTCTGAAAGAATGTGCTGATGATAAACGCGTCAAGGGTATTAACCTGAGCCGTAATTTTGGTCAGCACAGAGCCATCACAGCAGGTTTGAACTATGCCAAAGGTGATTGGGTCGTGGTGATGGACTGTGACCTTCAGGACAGACCGGAGGAAATTCCGAACCTTTACAGAAAAGCCCTAGAAGGCTATGATGTGGTTCAAGGTGAAAGGATGGAACGTAAAGACACCTTTCTGAAAAGATGGTCGTCGATTATTTTTCATTATGTCTTTGACTGGCTCACCGGTATTCAGACAAATAATAAGATTGGTAATTTTGGTATTTTTAAACATGATGTTATCCAGCAAATTCTGAAAATGCCTGAGAGAGATCGTGATTTTACATTTATGACGGGTTATGTCGGCTTTAAGACGATTACAATCCCTATTGAGCATGGTGCAAGACTGGAAGGAAAATCATCTTATAATCTGAATCGTTTGCTGAAATTGGCTTTTGATTGTATTATTTCAAACACGAACAAACCTTTGAAGATGATGGTGGAGTTTGGGTTTGTAATGTCACTTCTTTCGTTATTAATGGCTCTCTATAATGTCGTTGCTTATTTTTTCCGACTTAATAATGTAGCAGGCTTTACGACTACAGTCTTCTCCATTTGGTTTGTGGGTGGTTTGATAATGGCACAGTTGGGTATTGTTGGCTTGTATATAGGGAAAATATTCGATCAGGTGAAAGGCCGTCCTTTATATATAGTCATGGATGAGGTTAATGTATAGGATGAATAAGTCAGAAATGACCGACAGAAAGAATGAAGGATTGTCTATTGCAAATGCCATATTTCTTTCATTGTCAATAGCAGTATATTCTTCAGCAGATTTCTTCTCCAAGCTGGCCTCTGGCTATGATTTCCTGAGTGTGCCTTATATTGGTTGCTTGGGCGGAGTCATCATCGTTTTGGGTATCTATGCGGTGTTATGGCAGATGGCATTGAAACGCGTTCCTTTGAATCAGGCCTATCTTTTTAGGAGCCTTGGCGTGGTGTTTGGCTTGGCCATAGCCTATTTGGCTTTTCATGAATCGATATCATGGCAAAACCTGTTAGGTGCGTCAATAGTCTTGTGTGGCTTGTTAATTCTGTTGAGTGAGAAATGATTCACTTACTGGTTATACTTGGTATCTTTTCTTGCTCCTTGTCTCAGCTCTTTCTGAAGAAGAGTGCTAACAGAGAACATAAGTCTAAATTGTTTGAGGTCATCAATCCTTTAGTGATATTCTCTTATGGGATATTCTTCTGCTCATTGCTAATCAATATTTGGGCGATGAGTCACGGATTGGAATTGAAGGAATTGGCGATGCTTGAATCATTAGGCTATGTATTCGTGCCGCTATTGTCATATCTGGTGTTGAAGGAAACGATCTCATTGCGTACCATCTCAGCCATTGCAGTCATATTATTTGGCATATTTGTTTTTTATTTGTAAAAAGCTATTTTATAGAATACATTCAATGGATACTTTATTTATTGATAAACGAGTAGGAAGATTTTTATTCGTATCAATGACAGTCATTCTTGCAATTATTGCAGTAGCAAAGATTGGATTGTCTCTTTTTCGGATTGAAGTTAATGCTGATGCTGCTTTCTATTTAGGTGTTAGTAGGCTTATTTTGGAGGGTAATCTACCATTTGTAGATTTTCCACCCATTTATACGCCTTTGTCTTTCTACATGATGTCTGTGCCTATAGCTCTTTTTGGAACATCGTTTACGATAGCCCTTCTTTTTTTCTATTTACTCCATCTCGCTAATGCGGGTATTGTTTATAAGATTGTCAGACAATATTCTTGTGACAAGTTACTGGCCGCATTCTGTGCAATATTTAGCCTTTTGCTCTGTCTTGGTTCTGATGGTTGCCGGTATGTTTTAGAGCCATTCGTCTTGTTTTTTGGATTGTCTGCATTGTGTGTGTTGAAAAGAAGAGGACTCAAATGGATTGTGATTTCTGGCTTCTTCTGTTTTTGCTCTTTCTGGAGTAAGCAGTATGGTCTTGGTTTTATTTGCCTTGCGGTTGCTTTCCTATTCTTGGAAGAAGGATGTAGTAAGACCTTTGTTCGTAAGCTCTGTTATCTATTGATGGGATTCTTTGTGGGAATGGCAATCTTTGTGCTATTCTTTTTATTGCAAGGAGTCGAACCGCTTGCATTGTTAGGTTTATCAGGCAGTGACTACAGACGTGTTGGCATTTCTGGTTTAATAGGCGGTTGGACATCTTTATTTATCACACTTCCTATACTGATAATTGCCATAATGGTTATGATAGCCAAGTTACAGAACTTTAGAAAGATATCATTGTTGATTATTTCATTCTTGGCTGTTTTCGGTTTCATGCTTCAGTGCTATGTAAGGTTCTATGCCCATTATCTGATTTTGGCTATGCCTTTTTGTGTATTGATGTTGTTTGCTTGTATGGATGCCATTAAGTCAATCAAGTGGAAAAACATCTACACTGTCCTGTTGCTGTTAGCTCCTTTTATTCCAATCTATTTCGCTTCAAAAAGTATGATATCGTTAATTGGCGAAAATACGCGAGTGAAGCAGGAAATATGTGCGAAATCATTATCTAAGATTGTCCCTGTTGGAAGCAAAGATGTCTATTGTGCAATGGATTTGTTGCCGTTTATGCACATAAATACTTATAACCCGCCTTTGGTCAGTAAATTTGGCATGAGCAATGGCTTTATTGAAGAGGCTGAAGGAACTAGCGATCTTATTCGTGCAGCATCTTATTGTATGATCAGCGAGCGTGACTTAAAAAAGACTAAAAGATACACCACAGAAATCTGTGATTATTTGAACAAGAATTTCGACAGGACTCAAATAGAGGGGATCGCTTCCCCAAATGAATATTATATCTATGTTAGGAAAAAGTAACATCGAAAGCGGAAACGATTAGTATAACACAATATTTACCATATTGTTTTTTAGATTGTTTATATTATAGTTAAGAATTATGGATTTACAGAAATTTATTGAAGATTTTGCAGATCAGTTTGATGACACTGACGCTTCTGAGATTAAGGCAGACACTGAATATCAGGAGTTGGAAGAATGGTCTTCACTAACTGCTATGAGTCTAATTGCTTTAGCAAAGGCTGAGTATGGAAAGACTATTACAGGGCGCGAAGTGCGCAGTTGTAAGACAGTTGAAGACTTATTTAATCTTATTGCTTCTAAGTAATGACAGGATTTAATCCTTTTTCCCTTGAGGGCAAAACCATTTTAGTGACTGGTGCTTCGTCTGGGATAGGGCGAGGCATCGCAGTCACTTGTTCTAAGATGGGAGCCACAGTCATTCTGAATGGACGTAACCAACTAAAGTTAGATGAAACCCTTGCATTATTGGAAAAAGGCGATCACAGGTTGATAGCTGCAGATCTGACTAATATCGATTCTGTCGCAAGAATGATAGCAGAGCTACCTGCCCTTGACGGAGTGGTTCATTGTGCCGGTATTGGACAACGTGTTCTTTGCAAGGCTGCTTCTGAGAAAGATGTAAGTACAGTCATGGATGCCAATTTCAAAGGCCCGGTCATTTTACAAGCAGAACTTCTTAAGAACAAGAAGATAAACAAAGGCGCATCTGTTGTTTTCATAGCGTCTATGGCGATTTGGTCTCCCAGTGTGGGAAATGCTTTCTATAGTGCATCTAAAGGAGCGATAGTCTCCTATGCAAATTGTCTGGCTTTAGAGCTGGCACCAAGGAAAATCAGGGTAAACTGTATCAGCCCGGCAATGGTATGGACAGATCTAGTCCTTCAGGAAGGTGTTGAAGAAGAACAATTGAGGGAGGACGAGAGCAAATATCCCCTTAAACGATATGGCCAGCCTGAAGACATCGCGAACTTGGCTGTTTATATGCTGTCTGATGCATCTTCCTGGATGACTGGTAGTAATGTGAAAATATCAGGAGGAGCAAATTGATTTGAGTATGGCATTTATAAAAGCAATATCCTATTATCTGCCTGAAAGGTTAGTGAGTAATGAGGAACTGGTGAAGGAGTTTCCTGAGTGGAGTGTGGATAAAGTGGCGCAGAAGGGGGGCGGGGATTCCCGTCATCTGGCTGCTGAGGACGAGACAGCGGGAGATATGGCTGAGAAGGCAGCCAGGAAGTTGTTTGAGGACTATCAGATTGATCCGAAATCGATTGATTTCCTGATGCTCTGTACTCAGAGCCCCGACTATTTTCTGCCTTCTACGGCTTGCATTCTACAGGATAGACTTGGTATCCCTACTTCAGCAGGAGCATTCGACTATAATCTTGGCTGTTCGGGCTGTATCTATGGTATGGCTATGGCGAAAGGTCTGATTGCAGTGGGCGTCGCAAAGAATGTACTTCTATTGACAGCGGAGACATATAATAAATACTTGCACCCCTCAGACAAGAGTAATCGCTCTATCTTTGGAGATGGTGCTGCTGCTTGCCTGATTTCTACAGAGGGATTTGCTGAGATTGGCGAGTTCTCTCTTGGTACAGATGGTAGTGGTGCTAATAACCTTATTGTGAAGACTGGAGCTGCAAGACAGAAGGAGGCGACAGGTAAGTTTGTTGAAGATGAGGAAGGTCATATCTGGTATGATGACTACCTTTATATGAATGGAGGTGCCATCTTCAATTTTACCCTTGACGCTGTTCCTACCATGATGGCCCAGATATTGGAAAAGAACGAGCTGACAAAAGATGATATTGACTATTATGTTTTCCACCAAGCTAACAAATTCATGCTGAATACTATCCGTAAAGTCTGTGTGTTGCCAAAGGATAAGTTCTATGTGAATCTGGCAAATACTGGAAATACTGTTTCATCAACAGTACTGATAGGGTTGAAGGATTGTATGGAGAACCAAATCATCAAGACTGGTGATAAGGTGATGATTTCTGGCTTTGGCGTAGGTCTGAGCTGGGGTGGTACAATACTCAATTTTTAGTATATAAGTTCTTATGCTGTTTAATTCATTTGCATTTTTGTTGTTTTTCCCAATTGTGTGCATTGTTTATTATGCATTGCCCACATTGAAGTTGAGGAATCTGTTCTTATTGGTCGCCAGTTATTATTTTTATATGAACTGGGAGCCAGTTTATGCGTTATTGCTTATTGCAAGCACATCGATTACATATCTCTCATCTATCGGAATATCCAAATACAAAAAATATAAGAAAACATTTGTGATATTATCACTGGTTTTTAATTTGACCATTCTTTTCTTTTTTAAGTATTTCAACTGGGCGGCGGAAAATGTCACTGAATTTCTTGCATGCGTGGGATTGTCCATCCATATACCTGAATTCAAGGTCCTCTTACCCGTAGGTATCTCTTTTTATATATTTCAGGCATTGGGCTATACAATGGATGTATATTATGGAAGTGTCAAATTAGAACGTAACTTCTTTCGCTACGCTCTCTTTGTGTCATTTTTTCCGCAACTTGTAGCAGGCCCGATAGAGAGATCGACCAACTTATTACAACAGTTTTACGAGAAGCATACCTTCGACGGTGACAGAGCTATTAAAGGAATAACAATCATGTTATGGGGTTATTTCCTTAAATTGGTGCTCGCAGACAACCTCGCTGTTTATGTGGATAGTGTGTACAATGGCTCTTTGGATGAAATTGGTGGTGGCAAGTCTTTGTTGGCTAGTATTATGTTCTGTTTCCAATTATATGGCGATTTCGCGGGCTATTCATATATTGCAACTGGATGTTCACTAGTTTTGGGTTTTAAGTTAATGGATAACTTTCTCAGGCCATATTTTTTCTCAGTGTCGATACAGGATTTCTGGAGAAGGAACCACATCTCGCTAACAACATGGTTTATGGATTATGTCTATTATCCGATGGTCGGGAGTAGCACGAGAATCACATGGTGGTGTTTTTGCATCTTTTTTACTTTTTTCCTTTCAGGCTTTTGGCACGGTGCAAATTGGACATATGTGGTATGTTTCTCCATCTTTGGTATTTACCTTGTTGTTTGTATTCTTAAAGAAAAAAAACAACGCAGATTCGAAAAGACGCATCATTTGAAAAATAAGGAATGGTGGCTGTGGATAAACCGTTTCGTAACTTTTTGCCTAGTATGTTTTGCGCTTATTTTTTTTAGAGCTAATAGTCTTTTTGATGCTATAATTGTTGTCCAGAGTCTCTTTAAAGGTTTTGATGGCTCAGTATTTGTGTTACTCAGTACATTAAAGAGAGGTTTTTTGTATATTCTGATACTTTTCATGGTAGAATATACAATTGAATATAAAAAAGTGAGATTTGTTCAAAGGCATTTCTTCCCCACCTTTTTGTTGTTTTCTATAGGTTTGATTCTGTTGATTCTTTTCTGTGGAAATTTTCAGAGTACACAGTTTATTTATTTTCAATTTTGAAAGATGAAACATTTCGTTCTTTATATCATTTCTATTCTGATTGTCTTGTTAGGAATGGAGATATTATTGTCCTTCACTCCCAACAACTATTCTTATAAAGCAGATTATTTCAGAGGACATTCCAAAGAGATAAAAACTCTTATCTTAGGAGCCTCTCATGCAGAGAATTGTGTTAATCCGAGCATTTTGTGCGACAGTTGTTTTAATCTCGGTGGAAGTGGAAAACCATATTATTTCGATGTGGCAGTTGTGAAGGAATACATTGCAGAAATGCCTAATCTTAAATATATTATCATGACAGTTGCCCCTTTTCAACAGTATCGTTCCTATCGTCATAATATCTCACCCAAAGATAATTTGTCGGCTTTGGAATCATATATTCGGTGTATGCACCTAAAGTATTGGGGCATTCATTATAATCCCTTTGATTATTGGTACTTTCTTGAGTTGCCCAACGGCAACGGAAACTTGTACACAAGAATTTATTCGGGAGTCATTTGCGATTCTTTGGGATATACTGCTTTTGACATATCTAAAAGGAGTAAAAATTGGCAGTACAATCAACTGCCGGAACCCATAGATTACACAAATGAGGAACTCCCAAAAGCCTATGAAGAAAATTTGTCATATCTGAAGGAATTGGCACAGTTGTGTAAGGACCATAAAATCAAATTAGTCTTTATATCCATACCATATCACAAACTTGCAAGAGAAGCACTTCCTGAAATTGACATGCAGGGCGTGTATAAACTGATGGATTCGTTGAAAGAAGTAAATCCTGATATAGATTATCGCAATTACACTTATGATAGTCGCTTTAATGATGATGATTTCTATAATTCTGTTCATCTGGCAAGTGAAGGAACGGATAAGTTCACCACAATACTCAGGAAAGATTTATTTTTAAATTGAAACGATTTCTTCGCTCATAGCTCATGAAATCAAAGAAAACCTCTATCAGTATTCTTTTTTGAATGGTAACGAATAGTGATAATAGACGGATTGCAAAGAATACAATATTCCTCTATTTCAGGTCAATTCTCCTTATCCTTATTTCCCTATATACTTCAAGGGTTGTTCTTGAAGCACTAGGGGTGTCAGATTATGGAGTCTATAATGTCGTAGGTGGAATGGTGGCCATGTTCTCCATGCTGAGTGGGGCGATGAGTTCTGCTTCTCAGAGGTTTATCACATTTGCTCTCGGCAAGAAAGATCTTGAGCATCTCTGTAAGGTGTTCAACACAAGTATAAGCCTCCATGTGGTGCTCGGCTTTTTTTTGATTGTCTTATTGGAGGGTATAGGTGTTTGGTTTTTATACAATAAGCTCAATATACCATCAGAACGTTTAGAGATAGCATTTTGGGTACTTCAATGTAGTATTGTCGCATTTTTCATAGGAATCATATCTGTACCTTTTAATGCTGCGATAGTTGCACATGAAAAGATGTCAGCTTTTGCTTATATAGGAATTATTGATGGGATCCTTAAACTTTTCATCGCATTGCTTTTATTGCATGCCCCAATAGATAGACTGTTACTTTATGCATTTTTGCTTTTATTGGTTACTTTGCTTACGTTCCTCATCTACTTTATTTATTGTCGATGGAATTTTGTCGAGGCGAGAGGCATAAAATGGCTTATAGAGAGACAGCTCTTCCGTGAGATGTTTAATTTTGCCGGCTGGAATTTATTTGGAAGTGGCTCTTTAGTTTTAAGAAATCAGGGTATAGACATTTTGCTGAATCTTTTTTATGGAGTAACAGTTAATGCTGCAAAAGGGGTCTGTAATCAGATACAGGCAGGTGTTTATCAGTTTGTAACAAATTTCCAAACGGCAGTCGTACCTCAAATTACAAAATCAGTTGCACAAAATAATTATGAAAGAGCTCATTTTCTTATTATGTATGGGGGGAGATTTTCTTTTTATTTACTGACACTTTTTGCTGTCCCGATTATAATTGTTACTCATCAATTATTGTCTTTGTGGCTTGTAGAGGTCCCGCAATATACAGTTGAGTTTGTCCGTTGGACGATGATATATCTTCTATGGGATTCTTTATCAAGATTCTTAATAAGCTCCATTTTTGCATATGGAAGAATCAAAAAATATGAAATTGTTGTTGGAGGCACAAAGCTGTTTGCTTTACCAATGGCCTATGTATGGCTACTTCTTGAAGGAAGTGCGATGGTTGGTGTATGGGTGAACATTATCATTGAAATGATTTGTTTAGGCCAGCGTTTGGGATTCAATGCTAAATATATTGGGCTCTCATGGAGAAAGTATATGCTGGAGGTTGTCATCAGATGCTGGATAACATTCTCTTTAGCATTCATACTATGCTATGCAGCACAGAAATACGTAACAGATAATTTCATATTGATATTAATTATTTCTTTTGTTATTTCCTTTACTACGATTTCGATAATTGGAGTCTCACAAATAGAAAGAAAACAGGTTTTAGATAAAGCGAAGGCAGTTCTAAAAAAGAAACTATTATGATGAATTATTATATTCAGTTTTCCTGATGAATAAGTAATGAGTAGATGAATAAGTAATGAGTAATGTTATTGAAATAAAAGAATCCTACTTGTGCTATGGCTGCGGAGCCTGTAACGTGGTATGTGCAGCGCAAGCCATTACAATGAAGTATGACAATATCGGCAGACTTCAACCTGAGGTAGATCAAGAAAAGTGTACCAACTGTGGACTATGTATGAAACACTGCCCTAGCTTAGACTTGAATGGTATACAATACCCTGCAACCAAAGATTCTTACATTGGAGAAGTGCGGAACGTGTATATTGGCAAGTCTAATAATGAACGTATTTTCCGAAATTCACAAAGTGGTGGCTTGGTAACAACTATACTAAACTATTTATTTGAGACAGGGAAAATAGATGGCGCTATAGTTTGCCGTGTAGATTACTCACAAGAATATTTGCCAAAGGCTATTGTGGTTACAAATGTTGAAGAGTTATATGATTGCCAAAAGTCATCATACGTTCCTGTCGATATGGTGTCAGCCTTAAAAGGTGTTGAGAACTTGCAGTCTATTGCAGTTGTTGGTACTGGCTGCCATATTCAGGGTTTCCGAGCATTATGTAATTTTAAGAAAGAATACCGAGACAAAATCAAATATACGTTGGGATTGATTTGTGACCGAACACTCTGTAAGACTATAACAGAAGTGTTAGGAAGGGACATTTATGTAGGCAAGAAGAAAAAAATAGTGTGGCGTGATAAGTCAAAAGGTTATAAAAATCCACGCCTTCTCATAAAATCAGAAATTGGCAAAGAGAGAGAAGAACCACAGTGGAAGAGACATGCCCTTAAAGATCCATTCACCAACCCGCGTTGCAGAATATGCTTTGATAAGCTCAACGTCCACTCAGACATTGTATTGGGAGACCCTTGGGGGATGAGTAATGTTGATTGGCAAAATGGCGCATCCGTAGTTCTTGTTAGAAGTGATTTGGGTGAGGACATAATTGATGATATGCAAAGCATGCAGTTGATAGACCTGCGTAAAGCATCTCTTGATGAAGTTATAAGTGGACAGCATATATTGCTTAGAAAAAAAACTGTTTCTGATGCAATTTCAGTTTATCAAGATAATAATTGGTTATTGCCTTCCTATTCAAACCGATTGAAATCAGAAGAACAATATGGTTACAAAAAGGATTTGGAATACAAAATACATAATTTTGTTTCAGACTGCTTAAAAGAACAAAGTGAACTTGTTTCGCAAAATATGGTATATCTAAAAAAGATTAGATTAAAAACACACGTTTCAAGACTGCTTTATCCATTGTATGTAATCAAACACATTATTACACGTTGATGTTATGAAAATAGTTTTAACAGGTGTAGAAACAAATAATAAGGGAGCAGAGTTGATGCTCTATGCAATACTTCAGGAAGTGGAGAGAACGTTTCCTGATGCAGAGGTCTATATTTCACCAAATGCCATTTCTCAGGGACTTAATTACCTTCAGACCAGAGTAAAGCTTTGTTATTGGCCTTTTGAGCAATTTGTCATGAGGATGCATCTACATAGGATATTCAGAATAATGCATATCCCAAATAAAATTCTTCTTGATACTTATGCTGTAAAGGCAGACTATTTTTTGGATGGTAGCGGGTTCTGCTTCTCTGATCAATGCAAATTGTGGGGGAAAAAACCTGAATGGTGGGAAAAGCTTTTGAAACGTCAATATAATTATGGCGCAAAGATTGTTTTCTTACCCCAAGCATTTGGACCTGTGGAGATGAATTTGACGAAGGAAGCTTTGAAAGTATTAAACAGATATGCTACAATGATCATGCCTCGTGAAAAAGTTTCTTATAATTACTTAGATAAATCGGGGCTGATAGATATGAATAAGGTGAAAGTGTTCACTGATTTTACATCCTTGGTTGAGGGCGTATTCCCGAAAAAATATGAGCAACTGAGAAATGGTATCTGTATCATACCTAATATACGTATGCTTGATAAGGGTGGGTTTACTTTTGATAAGTATAAACAGATGCTGGCTTCTATTGTGAAGAAAGGGAAACAATCAGGTCATGTTGTTTATTTATTAAACCATGAGGGTGAAGAAGATAAACGATTGGCAATGAGATTAAAAGCAGAATTACAAGATGATATAGAGGTTGTAACAGGGCTGAATGCCCTTGAAGTCAAGGGGTTGATAGCATCGGCTTATGCTCTTATATCTTCTCGGTTTCATGGTGTCGCTTCTGCATTGAATTGCTGCGTTCCGTGTCTGGCTACCAGTTGGAGTCATAAATATCAGGAATTATTTAATGATTATGGCTTGGATGACAGATTGCTGCCTTTAAATGACTTTGATAAGGCTATGGCAATGGTCGATGAGTTGTTTAGTGAGGAAAATAATCGGGAGTTAAGAGAACTTTTGGCTCAGAGAGTGCCTTTAATTCAGGCAGAGACGAAACGTATGTGGCAACAAGTTTGGAAAAAAGGCTGAAGTATATATGATTTGAATATCAACTATTATGGTATCTGTAATTATTCCCATTTATAATGTCCGGAGGTTTATTGAGCGCGGATTGAAAAATGTTCTGGCTCAAACCTACAAAGACTACGAGATTATACTCTCTGATGACGGATCGACCGATGGCGGTTATGAGGAATGTAAGAAGTGGATGGAAAGAGATTCTCGCATAAGAGTAGTCCACCAGGAAAATAAAGGAGCAGGAGCAGCTCGCAATCATGGTATTGAGAGTGCCAAAGGCGACTTTATCTATTTTTTTGATATAGATGACAAGATTAGTCCCAACCTTTTGGAATACTGTGTTAGGACGATGAATGAGAAAAACGTTGACTTTATTTGTTTTGGGTATGACAATGTAGAGACAACATATAATAGTAAAGTTACGGTATCCTTTCCAGAAGTCAGGACCTCAAGTAATAATGAATTGAAAGACTTATTTGTCGATCAGTTTGTGCTAAAGGTAAATGGCTTCCCTTGGAATAAGTTCTATCGTAAATCGTTTTTGGATGAGCACCATCTGAGATATGAGGATCAGCGGATTCAGCAGGATGAGGTCTTTAATTTGAAATGCTATCAGTGTCTTGAGAGAGCGTATCTGTCTCCCGAAGTATTGTATACATATTATATTTATGAAAAGGGTAATACACGTTCATACTTTATCCCTGACCGATTTGATATATACAAGTCCGTACGTCAGCATTTTGAGACGTTAAAAACATTCTGGTCACTAAATGATCAACGATTAGATGATTATCTTGACAAGCGTTTCTATACAAGCGTACTCCAGTGTATGCTTTTTAATTTGACACATCCTGATTGCCCCTGGACTACAACGGAAAAGCAACGTGAGATGAATCGCATTATGGATGATGCTCTCACACTTCAAAGTTTTCAGTATGCTGAATCTCATTTTAATTCGTTAGAACATCGCTTGTCGCGTAAGATATGTTATAAGAAGAGTCTATTTCTGATAAAAACCTATAATTTGATATTTGAGAAATTGCATTTATTTAGAAAGAAATTAGTTTAATACACGGAAAGTTGGGTGTTATTATAGGAAATTATGAAGAAGAGAATATTCATCTCTATGCATTATATGGAGATCGGTGGGGCAGAAATTAGTCTTATAGGACTGCTGCAAGCCATCGATTACTCCCGATATGACGTGGACTTGTTCCTGCATGCCCATCGAGGAGAACTGATGCAGTTTATCCCCAAAGAGGTGAATCAGTTACCAGAGATAAAGGAGTATGCACATATAGAGTGCCCAATGTCACGGGCATTGTTGGATGGCTGTTGGGGAGTGCTTTATGGACGGCTAAAAGCTAAATGGTGTCTAAGACAATATCTGCGAACAAAAGGACTTTCAGAGAGTGCTGCAAGTTTCCAATATGTGGCAGATTGCGTTTCACCCTTCCTACCTTCTTTGCATAAATATGGTGAGTATGATTTGGCAATAGACTATGTAACACCTCATAACTATGTCATTGATAAGGTCCTTGCCAAGAAGAAAATCTGTTGGATTCATACAGATTATTCTCGCATTGATATCAATGTAGATCAAGAACTCCCTGTCTGGGCATCATTTGACCATATTATGTCCATCTCTCCTGATGTCACCAAGACATTTCTACAGGTGTTTCCTTCATTGAAGGATAAGATTGTGGAGATGGAAAACATCCTATCTCCAGCCTTTGTGCGTAGGCGGGCTGAAGAGTTTGAAGCAAGTGAAGAACTGGAAAGGTATGGTGATGGCATCCGATTGCTTTCTGTTGGTCGCTTTTGTGAGGCTAAGAATTACGACAATGTACCTGACATCTGTCGGCGTATCAATTCTTCACTCTTCACTCTTTACCCTTCACTTCCTGTTCGGTGGTTTTTGATTGGCTACGGTGGTTATGAGGAACTCATTCGGCAGAAAATCAAGGAAGCAGGAATGGAGGAGCATGTTATCATCCTTGGTAAACGTTCCAATCCCTATCCTTATATGAAGGCGTGTGACATCTACGCTCAACCTTCTCGCTATGAGGGTAAGTCTGTGACGGTACGCGAGGCTCAGATGCTCTGCAAGCCTGTTGTCGTGACGGACTATCCTACGGCCAAGAGCCAGATTCAGAACGATGTGGACGGTGTTATCGTGCCGTTAGACAATGAAGTTTGTGCAAAGAGTATAGCTGATTTTATCCTTGACAAGGAATTACAGCGGCGTATTGTAGAAAACCTGCAGACGCACGACTATGGTAATGAAAAGGAAATAGAAAAACTTTATAAGATTATATAAACGAAGTCGAAAATCATGATACCCAAAATTATTCATTTATGTTGGCTTTCTGGTGATGCGTTTCCTCAAGACATTGCTATTTGCCTTGAATCATGGAAACAACACCTCAAAGACTATGAAGGATGTCTATGGGTCAATAAACCTACGGATTGTCTCGGGCTGAATATAGTTGAGAAACATTTCGACCTTTATTCTGTTGTGTTTTGTAAGCAGGCGTATGAAACAAAGAAATATGCGTTTGCCGCCGACTATATCCGTTTGTATGCGCTGTATAATTATGGCGGTATCTATATGGATTCTGATGTTATAGTCTATAAAAGTTTTGATAATTTACTCAATCTGCCATACTTTATTGGAGAAGATTATGTAAACTGTTTCGAACCGGCTATCATAGGTGCAGAACCCCATCAAGAATGGGTTAAGCGCGTATTAGATCGTTATGAGGGCCTGGAGTTTATCAATACCGATGGTAGCTATAATATGCGTGGCCTGCCTGTGGTATTTCATGATAGACTAACGTCACATTATAAATTTCGAAGAGTAGTAATGCCATTGAAAAGAGATGATTATTCTACTGGCATAATCAACATATTTCCTTGGGACTATTTCAATTCTCGCGATTATTTGGGAATTGTATGTACAAATAGCAGCTATAGCTCTCACAACTATGTGGGTAGTTGGCTTAAAAAGGAAAAAGGTGCCAAACAAATTCTGAAAACTTTGATGCCTAAACCTTTTGCAAGGTG
>JAEEGG010016801.1_pt1 | contig 15139 bp, 12 predicted proteins | sample 9134161 | NCBI WGS metagenome assembly JAEEGG01 (sample SAMN16246543, study PRJNA631951) | gut metagenome | biome: gut microbiome; feature: rumen; material: CR-attached | host: Bos | place: Iran: Karaj | collected 2018-10
TCGAGTACTTGATGGCATTGTCGACGAGATTGGAGATGGCTTCGGCGAGATATTGTTCGTCGGCGAGGACGTGACGTTCGAGCAAATCCACGATGAAATCGATGTTTTTATCCGTTTTGGCCTTCGCTTTCTCCACGATATCGTCGATGATGGGTTCCAGGTTCACGTCCTGCTTGTTCAAGATGAGTTTCTTGTTTTCGAGCTTCGAGATGGTGAGCAGTTTGTTGACGAGTGCCAGCAGGTGCTCCGCCTCACTCTCGATGATGGCGTAGTATTTCTCTTTGATCTCAGGCTTGTCGTCAACCTTGCCGCTGTGGAGGAACCGCGCACCCATGATGATGCTCGACAGAGGCGACTTCATGTCGTGAACCATCGCGTAGGAGAAGTCATTGCGGAGGTCGGCCATCATCTTCTGCTCGTCGAGGTAGCGCAGCAGCCTCAGCAGGATGGCACCGAAGAGAATGAGGATGATGGCACTGGCCGCAAAGAGCGGGCTGAGCCTTCTGGCGAGCGTCGGATAGGGATTATTAAGTGCGAGCCGGATGCCCCGCGACTGATCGCGACGGGTGCTGAACACCCGCGTCTTCAAGGCGGCAGGCGACAGGCGATCGTTATTCTGACGGAGAATGCGGCCGTCGGCATCGACTTCCATCAGGGTGAAGTTTCGGTCGAGGCTCACCACGCTGAGCAGGGAGTCAACATACTGCGCAAGGGTGTCGAGCGACACTTCGGAGTGATAACGGCGGCTGAGCACATCGTTCATGCCCTCTACCGACGATTCCAACGAGAGGTCGCCGCGCAGATGGGGCAGGCTGAGGGTGTCGCCCACAGACACGACCTCCGCCCGCTGATAGCTCTCGTAGAACATGCCCCACGTCAACTGATTGCCTGCACGCTCAGAGATGTCGGTGACGGCCGAGCGGTAGGTCATCCACATATAGAGCCCCAGCAGCAGCATCACCGCCACCATCGCCCCTACGGACACATATTTATATTTATTTTCCCGCATTTTTGAGGGCAAAGATACGAAGAAGGAAAAGAATTAACCTAAAGATAACATTTAAATAACCTTAAATGCATGTAGTTTTTCATACCTTTGCAGCGTCTAACAGGCAAAAGTTTAATTTTAAAAGCAAAGAGTTATGGAATCAATTATCACTATCGCAACCGTTTTAACGATGTATTTCAACGCCGCTAACGACGTGAACTCACAGTATATGTACAACTCAGACCTGGAGGACGGCATTATCCACAAGATTGAGGTCTATGAGCAGAAGGCCGAGGGCCAGATGTGCGCCAAGATGGAGTATCGCTACAGCTACGACGAGCAGGGAAGGCTGACCAACCGCGAGGTCATGCGCTGGGACGAGGCCAAGAAGGACTGGGTGTACGACTTCCGCCACACCTATAAATACTATAAGAACGGGTACAATATGGAGACCAGCAAGTGGGACGCAACGCTTCAGGCTTACGACCTGCCGATGGAGGTGACACTCTATCGCGAGGTGGCTCCAAACGTGACTTCGGTGAGGACGTTCAAGATGAATGAGGCCAAGAACGACATGTATCTCATCAACAGCCTGCTCTGCATGGAGTCGCTGGAGCAGATCAGCGACCGTCTGCTGGCAATGAACTGATACGATTGGGCTAACGCTTTCTCTCTCAACATATTAAAAACCCTTAAATAGGTAGTAAAATCCGTAATCTTGGTAGATAGATTACGGATTTTTATTCGTACCTTTGCAGCCAAATATATACAAAAACAATGAAACTGATTAAAGACAAGACTTTTGGAGGCGAGCGTCCATTGTTCGCCCAGCACGACCTGCGGCTGGAGCGGGTCACTATCACCGATGGAGAGTCGGGCATCAAGCAATGCCAGAATATGGAGGCTTACGACTGTAAGTTCTACGGCAAATACCCCTGGTGGCACGTCGACGGCGCAAAGATCGACAACTGCTATTTCGCGATGGATTCGCGCTCGGCCATCTGGTACACCAACGACCTCGTGATGACCAACTCGCGCATCGACGGACCCAAGTTCTTCCGTGAGATGAAGAACCTGACGCTGGAGAATGTAGAAATCACTGATGCCGACGAAACCTTCTGGAAGGTGGACGGCATTAAGATCAAGAACGTGAAACTGCATGGCGGCACCTATCCCTTCATGTTCTCGAGCAATATCTTTGTCGATGGACTGGAAAGCGACTCGAAGTACGTGTTCCAATACTGCAAGAACGTCGAGGTACACAACGCCAAGATCCTAACGAAGGACTCCTTTTGGGAGTGCGAGAACATCACGGTCTATGACTCCGTGCTCGACGGCGAGTACCTGGCCTGGCACTCGAAGAACGTCAGGCTGGTGAACTGTCACCTGGCCGGCGAGCAACTGCTCTGCTATACCGAGAACCTCGTGCTGGAGAACTGTACCATCGACAAGATGTGCGACCGTATGTTCGAATATTCCACCGTCGAGGCTGACATCCGCGGACATATCGAGAACATCAAGAACCCCACATCCGGACACATTATTGCCGATTCCATCGGTAGTATCACCATCGACGAGAACGTCCGCCAGCCGAACAATTGCGTGATAGAGATAAGAAAGTAATCTCTTCCCCTCCTAACTTAGGAGGGGTTAGGGGTGGTTTGAAGAAGCGCATCTTTCCTTTGTTCAGACCCCCTCTAACTCCCCCTTACTAAGAGGGAGAAATAAATACCAAAAATATGAAATATAATTTCGATGAAATCGTAGAAAGACGGGGAACGCATTGTGTGAAGTGGGATGAGAGTCCGAGTGACGATGTCATCCCCCTGTGGGTGGCGGATATGGACTTCAAGGCGGCTCCCCAGATACTGGAGGCTGTGAAGAAGCGGGCTGAACACGGGGTATTCGGCTATACCGTAGTAGAGGAAGACTATTACGTGGCCGTCATCAACTGGTTCCGTCGGCGGCATCATTGGCGGATTCATCGGGAAGAAATCCTCTATACCACAGGTGTCGTACCAGCGATGTCCGTCGCCATCAAGGCGCTGACGATGCCTGGCGAAAAGGTGCTCATCCTCTCACCAGACTACAACTGCTTCTTCTCCTCTATCCGCAACAACGGCTGCGAGGTGCAGGAAACGGCATTGATATATAGCAACGGATTAACACGGACTAACACGGATCTTAGAAAAAGTTCTAGAGAAACTGAAGAAGTCCGAGTCAGTCCGTGTTCTTCCGATGCAAAATTCAACATCGACTGGGGCGATTTCGAGGCGAAGTGTTCCGACGAGAAAACGACGGTGTTCCTGCTCTGCAATCCCCATAACCCCACAGGACGCGTGTGGACGAAAGAAGAATTGGAACGGATGAATGATATCTGCCTGAAGCACAACGTGAAGGTGGTGAGCGACGAGATACATTGTGAACTGATGATGCCTGGACACACATTCCAGCCCTTCGCTGCTGTCAGCGAGGCGTGCAGAAAGAACAGCGTCATTCTCAATTCGCCTTCGAAGTCGTTTAACATCGCAGGTCTCCAGATTGCAAACATTATCGTTTCTAACCCCTCATGGCGCCGCCGCATCGATCGTGCCATCAACATCAACGAGGTGTGCGACGTGAATCCATTTGGTCCTGTGGCACTCATCGCAGCCTATAATGAGAGCGAGGACTGGATTGACGAACTGAACCAATATCTGTGGGAGAATTACACCGTTTTGTGCGATTTCATCGATAAAAACCTTCCTCAGTGGAAGGTCTGTCCCCTCGAAGGCACCTACCTCCCTTGGGTGGATGTCTCGGCGATGGGCATTCCCGTCGATGAACTCTGCGACCGTCTGCTCCGTGAGGCGAAGGTGTGGATCAATCCCGGTACAATGTACGGCCCAGAAACGGGTAAGGGCTACGTCCGCTTTAACATTGCGACCCAGCGCTCCCGCCTCCTCGAAGCACTACAACGAATAAAGAAAACACTCTGAATATAATAAACCACGAATTACACTAATTTCACTAATTCTTTTAAGCAGCAATAAAGGCGCAGCTATAATTAGTGAAATTCGTGTAATTCGTGGTCTTAAAAGAATCTTAGTTGATTAAGAAGATCTTCGTCAGGCCGTTGTAGGTGGCTTTGATGGTAGCGCGACCTTCGACGATGGGGCTGACCTCAAACTTCACTGATGGATTATTCGAGGTAGCGATGATCTTCGAACTGTCCGTCAACTTGCCATAGACCTGATAGCGCGTCTGGTCCGTATAGCCGTTGAGGTTCGTGAATCGGATAGGCGTCGATGGAATCACTAATTTCTGCCCGTCTGCCACAATCGTCACCTGCGGCACTTGAGGTGCATTCAGGCTCATACCTCTCTTAATGAATCCTATTCCATGAAGGTCGAAGAGCCCCTCAGGACGCTGCGGACCACGAGGACCACCCCAGCGCGGACGCTCCGGCTTCTGGATGTCAGCACCCTCAGCCACGAGGTAGATAGCATGTTTGCCCGTCAAACCCTCGACGGCTGGCACATTCTTCTGATACAATTTAGCGGTATGAGAGTCGTCTTCTGCAATATCGAAGACGGTAATCTCCTCACCCTTCCAAGGATCGTCAAGGCGCACATGAATCTTGAAAGCACCGTGTCTGCCTGGCGTCAGATTGAGATAAAGCCCGGTTCCATCACCAGTTTTCGTACCCTCAAAGGCCTTCAGGCCCTTCGTGTCCTGAGCGAGACCACCGAAGCCGAAGTACTTAAAACCTACGATTCCACCGTTGGTGATGCCCGCGAGATCCATCGAGTTGTTCCAGATGTCGTGATTATCCTGCATCCACTCGTTGCTGTTCGTGCCACCCGTCATAAAGCAGGCGATACCGGCACTATAATATTGATAAGGTGGAAGTCCGAAGATCTGGAAACCCTCAGAGGTCACCTCAGCACCCGTATAGGTATTGCCGTCGGAGGCAGCAGCCGTCCACTCGTTATTCACGGCGTATGGGTCGTAGCCCGTGATCTTCACCACACCACCTTTGGCGACGGGTTTCTTGTCCCAAGTGATCTTCACGGGAGCGGCCATCGGCTGACGGGCGAAGCCGAATCCACGCGGCGGACGATGATAGAACACATACCACTGACCGTTGATCTCCTGCAGCGAGCCGTGTGTGTTATGGCCTGCGTTGGTGGTGATCAGCTGCGAGCCGTCCTCACCAAGCACCACACCACGAGAATCTACCAGCACGCCACCAGAGCGCCAAGGGCCTAAAGGCGAATCGCCGAAGGCATAGCGCAGGGCGGAGTTCGTATTGCTCAGACCGTATTCCTTGCCGCTATAACCAGAGAACACCATCACGTACTTGTTGCCCACCTGACGGATGCTGGAAGCCTCGAAGAAGTTGAAGTCGAGTGGGTTCTGTCCCTGATAGAGAGCCTTATACTCGCTGCCCTCCTTGTCGAGCAGACGACCGTCGGCACTGCTGGCGGGGATGAAGGGATCGATGAGTTCGGTTCCAGGACGCTGGGAGTACATCGTGTTCTGATCCAACTCACAAGCCGTAGAGTGCTGGAAGCCATAGAAGACGTATGCACGGAAACCTTTGTCGTAGTCAGGATCCTTCTTATTGGTGATTTCCTCGATGAAAACGGAGGGATCGAAGTCGATGAGCGAGCCAGGCACACACTGACGACCGTCTTCCGTGAGGTTGATAGGCGTGAAGGGACCATCAGGACGGTCGCTCTTGCAGACCATCGCCACACGACGCCAGCCACGAGAATGGGGATAGAGGTAATAGGTCTTCTTGCCTGTAGCTTTGTCTTTCACTTCGACGAGGTCAGGCGCAAACATCGTGTCCCACTGACCATCGACATACCAAGTGAAGATCGGTCCTTCGTCGCGCCACTGGGTGAGATCCTCAACGGGAGCAGACCACATACGGATATCACTACCACAATAGGCGGTATAGTTCGTATCGTGCGAGCCGATGATGTAGGCACGCAGTTTGCCAGGATTGTCGGGATCCTCGAAGACACGAGGCTCACCGTCGGGCACATGTTCCCACAAAGGCAGATACGGATTCTGGGCGCTGACACTCAACGCAGCGCACACTAAGAAAGAGAAAACCAATAATCTTTTCATACATTTAGTCTTTAGTTGAAATTGAATTGCCACGCAAAATTAAAAAAATTCCTCAACATATAGCGGCTATTTGTGGATTAATTCGTATCTTTGCAACAAGAAAGAAAAAATCTGTTACATCATAAAAGATTGGAATAACATGAACCTGAAGAAATCCGTCCTTGTCGCCATCGTGCTTTTGGGGTCCCTTCCCTTGCAGGCCGCCGACTATAACATTCTTGACTACGGTGCCAAAGCCGACACCACCGTACTCTCCACCACAGCCATTCAGCGGGCCATCGACTGCTGCTCGGAGGCTGGAGGCGGAAGAGTCATCATCCCCACTGGCAACTTCAAGACCGGCTCTCTCATCCTGAAGTCGAACGTACATCTTTATATAGAACAGGGTGCGACGCTCTACGGGAGTACTGACATCAAGGATTATCTGCCGATGAAATCGGACTATGTGTCGCTCCGAACGCAGACCACCACCATCCAACTGATCTATGCCGACAAGGTGCACAACGTGATCATCGACGGCACAGGCACCATCGACGGACAAGGACGGGCCTTCGCCAAAAAGTCCTGGAACGACGAAGGCATCACCCGTCCGCACCTGATACGTTTCATTCAGAGCAGCGACATCACCATCCGGAATATCACCCTCCGAAACAGTGGCTGCTGGATGCAGCACTATCTGGCCTGCGACCGGCTGAACATCGATGGAATCAAGGTTTTCAACCGAAATAACTACAACAACGATGCCCTCGACCTCGACGGTTGTCACGATGTCATCGTGCGAGGAATGATGTCCGACAGCGACGACGACGGCATCACCCTGAAGTCCACTTCGCCCCGTCTCTGCGAGAACATCCGTATCTCAGACTGTGTGGTGAGCAGCCACTGTAATGCTGTGAAACTTGGAACTGAGACCAACGGCGGCTTCCGCAACATCAACATCAGCGGCATCGTGGTGAAGCCGAGCAGCGACCAGCGGGAGAAGTTCTTCGGACAGTGGATCGGCACATCGGCCATCTCGCTGGAGATCGTCGATGGCGGCACGATGGAGAATGTCAACGTCTCCGATTTCACCGTTGAGGGCACAGAGTCACCCATCTTCATCCGTCTGGGCAATCGCGGACGAGGCTATCAACTGAGAGACAAAGGAACAGCGTTGAGTGGCAAAGGCAATGAAGACACCATTACAGAACTGATTCCCATCGATCATGTGGGCACCATCGACGGCATACGCCTCCATCATTTTCAGATCCACCATGCAGGACAGACGGGCTGTTCCATCACAGGTCTGCCCGGCCATCCTGTACGCAACGTGTTCCTCTCCGACATCACCTTCCATCACAAAGGCGGCGTGAAGGCCAGCGAACTGACAGAAATTGCCGATTCCATCGCAAATGAGAAAGAGAAATCCTATCCTGAAGCCACCATGTGGGGCAACCTGTCTGCCAAAGGTTTCTTCGTGCGTCACGCCCGTAACGTACAGTTCTCCAACATCGAGATACTCACAGATGAGCCCGATGTCCGTCCAGACTTCGTGCAGACAGACACCGAGGGCTGGGGAGATCAGGGCGACGGCACCTACCTGAACCCCGTACTCAATGCCGATTTCTCCGATCCAGACGTCATCCGCGTGGGCAAAAAGTACTATATGGTGGCTTCCGACTTCCATTTCATCGGCATGCAGGTGCTGGAAAGCGACGATATGGTGAACTGGCGCTATGTCAGTCAGGTCTATCGCCGTTTCGATGAGCCGGGCTGGGACAGCAACCAGCACTATGCCGGCGGATCGTGGGCACCAGCCATCCGCTACCACGATGGGCTCTACTACATTTTCTTCTGTACCCCAGAGGAAGGCCTTTATATGACTACCGCCAAAGACCCTCACGGCCCTTGGGCCCCACTCCATCTCGTGCAACGGGTGGAGAAATGGGAGGATCCCTGTCCTTTCTGGGATGAGGATGGACAGGCGTATTTGGGTCGGAGCCGTCATGGGGCAGGCCCTATCATCGTCCATAAGATGTCTCCTGACGGTAAGACGCTGCTCGACGAAGGGGTTACCGTCTATGAGGGCCCCATCGCAGAAGGCACGAAATGGCTCAAGCGCAACGGCTGGTACTATCTCGTCATCCCAGAGGGAGGCGTAGGCACTGGCTGGCAGACTGTGCTCCGTTCACGCAACATCTATGGTCCGTACCAACGGAAGATTGTGCTTGAACAGGGTTCCACCAAGGTTAACGGGCCTCATCAAGGGGCTTTGGTTGATGCGCCAGACGGCAGTTGGTGGTTCTATCACTTCCAGGAGACGCCCGTTCTGGGACGTGTAGTCCATCTGCAACCCGTCCGCTGGCTGGATGACTGGCCGCTGATGGGTGTCGATCTCGACGGCAACGGCATCGGCGAGCCCGTCAAGCGATGGGAGAAGCCCATTTTAGAGGTAAGAGGTGAGAAGCAAGAGGTGAGAGATTACCAGACAAGCACTTCCAACGGGAACTCATACATTTCCTGCGATTTCATCGACGATTTCGCTTCTGTGGTTTCCTCTGCAGAAGACATTTCTCTTACCTCTCACCTCTCTCCACTCACCTCTAATTTATCCCCCGCCTGGCAATGGAACCACAATCCAGACGATGCGCATTGGAGTCTGACAAAGCGGAAAGGATTCCTCACCATCGATGCCCAGCCTGCCGATAGTCTGAAGGCTTGCAGGAATATGCTCACGCAGAAGGTCGTGGGCTATCTGAGTGAGAGTACAACGATCGTCGAGGCCAAAGGCGACTGCTACGCTGGGCTTTGCTGTACGGGCAAGCTCTTTACGGGTATCGGTCTCTGCAAAAAAGGCGTATTCATCGAACAAAACGGCCAACGCAGACTCATCAAGTCCGGCTCTTTCCCTCGTCTCTACCTGAAGGTCATCAACGACAACCAACAAAATCGCCACCAATACTTCTACAGCATTGATGGCGAGTCCTACCTCCCAGCCTGCGATCCCTTCCCCCTACGGGCTGGCTACTGGAAGGGTATCCGCGTCGGCCTCTTCTGTTACGGCCCCGATGGAATGGCGCAATTTGACTCCTTCAGGCAGTCCGTGCTGAGATAAAAGGACCACAATTCAAGCTTTTTTACGTCAGCGGCAGTAAATTTTTCGCTTTTCGCTCTTCACTTATCACTTTTTTTCGTACCTTTGCACCCGAAAAGCCGTGCCTGCTATTATGGGACCCACGCGCCCTGATAGTTAAATGGATATAACAAGGCTCTCCTAAAGCTTAGTTCCGAGTTCGATTCTCGGTCGGGGTACAAGGTTCATGAGCGGGGTTTGCAGGCACTAAAATCACTTCTCCAACAGGGGCTTCCGGAGGTCATCCGAGTAGGGGCTTTTCAATTTTCTCGAGAATTCAGAGGTTTACAGGCTTCAAAGTCAGACTTTACAGGCAGTAAAGTCTTGGATTTTCTCGAGAATTCAAGAGCCTTTGGCATAGTCTTTGCAGTCAAGCAGTTAAATGACATCGACTTTAGAGGCATGAAACTCTGACAGAATAAGCATTAAACCCGAGAATATGAAGTACAAGATTGTCAAAGAGAACAAGCCGACGCTGAAAACGTTCGGCAAATACAAGGCGGTGGCCAGTCATCACCGCGTCATCAGTAACATGGAGATAGTGAAGGAAGTCTGCGAACAGCATCCTTACGATGAGTCCCTCATCAACGCTGTCATGATGAGGCTCTCCGATGTTGTCAGCCGTCATCTCCGTGATGGTGACATCGTACAGTTGAGAAATTGGGGACGTCTGAAACTGGAGATCGAGAGTGACAAGGTGGACAGCCCGGAGGAGTTCCGCCCAAAGAAACACATCCATAGCGTCCGCCTCCACATCATCCCCGAGAGCGAAAACGGCAAGCCCGTCCTCTACAAGAACATAGAGTTCAAGAAAGATAAGGCCTAATTGAAACATTTCAAATCATCGACAATGGACGAAATCTATGAGTTTTATAACAACGGTACGGAAATCGGACGATTGGAACGCGGACTGGGCAAGGTTGAGTTTCTTCGGACGAAGGAAATATTGGCACGTTATATCGATAAGGGCAAAGTTGTTTATGATATTGGTGGAGGCATTGGAATGTATGCGACATGGCTGGCCCAAAAAGGGAACGAAGTGCATCTCATTGAATTAACGAAGAACGCTGTAGAATATGCGAAAGTCAATATGATGAAAGATTGCAACTTTATTGCTGAGACAGGCGATGCCCGCCACATCAATCGACCTGACGAGAGTGCCGATGTAGTACTAATGATGGGACCTTTGTATCATTTGCGCAATAGAGAAGAGCGATTGCTTGCTCTACGTGAGGCCTTCCGTGTGCTGAAAAAAGGTGGACTTCTGATTTCGACGGGAATTTCCAAGTTCAGTTCCATGACTTGGGCTTTGTCTGTCTATGGCGAGAAAAACGACTTTCTTGATGACCCCGTGTTTTTCAACATGATTAAAGGCGAGATGAGCACTGGCGACCATATCCGCCCAAAGGAATATCCGAAATTCATCGCAGAGTCATACTTCACGACTTCAGAGGAGATGAAAACGGAAATCATAGAGGCTGGATATGCTGTAATGAAAGCCATTGCGGTGGAGGGTTGCATCTGGTTCACGCCGCATCTTGACGAGAAATGGGAGAACGAGGCCAGCCGTAAGCGGTTATTGGAAATTGTCCGGATGACAGAAACCGAGCCTGAAATGATGGGCATGAGTCCACATTTCTTGGTAGTGGCGAGGAAATAATGCACAGAGAATTACACATGGTACCAGGAACAATATGTATGCTATAAAGAAAAAGGTATTGACGCTATCAACTGGTTTAAATACACACGGTGCCAGGAACTGTGTACATGAGACGGAGTCGCTGAAAACACTATTTTCCTAAATTTAATTTGGAAGTTACAAATAAAGTGTGTAAATTTGCAACATGAAACGAAATCATGATCACATGTCTGTTACAAGATGAAAAAGTTGATTGTATATTTGTATTATGGTTTTTATCAAATTGACCACGTGTTTGGTATTCATGAACTCCATACCTATAACACCCGGACGGGCGGAACTTTATTACATATAACACTCTTTTTATATGTTTATTCGTTATTGTGTTCTACCATTCTAGTGTTATCATGGCTACTAAATTTAAGTAAAGTTGTTAGCACCATTCTTATTGGGATTTCCTCCATTCTTGGAATTCTCGCTGTTTTGGGTCTTAGCTTTTACATACAGGATGAGAAGTTCTATAAGGATGAATTTCAGAAATTAGATGCGTCATCTGTATATATTAAGCTCGTATTATTTGGGGGATCTTTATTGTCTCTGATAATAGGAGGATACATCTTATTTATGATATTCAATATTACGATGTAATTCATGTTTATTGATGTGTTTACGTTACGTAATGAAAACGATATGAAAACTATAACAAGTCAAGAGGAAGCGTTAAAACTGTTTGAGGAGAATTCTATCAAACAAGCTCAAACGTTAAAGACAGGAAATTACAAATTGGGAAATGAGTGCTTTGACAATAAGATCAAATGTCTTTCATATCTCTATAAAACCAATGGGATGGGAATGTTGGAGCAATTATTATCACATGAAAATGTAGGAGTAAGAGAATCCGCATCGTACGCATATCTTTCTGTGTGTCCCCAAAAAGGAGAAGAAGTCTTGTCAGAAATAGCGAATGGCAACTACGGGATTCATAGTTTTAACGCAGAAATGATTTTGAAAGAATGGAAAAAAGGGGAATTGAAATTTATTTTTATGGATGATTAATAGGCGACAGTTTTGTGTGTCTATAAGAGAACGAAATCAAATAATCGCCATTTGCTTCTATTAATTTTGTGTAAATTATAGTATATCAGGTATTTAGATTCTACGTTCCTTCTACTTTACCTCTACTTTCCTTCTACCTTGCTTCTACTTTGCCTCTACACGTCCTCTACTTTTCATCTACTCACCCTCAACTTTTCGTCTTCACAACAGATGGGTGGTGTGGTAATGTGACGTGTACTGAATAAGTTGACACTTTTGGAATTAAAAAAGTGTATCAGTATGCGACAAAATGGAGAAATGACAGATGAGAAAAGACTTGCATTAGTAGAAGAGTATTTGTCTTCAGGCAAGTCAAAATATGCATTTGAGAAAGAAAAAGGTCTTTCTCAGCATTGTATTTCAAATTGGATTCGTACCTTTGCAGTCGAAGACAATACAGTGGTGATTCTGCCACAGTCTGCTGTAACGGATATGAAGAAGGATCCAGACAAGGAAGAACTGCTTCAGGAGATTGCCCGCTTGAAACAGGAGTTGCGTTCCAAGTCAATTGACTTGAAGCGCACAGAGATGGCTCGTGATGCCTACGAGCGCATGATTGTACTGGCCGAGGAACGCTACGGCATCCCCATCAGAAAAAAATCAGATGCCAAGTAATCACAGCCCTGGCAGTGGAGGTGCATGTCTACAAGATTGCGCCTCTCTGCCGATTGCTTGGCATATCCAGATGGGGCTACTACAAGCATGACGAGAAGGAAGACGAGGAGGCCGTCCTCATCACGAGCGTAGTGCTCTACTGCCATTACATCCGTGCTCCGGACAACCTGCCGAAGGCGGGCTGCCGTGAACTTTGGGAACTCTGCAAGCAGTATTTCGGTGTGAAGTTTACGCTTGGGCGAGACCGTTTCTACGACGTGCTGCGTGCCAACGGCCTGATGCTGCGCAGGAAGCGCTACAGGCCCAAGACTACGGACTCCAACCACAACAACCGCATCTGGCCCGATCTGCTGAACACCACGCCAAAACTGGTGGCCAGGTATGCCGGGCAGCTGGTGGTGGCAGACATCACCTATGTCTATTGCAGCGAGGGATTCGGCTATCTGTCGCTGCTGACGGATGCCTACAGCCGCTATATCGTTGGTTGGTGCTTCCATGAGACGCTGGAGACAGACGGTCCCCTAAAAGCCCTGACGATGGCTCTTGAATGCTATGCTGGCTTCGGCATCGGTCTCTCTGAGCTGATTCACCACTCGGACCGCGGCGTGCAGTACACATCGCAGATATACGTGGAAATGCTTCTGTCCATCAATGCCAGGATCAGCATGACGCAGACGGGCGACCCGCTGCACAATGCGCTGGCCGAGAGGATGAACAATACGGTGAAGAACTCCTGGCTCTTCAACAACGGCGACCTGGACTTCATCAACACAGGAGGCTCGATAGGCAACTCCGTCTACATGTACAACCATGCCCGTCCACACCAGGCCCTGGGCATGAAGACCCCATACGAGATGATGACGGGGCGCAGCGACAACCCGTTGCTTGGATACTCACTACAGCAAGGGAATACAGACGATGGCAATACTATCAAATAAGTGTATAACAATTAAAAATCAAGAACATGAAACAGGAATTAATCACAAGGATCAGGTGCATACTTGACTTTATGGAGGAGTTTGAAACGCTGGTCAGCAATGCGAAAAAAGATGGTGACGAAGAATGGGAAGACGAGCTGCATGCAAGGCTCAGCTTTGCAGAGTCAGACCTGAGAAACTACGTTGGACTGCTCCTGGGAGACAAGAAGGAAGAGGATGACGAACTACCGTTCTGACAACAAAATCAGGAATAAGCTTGCGTAATCAAAAGTAAATGCCTATCTTTGCACCGCCAAGAAGACGGCTGACAGAATATGCATTGATTCTGTCATGTGAATAACTGTCAACCGTCTTAGGGCAAAGATTTTGGTGTGACAACCATGTTAGGAATAAAACAAGAGTGTCTACCCAAGCAGGAATAAAGTCTCAAACTGACAACCTGTGTAGGAATAAAAAAAGTAAAGTGTAAACCAAGTTAGGAATAACAAACAAAACTGTCAACCAAAATCAGTACAGGTCACAAAAATGTTTAATATAACAAACATTTCGAAAGAATTTTGTATCTATCCCTGCGTTTTTCCCAATTATTCAGCTATGGAAATATATTAAATCCTTGACTTTTAGGATATCGGTCTCTTCTCCTTGTAGTATTTATCGCCTTCTTCTTTGTACATATCGTCCAGCTTGCGGTTGATATCTCCTTCAAGTGTCTGGACGGTATAGAACCAGTCCGTCGGAACGGGCCCTCTTTCGTAACGATGAGAGGCATCGCTCTCTTCCACATAGGCAATGACAAGCACCTTCAGATTCGGTTTATGGAAGAACCAGGAAAGTGAAAAGACATCATCGGCTATCTGCTGAATGATCTTGTCATAAGTATATTGTGTCTGCTGCTTCCCCTCTCGGGCATCCTGGTATAGCTCGTCATCGGTACCCACATGGAAGAAGCGTCTCGGTATATAGTAGCTGTCCTGATGGGAGTCTAACCTAAAATGATGCTTGCCAGGAATCTTGGAAAGTTCAATGACGACAGTATCTGACAACTCTTCTGGAGAATCAATGGCTTTCCTGTTTGATATTGTTATCCCCTTTCTTTCCAAGCCCACCAACAATTCGTCATAACCACACACATGCTCTCTGGCATTGTAATCGGCTGCATCCTTCAACGCTGACAAGGGAATGGTATCGCCGGTCTTACCAATAATCAACCTTTCAAGACCATCTGATATATCTTCGTCTTCTATTACCTTCCAGTCTTCATCAACAATCGGGAAAGTAACGAAACGGTTGCAATAGTATTTCTTCTTATCCTCCTCGGTTGCCTCACATATCAGTACGCCTTTGAGGTCGTAGAAATAAGCGCCAATTCGGATAACCTTTTTCTCATGATCCAGCTTCACTTCAAAACTCTTGCGGACATCCTCTGTACTGGCCGCCTCGTTGACATTTTTACCAGAATCATCGATTTCCTTATGGTCAACAGATTCCTCAACCTTGAATGCCTTTTGCAGGGCATCTTCCTTGAAGTGCGGATTGTCGAGTACGTATTTTGTCTCGAACACCTTCTTGTTACCTGAACTGTGGTCCATGACACTACAGCAACGGAAGAAGGGATTCTTCTTCAGCTTGGA
>JAEEGG010016803.1_pt1 | contig 15139 bp, 14 predicted proteins | sample 9134161 | NCBI WGS metagenome assembly JAEEGG01 (sample SAMN16246543, study PRJNA631951) | gut metagenome | biome: gut microbiome; feature: rumen; material: CR-attached | host: Bos | place: Iran: Karaj | collected 2018-10
GAGTATCGGGAAGAACGTCCCCATCATCATGCCGGGAGTGAACGCAATGCCGTAAACAAGCTGGTCCTGGCGGGCCGCAAAACGGGCCACCATCAAGTCGTTATTTTCCATCGAGAACTTGTACGTAAGCGCGCCGCCAAGCATGTGGAAACCGAGCGGCCAGCCGAACGCACTCAGCAACATGTTATGGCCCAGATGGTCGAACGGGGAGAGCTTTTGAATGCTATCGATGACTGCGGTCGGCGTTTCGGCATGAGCATCGACAACACTCATGCTGGCGGGAAATTCGGCAGAGGAATCCGCGGCGTACGCCACCATCGTGAACACGAGCGAAAGCAATACCGTCTTGAATGTCATCAGAACTTTTTTCATCGATTATCTACAAATTCCCAAAATTTAACAGCCTTGTCAAGCCACCCTTCCGCAACCGTACCCGTTCCTAGGCCAAAACCATGGGAAAGCCCCTCGAATGCAACAAATTCCGTTGCAATGCCAAGTTTTGATATTGAATCAAGCCTGGTTTTCATGGTTTTCCAGTTGGCAATCCAGTCGTTTTTTCCGACGGCACTGAATGTCGGAGGTTCAAGACCCGTTACTTCCGAAAGTCCCGTGTAATTCACTATTACAGCTGCAGGGCGTGGAAATTTACGTTCTCCAAAAGTTTCCGTTCCATAACTGCCTAGCCACGCAGCCATGCGCCCTCCTGCTGATCCTCCCCAAAGAGAGTAGCCGTTGGTGTCAATTTCCAGTTCGTCCGCATGTTCAAAGATAAAGGCGATAGCACGGGCCAAATCCTCGCATGCGGTCTCGGCACCGGGCCGATAAATCAACGCAAAAGCGTTGTACCCTTTTTTAGAAAGTTCGAGTGCATGAGGAAAACTGTCATGCATCGCCCCTACATAGGCAAAGCCGCCACCAGCATTTACAATTGCAAACTTCGCTCCGGGATTTCCCTTAAAAAAAAATAGACCTGTATTCTTTTTTTCGGGATCGTTTCTTTTCTCATCATCGGTATATATGTCGAAGAATATCTTATGTCCGTTAAGGGCGTGTGACTTCATGTAGTTTACTATTTCTACAGTTTTATTGGGATCGATGTAATTGTACCAAGTAAGACTTAAATCCTTAAGAGTTTCGCCACTGTAATAAGACGATTCTACCGGAAAAATGAGTTTACCATATCCATTAGCACCTCCAAAAGCGGCATCGTTCTTGACATCTTCAATTTTTGTTTCCTGAGTAAAATCATCCGTATCAAAGAAAAGCGGAAGCGCATTATAAAGATACTCGGCAACGGCGTCTAAATCATGATACCCTCCATCTTTCCTGTAAAACATGTAATGTTCCTTCGTAAATACATTCTTTCTGTTCAGCAATTCTTTTGCCATCATTTCAGTTTGGCTTTTTACGGCATCATTTGTTCCAACAGCATGGTAGATAAAGTAGCCCAGCCTCTCAAGATTATTTTCCTTGACGATTTCTTCAACAAAGTCCACATTTTTCTGGATTTGAAAATCACCATAGCCTCCGTAATACCAACTTGAACCACTCATTGGAAGAAAATACTTGATATAGTCGTAGTTGTGACAGAATTCTAGCCATGTAGTGACTGCTCCGAGGGAAAATCCGCCGAAGGCACGATGATCTCGCGAAGACATTAATCCATCGGCGGTCGTGGATTTTGCATACGTATGGAACTCACTTTCGATTGTCGGCATCAGATTGTCTACAAAATCCTTATGGAATGACCGCAACTCTGATACAGAACTTCCAAAGTCTGTTCCGCTATTTTCATTGTAGAAGGTCGCAGATACAATAATCGCAGGCTTCATCAATTTCTTTTCAACCATGTTGTCAAAAAGATTTCTCATTCCCGCCTGTTCAAAATGTTCTCCCGCGTATCCACCCCAGCCGTGCATCAGGTAAATTATGTCATAGCGGGTTTCCGAATCATTTTCATTATAACCGAAAGGCGTATAGACAAATGCTATTTTCTTAATAGTCCGGCCATCCCCCGCATAATCCTTTGAATCGTAAACAATGCGTGTAACGGCACCTTGCTGTTTTGCCGTAGAGAGGAAACCAGATGGAATCGCCGATGTCCATCCCGTCTGATCTTTTGTTAGCACACCTAAATTCACAGGGACACCTTCATCAGAATCAGGAACCTTCGTCGCTACAGCACGTTCTCCACATGCCATCGAGGAGAGCGAAAATACCGCCAGCAAGGCAAAGGATATAATTCTTATTTCAAGCCTATTTCTTTGAGCCATTTTTTGACATCCTCCTTGGCGGAATCCTTGCTGATATCGCCGCCTCTAATTGGGAGTCCTTTGAGCAATGTCGCTTTGGGGGCTATTTCCTGAATGGTTTCATAGGTACCGCCGTCACCGGAACCTTCGTGAGTATTGAAGGGAACGATGGTCTTGCCGCTGAAATCGTATGTTTCAAAGAGTGTGTGAATAATCATGGGAATGGTGTACCACCAGACAGGGTATCCCACAAAAATCGTATCGTAGTCTTCTGGATTATGAGTTAGCGAGTTAAATTTTGGACGGGCTTTGTTGTCACGTTCTTCCTTGGCGTAATCTGCAACTTCACTATAGACTTCGGGATAGGCGACCGTCGGGACAATCTGTTCCATGTCGCCACCGATTTCATCATGAATGTAGCCCGCCATAGTTTTCGTATTGTTACTCCAAGAAAAATAGAGAATAAGCATTTTGCCTGTAGATGCCATATCTGCCTCACTGCTATTGGATGATTCCAGATTATTTGATTCGGATGACAACGTTGTTGATTCAGCTTCGCGTGTCGATATTTCTTCGCTACTACTCGTGCTGCTTGTGGAACTGCATCCGGCAAGGAATGCCGTCGCAATGACGGCTGCACTCATTGCAATTTTTTTGAAAAGCTTAATCTTCATGCGTTCCTCCTTATTTCAGATTTTCGCCGAAGAACTGCTTCAATTTTGCAGTTATGTCTTTCACGTATTCAGGCACCCAGTAAGTGCGAATGTGCGATGCACCCTTGACAAGGTAAAGTTCCTTTTTCTTCGCGTTGACAGCCTTTTTGAATGCGTCGTCGGTCATGTACTTGGAATCGGCTTCGCTCCCCGCGAGCATTAAAAGCGGCTGGGTCAGCATGTCCATGCGGTCTTCTACATCGAACGCCATCAGTTTCATGAACGATTCCGTCGTGTAGCTGCCCGTGGCATTTTTATGCTTGTGCGTAAGGCCGTAATACTCGATGCCGTCGCGGTAGAGCGTGTTCACGGGCAGTTTTTCCATCTGGGCGCGGAGTTCGTCGTCAGTTGTTCCTGGTGGCAAGAATCCCTCATACTGAATTTCGCCCTTAAGTTCCTTGTTGTGCGCGATTGCGGCACGTTCGAGCCGTCCCTGCATTCCGGCGACATCCTTGTCCTGGTAACCGTTCCTGCGGACTCGCCCGGAATTGAACATGGAAAGCGTGGCGACGGCCTTTATTCGCTTGTCCTGCTGGGCTGCAGCCAGGGTGTACCCGCCGCCACCACAAATACCGAGAGATCCTATGCGGTTTGCATCTACATAAGGGAGCATCGTCAAGTAATCGACCATGCCGCTCACATCTTCGATGCGATTCTCGGGATAATCCCTCAATCGGGGCGCGCCACCGCTTTCGCCCTGGTAGCGGGCATCAGCCGCGACGGTTACATAACCGAGTTCCGCCAGTTTTTGTGCGTAAAGCCCTGCGACCTGTTCCTTGGAACCGCCATTCGGGTGTGCTACCGTCACCGCCGCATATTTCTTTTTCTCATCGAAATTTGCGGGCAAGTAAAGGTTTGCCGCCACCTGAATCCCGTTTACTTCGTACTTGACAGGCTTGATGTTCACCTTGCCCTTCACGTTTTCGGTGATTGCCCCGCGATACACGAGACCGAACTTGTTTGCATTTTCGCCGGCGGCACACGCCATGACTCCAGCCATAAGAAGACCTACCATTATTTTGTTGAATTTTCGCATTCCTCCCCCTATTCCGACTTTGCAGAGAGAATATACCTGACAACTTCGGGATTGTTATGGTCGATGATTTCGCTATGGCCTATGTCCAGAGCGTCAATCTGCTTCATATCCTCGGCGGAAAGCGTAAAGTCCCAAATGTCAATATTCTGTTCCATGCGTTCCTTATGAACGGATTTCGGAATAATGGAAACCCCGCGCTGGGCATTCCACTTGAGGGCCACCTGGGCGGCGGTCTTGCCGTACTTTTCGCCAATGGCACTCAGGAGCGGGTGCGTGAAAATGCCGTGTTTGCCTTCGGCGAGCGGCGCCCATGCCTGCGGGACGGTGCCGTAGCTCTTCATGTTTTCGATGGCGGCATACTGCGAAAAGAACGGATGCAATTCGATCTGGTTCACGTGCGGTTTCACGTCAACGATTTCAGCGAATTCCGTGAACTTGCCGATGCTAAAGTTTGCGACACCGAGCGCCTTTATTTTTCCTTCGTTGTAGAGTTCGACCATTGCCTTCCAAGCCCCATAGACATCGCCGTAGGGCTGGTGAAGCATGAACATGTCCAGGTAATCGAGCTTGAGCTTTTTCAGGGAACGTTCAAAAGCGACCTTTGCACCCTCGTAGCTCATATCAGACGTCCACAATTTCGTGGTGATAAAGAGATCCTCGCGCTTGACAAGGCCCGTTTCAATCGATTCCTTGACGGCGTCGCCCACGGCTTCTTCGTTCATATAGATGGCAGCCGTATCGATAAGCCTGTTGCCCACGCTGATGGCATCGAGCACGGCCTGCTTGCATACCGCAGCGTCAGGGACCTGAAACACGCCGAATCCTTCCAGCGGCATCTTGATTCCATTAGAAAGCGTTACATTTTCAACTGTCATATTTTTACCTCTTGTTTATTGTTTTTTGTTTACCCTAAATTTACCTTTGCGCCTTTGTTCGTACAATACAGAAAATACGGCTCTACTTTACAGTTTTTCCGTCTTTCACTTTTTCGCCCATTTTTCGAAAGTTGCCTGAGATTTTTCTTCGCTGAGCGCGCCTACGATACTGTGGGGCTTATAAGGTTCTTCCAGGTAGCAGATATCTTCGCTCGCAAGTTCCAAATCTACGGCCCGTGCGGCGTCATCGAAATGCCTTGCCTTGGTAGCCCCGACAAGCGGGGCGCAGACGCCCTTGGCGTAATGCCAGGCGAGGGCGATTTCGGTCATGGTCACGCCGTATTCTTCGGCAACTTCGGCGACGCGTTCTACAATCTGCATGTTGTTTTCTTTTTCGCTGTCGTACTTGTCCTTAAGAACGTTGTCTGTATTGCTGCGCTTGCTGCCCGATTCCCATGCTTTGCGTGTCAGGTGGCCGCCGGCAAGCGAACTGTAAGGAATCAGCGATACGTTGTAGCGCCTGCAAATTGGAATCAATTCCCGCTCGTCTTCGCGGTAGAGCAGGTTGTAATGGTTCTGCATGGTCGAAAATTTGGTCCAGCCATTTTCTTCGGCGCATACCTGCATATTGTGGAACTGGTAGCCGTACATGGCGGACGCCCCGATGGCGCGAACCTTCCCCGCTTTCACAAGTTCGTGAAGCGCCTCCATGGTCTCTTCGATTGGAGTGGAATAGTCAAAGCGGTGAATCTGGTATAGATCCAGATAATTCGTCCCGAGCCTTTTGAGTGTTCCGTCGATTTCGGTGTGTATTGCCTTGCGCGAGAGTTTCCCTTCGTTGAAGTACACCTTTGAGACAAGCACCACCTTGTCGCGGGGAATTCCCAGGTTCTTCAAGGCGCGGCCAATGTAGATTTCGCTTGTGCCAAGGCTATAGCAGTTTGCCGTGTCGATAAAGTTTACGCCAAGATTATAAGCGTGTTCAATCATCGTCTGAGTTTCTGCCTCGTTCAAGGTCCACGGCTGGAACTTGTCCGAAGGCTCGCCGAAACTCATTCCGCCAACGCATATTCTGGACACTTCTATATCGGTGTTCCCGAGTTTCATGTACTTCATAAAAATCTCTCTGCGATTTTCCAATGGTAATTACAGGTCCTTGCTTTCGAGCCATTTTTCAATGTGCTCGGCAATTTCCTTGTTGTTCAGTTCCTGGAACATGAAGTGTGAATTGCCCTTGATGCCGATTTCGGGCAGGTAGATGACGGTTGCGTCGCCACCATCCTTGTTGTAGTGTTCGGCAAAGTCGCGGACCTGAGCAAGCACCATTTTCCAGAACCCCGTACTCTTGATGTCTTCGGGACCGTTGTCGATGTAGTCGCCGAAATAGAAAATCATGGGAACCTTTGCGGCAACGAACTTCTTGTAGGTTTCGCTGCCGACTTCGGGCGCGAAGCCGGGTTCAATCGCGATAACTGCGGCCATGTTTTCGGTATCGGTAGCCCAGCCTACGCGACCGCCTTGGGAATGCGTCATGTAAACGGGCTTCTTGCCGGTCATCTTGCGCGTGTCGGCAAGGACTGCACTCATGGATTTGCCGAAAAGGGCCTCGTCGTACTCGCCCGTGCTTGGGGTCATTTGGCGTAGGAACTGGTTAAGCGCCTCGTCGCCTGCGGGGAACTGCGAACCTTCGTAGCGGTTCGGGGTTCCGCGTCCGATGCGGAAATGGGTGTACCACGCCTGGTCGCCGGGATTGTATTCCTTGCCCCCGTTGCGGGTATCTTGCGGGTTGGCGACAACATTCACCGTATTGCCAGCAGCACCTCTGCGGGGCTGGTCCACTAGGAATGCTGCGTGACCTTTCTTGAGGAAGATATCGCTCCACCCTTCACGACCATCGGGAGTGGCCTGCCAACCGGTGCGGGTTTGTCCGTAGCCGTGCAGATACACTATGGGCGACTTGTTTTCGCCTGCAGGAATCTGGAAGAACGTATTCGCATGGTCCACATGGGCGGTGTTTCCTGCGCGACTAAAATCCATCCAGTTTTCAGTAACGTTGAATTCTCCGGGAATGGGCTCGGTAACGCTCCCACCCGACGCGAATACGCCTTGCCGTTCAATGACCAGGGTTTCTGTTGCGGTGTTGTCGTTGCAGCCCATGACAAAAATTGTAAAGGCCGATACAAGTGCTACAGGAGCGATTTTAAAAAGTTTTTTCATATTTACCTCTTGTTTGTTCTAAAATTACCTTCAATGTGGCGTTTGCACAATATTTAATATGCGGTTCGACTTATGCCTTTTTCGCCCCGAAATTAATTTGGTTATATTTCCAATATGAAAGATCTAGGCCAGTCCGTCATCATCGGCGAGAGCGTTTCTGAAATAGCGTCGGAAAGCCGCTACGATTACGTGTCCCATGTCCTTTGCGAAGAGGGCGAATGTTCCTTTGTTTTTAACAATACGGAATTTACCCTTGCAGCTGGCGAGAGCATGATTGTCACGCTTCCGAGGCTGTTCATGCAGGCACGGCAATCCCGCAATTTCAAGGCTACTGTCATCTTTGTGCACATGGACTTTATCCATGCTCTCGAAACCATGAGCAACTACGGCATCCAGGGCACATTCAGGCTGTTCCTGAATCCGGTTCTCAAATTGAACGACGAGGAACGGGAGCGCTGCAAGCGAGATTTCGAGAATGTCAAGTGGAGGCTTTCAAACCGGAATCACGAATTCTACACGGAGTCGGTCGGCTGCGCCCTGCAACAGCTGTTCCTGGATTTTTTCGATTTCCAGCTTTCGAAACTTGACGAAAAGGAACGCATGGCGCCGCAAAGTAGCGAACTGGTCACAAAGTACCTGACCATGTTGGAATCCGGCGAATACCGCGACCATCGCGATTTGACCTATTATGCAGACAAGCTCTGCGTCACCTCGAAACACCTCTCCGAGACATGCAAAAAAGTAAGCGGGTTTCCGGCCCGCTACTGGATAAATCGCTTTACCGCCATCGAAATTACGGAACTTCTCAAGAACAAGAGTCTTTCCATCTCCGAGATCGCATACAAGCTTAATTTTTCTTCGCCGGTGCACTTCAACAACTTTGTCAAGAGCGTATTCGGCGTTCCGCCCCAGCAATTAAGGGAATAGCCGAGGCTAGATTCAAACAAGGCTTACTCCGTAGGGAGCTTGTTGTATTCGTCTAAAGGCAGACGGTCGAACCATTGCACGCCAGGCTTGTCCGGGTTTGCGTTTGCGGCGAGGTGCGCAAATTTTGTTTTGGCCGTTGCCCCGTGCCAATGCTTGACTCCCGGCGGGCAGAACGCGACATCGCCCGGGTGCAGGATTTCCAACGGCTGCCCCTCGATTTGATGATAGCCGATACCGTCGGTCACTATAAGGACCTGGCCGCCCGCATGAGAATGCCAGTTGTTGTAAGTTCCTGCGTCAAAGACAACGTTGTGAATGCCCGGTGCTCCGGCTTCGTTCTTGGCATTCAGCACATCGCCGAGATAGACGTTACCCGAAAAATTTTCCGACGGGAATAGCGTCCCGTTTCCGAACATAAATGCGTCCTTTTCGGTCAAAGTGCGTCCTGCATAATCTTCCGTTTCGAGGTTCGCGTACCATTCGTCCGTCACCGGTTCTGCACCATGAGCACTGTGGACATCGCCAGCTTCAGGCTTCCATCCGGCATCGTAAATCACAATCTGGCTGAACCAGCTGTCGGGCGCGGCCCCGTGCCAATGCTTGACTCCGGCAGGAATATGCACCACATCACCCTTGCGAATAATCTGAGCCTTTTTTCCTTCTTCCTGATAGATCCCCTTTCCTCCTGTTACCAGAATTTCCATACCGCCGTGAACATGCCAACTGCTACGTGCTCCAGGTGCAAAAGTAATGTGGTTTGTGACCGGAAAATTGTAAATAGAATCTTTCTGGATAAGGTTCTTGAAGAATACCTTGCCCGTAAAGCGTTCGCTTACATCGTCACCCAGCGGGAACGTGATTTCGGAAGGAACGGCAACGGCCTCATTCTTGGGAATGTTCAAGCTTTTCACCCATTCGCGGACAACGGTTTCGGAATCCTTGACCTTGCTTCCGCGCACAGAAAGGGCGGTTTTCTTGTCGAATGCGGCGCCCTTCGCCTGCATCAGCTTTTCGAGCGTAGGGAGGCTCCCTGCACCATCGGACGACCCTTCGTGAGAGAAGAACGCATAGACGTTTTTGCCTAGCAAGTTCGCCTGCTTCAGGAATGTCATCACGGGCATCGGCACGTCGTACCACCAGACCGGAAAGCCGACAAACACGGTCTTGTAACGTTCCATTTCTTTGTCGCTCAGGGAGAGGTTTATCTCGGGATAGATGCTTTCATCCTTTTCTTTTTTTGCCACATCCGCCGTCTCGTTGTAGGTAACAGGGTATTCTTCCTTGCGCAAGATGCGGGCGTAATCGGCTCCGACTTCGTCGGCAATCCAGTGCGCCATGCTCCGCAGGTGTCCAGACCAGGTGAAATACACAACCAGCACATCGCCTTTTTTCGAGAAATCCGCATCGGCGTTCTGGTCGGTCCTGTTGCGCTCGGCACAGCCCACCAAGGAGAGCAGGGCAAGCGCGAACGTTAAGACTGGAATGAAAATTCTTGCGAGTTTTTTCATAGAGCGTTTCCTTTTATCGTTTTGTCTATAAATTAAGCAAAACTCCGCATGGACGCAATAGCAAAATTACGGCTAGAATTATGGGTTTTACGGGATATACAATATTTTTGCCAAAACAGGCTAAAAAAGTTCACTTTTGGCAGATTTATGGTAGTAAAATCGCCAAAACTACTTATTCCACAGAAAATGTCGCCTTCACGTTCCCTTTGCCGAGAATCTGCTGGAGGCGTTTCTTGTTTACGTTGTCGATACGGGCAAGGCGCGTGAAATTCCAGGAATTCTTGTCGTAGTAGATGGTGATGGAGTTGCCCTGATAGAGGATGATGTCGCCCGCGTCAGTGTCAATTTGCTTGTCATTGCGCGGGAAACTGCGCGGCAGGTCTGCCACCTTCTCGAAGCTGCCGTAGTCGTGCATATCGAGCGTGAGGTCGCCCTGCGTGAGGAATTCGGCGAAGGCCTTGGCGGAGGAATTTTCTTCGAGCGTCGCCGTGAAGGTGGTATCGTTCACATGGATTTTGAGTTTCACGGGAGCCTCCGTTTGGGCCGATGAACTTGCTGGCACTGCGCTGGGCGTTTTACTGGCGGACGATTTCGGCGTCTGAGTTTCAGGTTGCGACGAATGGCTCGCGGCATCGCTGCAGGCCACGAGAAAGAACAACGCTATAAGGATAAAGTTTCGCATACACTCAATATAAATAATTGTGCGAGCTATTCAAAATACTTATTTGCTATGACTTACTATGCCTTTTGCGCATAGTGGAATGGAGGTCAAATTGCGACCTTGGACAGCTGTGTTACGGAGCAAACAGGTCCAGCGCGACATCCTGGACTTGCCGCTTAAGGTAGCTCTCTTGATTACCTGCAACCACCTCGTCCCCCTCTTTCAAGTCGCCAAGCAACAAGGGGGAATCTGGATCATGCAACTTGAAATTTTCCCTAGCCTTTTGAGGATTTTTATTCGCATAGCAATATTTGCAACCATTGATGCATGTATCGTAATCGCCTATGGAACGGGCCTCCATGCAGCCGCAACCATTGCGGATACCCCTGTGTTTCAGGTCGCGGAACTCTACACCGTTTGCATCGCCTAGGATTTTCAGAGTCATGCAGCCAGATTTATGGATGCCGAAGCGAGAATAATCCTCCCTCGTACCACAGGTTTGCACCCAAAGCCCGTGTCGCTGCGAAATACTGCCGATGAACTCGGCAATTTCATGCATTTCATCCTGAGTAAAAGGGATGAGTTCTGGCATATTATAGCGGAGTTTATTATAAATTTCGACAAAGCTGAAGGTGCAACGGTCAACGTGCCCGCTGACTTTACCGGCCATGTATTCGAAGGTTTTCCGGTGGGTTTCGACAGTGTAGTTCGGTGTCAGCAGCACGGGATCGTAGCGCCAGCAAATCCGCTCCTTGCCGACAATGCGTTCCAGTTCGTACAAGGTTTCAATGCTTTCGTCAATGGACGGGACTCCCGGTTCGATATCCTTGCCGTAAGCGGTAATCGTATAATGGAAGTATGTCCTGAAGCGTGACGTAATCTTGTGCAGGTACGGCAAGATGGGGCGATAGTTTTTTGAACAGAAGACGACAACATCTACCTTGTCGGGAGTAAGCTCGTAGCGGGTGACTTTATTCGGAAACAGCGGGTTACGCGAAAGCACATAGCCCTCTTCAAAACGCTTCAAGAGCCAAGGTGTAAAATACTGCACCGTATCCGTTCGAGCACCCGTATTCAAAATCACGACCATAAAATACAAAAGAATTCGATTTTTTTCAATTATTTCCTTGACAAATATTATGTTAACGAAGTATATTTAGGATATGAAGTACTACAATTGCGGTTTTTTGTTCCAGCAAATCAAGCAGCTCCAGAGCCGCATTCTGGACCGCAAGCTGTCCGAAATGAACGTGGACGCCTTTAACGGTGCCCAGGGGCGCATCCTCTATGTCCTGTGGAAAAAGGACGGGGTCCCCATCAGCGAAATCGCACGCAAAACGGGGCTGTCCATGGCGACCCTCACAGGAATGCTCGACCGCATGGAATCCGCAGATTTGCTGCACCGCTATTCGGACCCCAAGGATCGCCGCAAGCAGGTTATCAAGCTTACCGAAAAAACTTACGGCCTCCAGAAGGACTACGACAAGGTCTGCGCAGGGATGGACGAAATTTTGTACAAAGGACTTGACAAATCCGAAATCGAGACCTTGCAAGGATTACTAGAAAGAATTCTTAACAACCTGGAATCCGCAAGCGACGGAAACTAGGACCAACTAAACCGGGCGCACGCCCAAAACCAAGGAGTCAACATGCTCTCTAACATTGCCGAATGGTCCACTAACACCCTTTCTGCCGCCGGTTCTTCTTGTGGCAGCGCCTGCGGAGCAGCAAAGCCCGCCGAGCCCGAAAAGAAACCCGCCGCTTGTGGCAGTGCCTGCGGAGCTGCAAAGCCTGCCGAACCCGAAAAGAAACCCGCCGCTTGCGGTAGCGCCTGCGGAGCCTCGAAGAAGTAGCCGCACAATGGCAAGTTATATAACCACCGACGAGCGCAAGGTGACGACCCGTCGGTTTTTAGAAATGAAGCAAAACGGTGAGAAAATTTCGATGCTCACCTCGTACGATTACACGACGGCAGCCATTGTCGATGCCGCCGGAATAGACTCCATCTTGATTGGGGATTCCGCATCGAACGTGATGGTCGGCAACAAGACGACGCTCCCCATGACGGTGGACCAGATGATTTACCACGCCCGTTCCGTGGTGAATGCGGTAAAGCGGGCCCTTGTGGTGTGCGACATGCCCTTTGGCAGTTACCAGACCGGTGCCCGCGATGCCGTGGCGAACGCCGTGCGCATCATGAAGGAAAGCGGTTGCGACGCGCTGAAGATTGAAGGCGGCGTGGAAATCCTGGAGTCGGTAAAACGCATTATCGACGCGGGGATTCCCGTGATGGCGCACCTGGGGCTTACGCCGCAGAGCATCCACAAGTTCGGTTCGTACGCGGTACGCGCGAAGGATGATGCCGAAGCGGAAAAGCTCATGAGCGACGCCCTCGAGATGGACAAGGCGGGCTGTTTCGGAATCACGTTGGAGAAAATTCCCGCAAAACTCGCAAGCGAAGTAACGCGGAACGTGAAGTGCGCGACTATCGGAATTGGTGCGGGCAATGGTTGCGACGGTCAGGTTCTCGTCTACGCTGACATGATGGGACTTTCCAGGCAGAAACTCCCGAAGTTCGTCCGCCATTACGCCGACCTGGGCACCATCATGGCCGATGCCGTGAGCCGTTACGTTGCCGACGTAAAGTCCGGAAACTTCCCGAATGAGCAGGAATCGTACTAACGCATGAACTATTTCGCATTCCAGTGGCACATTACCGATGATTGCGACCAACGTTGCAAGCACTGCTACATCTTTGCCGAGGGGCACCCTGACCTTGTAACCATGGACTGGGATAAGATGATGTTCGTGCTGGAACAGTGCGAAAATTTTTGCAGGCGTTTCGATCGCCTTCCGTACTTTTACATTACCGGAGGTGATCCTATTCTGCACCCGCGGTTCTGGGACTTGCTTTTACAGCTCAGATCCCGCGACATCCCGTTTACACTGATGGGAAACCCGTTCCACCTAAACGACGATGTGTGCAAAAAAATGCGCGACCTGGGATGCGACAAGTACCAGATGAGCATCGACGGCCTCGAGAATACGCACGACTGGTTCCGTAAACCGGGCAGTTTCAAAACGACGCTTGAAAAGGTGAATTGCATCAAGGGTGCTGGAATCACGAGCGTCATCATGACGACGGTGAGCGGCACGAACATCGATGAAATCCCGGGAATCGTCGATGCCGTGGTCGCCGCAGGAGTCGATGTTTACGCATTTGCGCGGTATGTCCCTACAAGTTCAGGAAAAGGCAACGAAAAAAGCGACTGGTATATCGCACCGGATCGCTACCGAGATTTTTTGGCTGAAATGGATTCGACTTACAGGCGTTACGAAGCGGAAAGTTCCTGCGTCACTTACTTTAACCGCAAGGACCACCTGTGGACTTTATTCGAATATGAACAGGGTCGTTTCCAGATTCCGTCCGACGCAAGGCCCGGCATGATTTACGGCGGTTGCAACTGCGGAAACTGCCACATCACCATCTTGCCGACGGGCGACGTTTACGCCTGCCGCAGGGTACAGAACAGCAAGGTAGGTAACGTGTTTGTAGGCAGCCTGGCCGACATGTGGCTGGGGGCAAAAATGGAATCCTTCCGCGAATTTGACAATTTCGAAAAATGTTCCCGTTGTGAACTTCTGCCTTATTGCAGAGGGTGCCCCGCTGTGGCCGCCGGTTCTAACGGCGGAAACTTTTACGCTGCGGATCCGCAGTGCTGGAAAAAAATCTAGGGAGAAAAATGAAAGCAGTCGTATTGAATGGAGTCACCGCTGCCGAAACGGTAACCTTGTCCGAAGCCCCTGCACCGAAAGTAAAGCCCGGTTGGGTGCTGGTGCGCGTCCGCGCCTTCGGCATGAACCATAGCGAACAGGTGTTGCGCCTTTTCGAAATCGAAAACGACTATATTCAAAAGCCCATTATTCCGGGTATCGAGTGCGTGGGTGAAATTGCGGAAATATTGCCCGAAGATGCCGGACGTTACCCGCAACTGAAGGTGGGTCAGAAGGTCGCGGCCCTCATGGGCGGCATGGGCCGAAGCTTTAACGGCAGCTACGCCGAATACGCCCTGCTCCCGACACATCATGTATTTGCCGTAGAATCCTCGCTGGATTGGGCAGAACTGGCAGCAATTCCCGAAACATACTTTACCGCATGGGGTTCGCTGTTTGAATGCTTGCAGCTAAAGCCGACTGACACCCTGCTTGTTCGCGGGGCCACCTGTGCCTTGGGATACGCGGCCATACAACTCGCCCGGGCACTCGGAGCCAAAGTTATCGCCACAACGCACCGCGAATCAAAGCTTCCGCTCCTGAAAGAAGCCAACGAGTCTATCCTTGACGACGGAGTTCTTTCGGGAAAAGTTCACGGAATCACCAAGGCCCTGGACCTGGTGGGTTGCCGCAACCTGTTGGACACCTTGAGCGCCGTAGAAAAGGGTGCCATCGTGTGCAACACGGGAATACTGGGCGGGGTTTTTGCACTGAACGGATTCGACCCCATCAAGGATATCCCCAACGGAGTTTACCTAACAGGATTCTTCTCGAATTATCCCGACGCATTGACCATCCGCGCAATCTTTGATTTTATGGAGAGGAAGAAACTCTCACCGAAAATCGGGGCTCGTTTTGAATTTAAGGATATTCGCGAAGCTTGCGTTGCACTTGACTCTGGAAAAATCAACGGGAAAATCGTGGTGACGGTTTAGAGCGTTTTCGCCTTATTGAATTTGCGGATTGACCAAAAAGCAACCAAGGTCACATTTGTGACCTTGGACAGCAGCGATAATCGCCGCAGTTTGATGGTTTTCTTTTACTTCAGATTCGTCTTGAAGAATTCGTTCAGCTTTTCGAAGGGGATTTTTTCCAGGTTGTCGTAGAGGTCCACGTGGGAGGCTCCGGGGATGACGAGGAGTTCCTTGTTGCCGACGGTCTTGCTCCAGTTCTTGG
>JAEEGG010016808.1_pt1 | contig 15138 bp, 7 predicted proteins | sample 9134161 | NCBI WGS metagenome assembly JAEEGG01 (sample SAMN16246543, study PRJNA631951) | gut metagenome | biome: gut microbiome; feature: rumen; material: CR-attached | host: Bos | place: Iran: Karaj | collected 2018-10
CGTGCGGAAGATGCGCGAGATGTTGGCACTCTGGAGTGCGTAGGCTATCTGCACTCCGAAAAATCCGAAGCTCAGGTTCCAGAGCTTCCAAAAACTTAAATCAGGTTTCTGTTTCATGATTCTAATATAACTATTTACTGTGATTCTTAAAAGACAACTTGGACAACGAAGACAACTTCTGTCTTTATAAGATAGACATTGTCTTCTTTTGGGTCATCGGGTGGTGCCGCGTATGATGAGTCGTGTGCGCACGATGCGCTTCTCGGCGTGGTCTAAAGGCAGGCGACCTTCGACATGGCCGATGAGGATGTTGGCGGCCTCCTCGCCCACAAGGATGCCGCGCTGCTCCACGGTGGTGAGCATGGGGTCGCAGCTGGTGGCGCGCTCACCATTGGTGAAGCCGCAGATGCTGATGTCCTCGGGCACGCGCAGCCCCATGCGCTTCACGGTGTAGAGGATGCCGATGGCGGTGTCGTCGTTCACGGCGAAGAAGGCGTCGGGATATTGGTCGCCATCGAACATGTCGGGCGTGATGATCTCCGCATCCTGGCGGTTGTCGCAGTAGCGTGTCAGCTTGATGTCGAAGGGCAGTCCATGCTTCAGCAGGGCATCCTTATATCCGTTGAATCGGTTTTTCGAGATCTCAAGGTTCATCTGCGAGCCATAGTAGGCGATGTGGCGGCACCCCGTGTCGATGAGGTGCGTCACCGCGTTGAACGCCCCCATGTAGTCGTCGACCACCACGCGGCTGGTGTTCAGGCCAGTGCAGATGCGGTCGTAGAACACCAGCGGCATGCCAGCGTCGATGAGCCGCTGGAAATGCTCGTAGCGGTGGGTGTCCTTGGCCTGGCTGACGATGACGCCGCACACCTTGTTCTCGTAGAACGATTGGCACAGGCGCACCTCGCGCTCATAGCGCTCGCCGCTTTGGGCCACCATGATGCGGTAGCCGTGCTGTTCGGCCTCCTCTTCGATGCCCTTCAAGATGGTGGAGAAATAGTAGTGCACCAGCTCGGGCACGATGACACCGATGACCTTCATCGGCCTCACGCGCGAGTGGCGTAGGCTCTCGGCCAGCATGTTGGGCGTAAAGTTGTGCTCGCGCGCATACTGCTGTATCTGCTTGCGCCGCGCCTCAGAGATGCGCGGCGAGTCGGCCAGCGCACGGCTCACCGTGGCCACCGAGATGCCCAGCTCGCGGGCTATGTCCTTCATCGTCAACATGGTGATGGTGTTTTTTTATTGTCAAGTTTTCGTCATGCAAAGATAGTGCAAACTTTTCGCCCGCGCGCGATACATTTATAATAAATATAGGGGAATGCTTGCGCAAACGTTTGCGTGCATAACAAACGAGAAAAATCTGTAAAAATTGTCACACAATACTATAAATATTCTATCTTTGCAACGAATTTGCCTAATATGCCAAACAAGCAACTGAATCAATAATATTAACTAACTAAAAATGTAATGATGAAGCAGGTAAACATTCAATTACCGCTGAGGATGACGACCCTCTTGTTGGGGCTCTTCCTTTCGGTAGGGGCCTTTGCTCAGCTGATAACTGTGAAAGGCCATGTGAAAGATGCCACTGGCGAACCCATCATCGGAGCTACCATCCGTGTGGTCGGCACGCAGACAGGCGTGGTGAGCGACTTCGACGGAAACTTCCAGGTGCAGGCCAGCCAGGGCCAGACGCTCAGCGTGACCTACATGGGCTATCAGACGGCAACCGTCAGCGCGGCACCCAATGTGGTGGTGACGCTCGAGGACGACTCGCAGGTGCTGAAAGACGTGGTGGTCATCGGTTACGGTGTGGCCAAGAAGAACGACCTCACCGGTAGTGTGACGGCCATCAAGCCCGACGAGAAGAACCACGGTCTCATCACCAGCGCCCAGGACATGCTCTCGGGTAAGGTGGCAGGTGTGTCGGTGACCAGCGACGGTGGTACCCCTGGCGGTAGCTCCACCATCCGCATCCGCGGTGGCTCGTCGCTGAAAGCATCTAACGACCCTCTGATTGTGATCGACGGACTGGCCATGGACCGACAGGGCGTGAAGGGTGCACCCAACGCGCTGTCGATGGTGAACCCCAACGACATCGAGTCGTTCACGGTGTTGAAGGACGCTTCGGCAACGGCCATCTATGGTAGTCGCGGTTCAAACGGTGTCATCATCATCACCACGAAGAAGGGCCGCGTGGGCCAGGCTCCGAAGGTGAGCTACAACGGCAACGTGAGCTACTCGGTGAAGCGCAACAAGCTCGACGTGCTCACTGGCGACGAGTTCCGCAAGTTCATCACCAGCTACTATGGCGTAGACTCTCCCGCCGCCAGCTTGCTGGGCATGGAGAATACCGACTGGCAGGAAGAAATCTTCCGTGGAGCCGTCAGCAGCGACCATGCCATCACCGTGCAGGGTGGACTGAAGAACATGCCCTATCGCTTCTCGGTAGGCTACACCGACCAGAACGGTATTCTGAAGACCTCGAACTTCCAGCGTACCACCGCCAGCGTCACGCTGAACCCCAGCCTGTTTGACGACCACCTGAAGTTCAACGTCAACGGTAAGTTCATGTACTCTCACAACCGCTATGCCAACACGGGTGCCATCAGCGAGGCCGTGCGCTTCGACCCCACACAGGTGGTCAGCACCGACAGACCCAAGTTCAAGGACTTCCGTGGCTACTGGCAGTGGGGTGGCGACGGCTCGGGCTATAACGACTATACCATCAACAGTGCCATCATCGCCACTGGTCCTGGCAAGAACCCCGTGGCCATGCTCAACGAGCGCAACGACCGCGCCAACTCTTTCGACTACATGGGCAACGTGGAGGTGGACTATCAGATTCACGGTTTTGAAGACCTGCGTCTGCACGCCAACGCCAGCGGCGACTGGGCCAACGGTAAGCAGGACACCGACTACGCTCCCTGGGGCTCGTCGAACTTCTACTATGGCAACAGTGGCTTCTCGAAGGAGAACAAGTATAATCTCACCTTTACCGCCTACGCACAGTATTACAAGGACTTCTTAGAGACACAGCACTTCGACATCATGGGCGGCTATGAGTGGAGCCACAACAAGTACTGGGGCAACTCGGCCTACCAGAGCCTCTATCCCCAGACCTACGGCACTTATATCGACGCCGCAGGCAAGGTGCAGGACGATTCCGCACTGGCTGCCCTGCGTGGCACTGCCTTCAAGGAGAGCAACGGCGAGTGGAAGCAGGAGAGCTATCTCGTGAGCTTCTTCGGCCGTATGAACTACATTGCCTTCGACCGCTACATGGTCACCGCTACCGTGCGTCGCGACGGTTCCAGCCGCTTCTTCGACCACTGGGCAACGTTCCCATCGGTGGCTTTGGGTTGGAAGATCAGTGAAGAACCCATCCTGAAGAATGTCAACGGACTCGATGAGTTGAAGCTGCGTCTGGGATGGGGTAAGACTGGACAGCAGGACGGCATTGGCAACTACAACTATTTTGCTTCATATAACGTTAACACCACCAGCGTTGACGGACGCTATCCCATCAACGGAGTCAACCCCACGGGTCTGCTCTATCGTCCCGATGCCTACAACAAGAACCTGAAGTGGGAAACCACCACCACATGGAACGCTGGTCTTGACTTCGCCTTCTTCCGCAACCGCGTGTCGGGAAGTGTTGACTACTATTATCGCAAGACCACCGACCTGATCAACGATGCCACCGTGTCGGCAGGTTCCAACTTCCGCAACCAGGTGCGCTCGAACATCGGCTCATTGGAGAACAAGGGTATTGAGGCAGCACTGACCGTGCGTCCCATCCAGACGGAGGACGTGCAGTGGGAGTTGACCGCCAACTTCACTTGGAACAAGAACAAGATTACCGAGCTTACTGGCGAGGGCGACATCATCATGACGGGCGGCATCTCGGCCGGTACTGGCAACCAGGTGCAGGCACATGCCGTGGGCCATCCCGCATCATCGTTCTATGTGTTCCAGCAGGTCTACGACCAGAACGGCAAACCACTGGAAGGCGTCTACGTCGACCGCAATGCCGACGGCGTCATCAACGATGCCGACCGCTACTTCTACAAGAGTCCCGCCGCTCCTTACACCGCTGGTCTGAGCACTCGTCTGCAAGTGAAGAACTGGGATCTGGGCCTCGGCTTGCGCGCCAGCTTCGACAACTATAACTACTGGGACCGTGGTGCCGGCTTCTCCAACGTTGCCATGCGCTATGATGCCTCGTTCAACTATCTGCAGAACGTCATCCCGCAGGCTGTCGAGAATGGTTGGACTACCTACGACTATGTGAAGACCGACTACTTCGTGCGCAACGCCTCGTTCCTGAAGTGCGACAACATCACGCTGGGCTACTCCTTCGAAGACCTCTTCAAGGCTGGCAACTACAACGGCCTGACAGGCCGCATCTATCTGGCTGCCACCAACGTGTTCACCATCACGAAGTACGACGGACTGGATCCTGAAGTCTTCGGCGGCATCGACAACGAAATCTATCCCCGCCCCTTCACCATCCAGTGTGGTCTGAACCTCAATTTCTAAAAAGCTCCTCATGGCTTCATAACGAAATCACGTAATAGCGTAATAACGTCATAACGAAATCACGTAATAACGATAATCATAAATAAAATGATGAATTTAAGATATTTCAAGAATATGGTGCCTGCCGCAGCAATCCTGCTCGGCGCTGGGCTGAGTTCGTGCACTGGCGACCTTGACGTCACGCCCATCGACCCCAGCTCCACGATGACACCCAGCGAGCCGGAGCTTTTCACCAAGTGCTACGCCACGATGGCACTGGCCGGCAACTATGGCGGCGATGGCGACTGCGACATCGACCGTCTGGATGGTGGTACCACGGGCTTCGTGCGCCAGATATGGAATGCCAACGAGCTGACCACCGACGAAGCTATCTGCGCTTGGGGCGACCCGGGCATCCCTGAGTTCAACTACAACACCTGGGGAGCCAGCCATCCCATGCTCGAAGGCTTCTACAACCGCCTCTACGCCAGCATCGCCTACTGCAACCACTATCTTGACGTGTGTGCCGGCCAGGATGCCACCCGCGAGGCTGAAGTGCGCTTCCTGCGTGCACTCTACTACTATTATCTGATGGATTGCTTTGGCAATGTGCCCTTCGCCACCGAGCTGATGTCGACCTCGCCCAGCCAAATCCAGCGTGCCGACCTTTTCGCTTGGATTGAGAGTGAACTGAAGAGTTGCGTCGGCAGCATGCAGACTCCCGTTGCCCGCACCAGCAGCGACGACGGCTATGGCCGTGCCGACCAGGACGCCGCCAACCTGCTGCTCGCCCGCATGTACCTCAATGCCGAGGTATATACTGGCACCGCCCGCTGGCAGGATGCCAAGGACTATGCCGAGAAGGTGATCAACGGCCCCCACAAGCTGTGGACTACTGGCAAGGGCACCTGGACTGCCTACCAGATGCTCTTCATGGGCGACAATGGCGAAAACGGCTCCAGCGTGGAGGCTATTCTTCCTCTGCTGGGCGACGGCATCACCACCACCAGCTACGGTACGTCGATGTTCCTCATGTCGTCGACTTGGAAGGAAGACATGGACCTCGATGGCAACTTCGGCATGGTGGGTAAGTTCTGGGCCGGCAACCGCGCACGCCATCAGCTCATCCTGAAGTTCTTCCCCAACGATGACGCTCCCGCTGTAGGCATCAACGATATGCCTGGCGCCGCTGGCGACGATCGCGCCCTGTTCTTTGGCATCGACCGCAGCATCAGCGCTTCCACTCCCAGTGAGTTTGCCTCAGGCTTCTCGGTGGGTAAGTTCCGCAACACCTACTCCACGGGCAGTTCTCCCCATAGCACCAACTTCCCCGATGCCGACTTCTTCTTGATGCGCTCGGCCGAAGCCTACCTCATCGCTGCCGAGGCAGATGCTCGCCTGAACAATGGCTCCACCAGCGCAACAGGTGCTGGATACATCAACGCCCTGCGCCAGCGCGCCCACGCCACCACAGTTGGCAGTTACAGCCTGCAGCAGATTCTCGACGAGCGCAGCCGCGAGCTCTATTTCGAGGGCTATCGCCGCACCGACCTCATCCGTTATGGATTCTATGGCGGACAGAACAGTGGCAACTACCTGTGGGATTGGAAAGGCGGCTCTGAGAACGGTGCCAGCCTAGCCGCTTATCGCAACCTCTTCGCCATCCCCGCTTCTGACATGACTGCCAACCCCAATCTGAAGCAGAACGAAGGCTATTGATAATTAAGAGTTAAGAATTAAGAGTTGTCGCTTTGCGAGTAGCAATTAAGAATTAAGTATTAAGAATTAAGAGTTGTCGCTTTGCGAATAACAATTAAGAATATAGAAATATGAAAGCAATATTCAAATCAACGATGATAATGGCGCTGGGATTCGTTGCCTTCACGGCCTGTGAGGACGACAACGATTCGAACCCCACCATCGCCCAGCCCACGAAGTTCGTGCTCAACGAACCGGCTATTGTGGGCAATATCGACCTGGAGAAGACGGCTACCATCGCCCTCACCTGGTCGCAGCCCACGCCCTATACCAACTTCAACACCCCCGTGGTGCCTACCTACTGGGTGGAGATGTCGCCAACGGGCAACTTCACCAAAGCCTTCGATGCCAATGCTGAGGACAACGCGGGTGCCGACTACTTCACCTTCGACGAGACCTATAGCAACGGCATGAACGTGGAGTTGAACAGCCAGACCCTGAACCGCAACTTGCTGCAGTTGCAAGGATGGACCGAGACCACCACGCCCGCCATTCAGCAGGTCAGCGTGCGCGTGAAATCGGCATTGCGCGACGCCTCGTTCAACGAGTACAGTGTCATCTACTCCAACATTGTGACGCTGAGCACCGTGCCTTACTACGTAGAGCTGAAACCCGCCGATCCTGAAATCTGGTGGCTCATCGGTGCCGACATTGCCGACGGCTCTTGGGGCGGCGACATGGGCAAGTGCGTCATTCCTATGCAGACCCTCAACGGTGCCGAATACGACAAGAAGACTGGCCAGGGCGAAATCCAGTGGATTGGCTATCTGGGCGGCAATGGCTTCAAACTCCGTGGCGCGCTCGACGACGGTTGGGCTACCCAGTGGGGTCAGGGCGACGCCTTCGGCAGCTACAAGAAGAACGACGGCGGTTCGGGCAACATCACTGTACCCGAGGCAGGTGTGTACACCGTCACGCTGAACACCGCCAAGGACGAGCTGAAGATTGAGAAGTACGACGGCTCAGCACCTGTCTTCGACGGCATGGCCATCGCTGGCAGCTTCAACGACTGGGGCGACACCCCGATGACCCCCTGCTCGGCTGGCTGGGAGAACCACGACTGGTACGTCACCCACACCTTCGCCGCTGGCGACAAGGTGAAAGTGAAGCAGGCCGGTAGCTGGGACTTCAACAAGGGCGGCACCTTCGTCAAATACAGCCAAGGCATGTATGTCTACGGTGAAGGCAACGGCGCCGACCTCGTGATAGACGAGGCTGGAACCTACCTCATCTTCTTCAACGACATCACGGGCTACATCCGTTTCATCAAACAATAACCAATAATGTGAAACTACTATGACAAAGAAAATATTATCCATGATAGCACTTGTAGCGTCGGTGGCAGCTTGCACCGACGACTACAAGGACTGGGCCGAGCCACAGACCGTCCCTCAGCCCACGCAGGTGAGCTTTGCCGACGGCAGCATCTCGACGGTGGGCACCATCGACTTCAATAGCTACAGCGACACCATTGTAAAAGTGTGCTCCATCACCGCTCCCACATCCAGTGCCGAGGGCTATACTCCTTCATACTCCATCAACTTGGGCAACCAGACCTTCGGCATCAATGCCGAAGGCATCATGTCGGCCGCCGACCTGCACAGCTATGTAGCCGCCCAGTTTGGGCGCCGACCCGTGGTGCGCGATGTTAACGCCACCGTCAGCATGTGGCTTGGCAACGGTACTACCACGGTGAAGACCGCCACCTCGGCACCCTTCGTCATTAAGGCCATCCCGCAGGCTCCTGTCATCGAGGCAGCCTATTATTTCACAGGCTCCATTAACGGTTGGGTCAACACCGATACCACCTACAAACTCACCAACGACGGTAGCGACCCGTATGAGAACCCCGTTTTCAAGGTGCGCATCCCTGCCGCCGAGGACGGTAGCAACATCGAGTTCAAGATGACTCCCGAGAGTGGCCTTGGCGGCGACTGGAGTGGCTGTCTGGCTGCTGGTGCCGAGGATGGCAAGTTCGTTTACAACAATGGCGGTGGCAATGGTACCAACTTTGTGATCGTTGCCGACCCCGATGCTCTCTTCTACGACCTCACTTTCAACATGCTCGACCAGACGTGGACGGCTACGCCCGTAGGCTTCAACGAGTTCATCTATGAGATTGGCAACGAGAGCAGCTGGAGCGAGCCTCATCCTCTCCATGGCAATGGCCTCGGCCAGTACAGTGCCATCATCTATCTTGACGGTGAGTTCAAGTTCAAGCCCAATGCCGACAACTGGGACGGCGACTGGGAGAAGGCAAGCGGCGATGCCACCGGTGGCACGCTCACTGCCGACGGCGGTCCTAACGTCGATGGCGTTGCGCCTGGCTTCTACTATGTGCAGGTGGATTTGAAGGAGATGACCTACAAGATCACACCCGTCACCAGCATCAGCATCATTGGCTCTGTCCGTGGCGCTTGGGACACCGATGTCGACATGACCTACAACGAGAACTTCAAGTGCTGGGAGGCTCGCGAGACCCTCAACGCCGGTGAGTTCAAGTTCCGTCTCAACCACGACTGGGCTGTCAACTGGGGTGGCACCCTCGACGACCTTGTACAGGACGGTGCCAACCTACAGCTGCCTGCTGAAGGTGCCTACATCATCCGCTTCTTCATCAATGGCGATGGCCCCGCCCACTGCACTATCAAGGAAGACAGCGGCTATCCCGACTTCTTCTATGAGATTGGCAACGAAGGCGGCTGGAGCACCAGCCACAAGCTGGGTGGCAATGGCAACGGACAGTACCAGGGCTACTACTGGCTTGACGGCGAGTTCAAGTTCAAGCCTAACGCCGACAACTGGGACAATGATCTGGAGTATGTCAGCGGCAACGCCATGGGTGGCACGCTCACCGACGGTGGTGGCCCCAACTGCCCCGATCCGGGCGCTGGCTTCTACCAGATCAACCTCGACGCAGCAGGCATGACCTACAGTCTGCTGAAGATTGAGAGCATCAGCATGATTGGCGGCTTCAACGGATGGAGCGAAGACCTGGAGATGACCTACAATGCAGCTGAGGGCTGCTGGGAGGTGACTACCGATGCTGTGTCGGGCGAATTCAAGTTCCGTGCCAACCACGACTGGGGCATCAACTGGGGCGGTGCCGAAGGCGACCTGACGCAGGATGGAGCCAACCTGAACATCGAGGCCGGAACCTACAAGTTCCAGCTCTACATCAGCTACGCAGGCAACAACAAAGTTGTGATAACGAAGCAGTAACTTAAATATGATTCAGACTATGAAAAGAATTCAGAATATCCTCGCAGCAGTGGCACTCCTCATGGGAGTGGCCACCACTGCTGGGGCACAGACCGTAGAGGACAATTATCCCTACAACTTCATCGGCTTGCAGGGCGGTGCACAGGCCACGTTCACCAACCAGAAGTTCACCGACCTCATCACACCACAGGTTGCCCTCTCTTTTGGACGTTATTTCAACTCAAAGGTGGGTACACGTCTGCATGTGCAAGGTTGGCAAATCAAGAGCGCCATCACCGACACCTACAAGTTTAACGCACTCACTGGCGACGTCGACCTGTTGCTCAACATGACCAACATCATCGACCCCAACCGCGCCTGCAACAAGTTCGACTGGGTGCTGCTGGCTGGCTTCGGTGTGAACTACGGATGGGACTTCGACGAGTTCAACACCCAGAACGACGCTCTGGCCATCAACCCCAACCCCTATCTCTGTGGCAGCAAGCACAGCACCTTCAACAGCCGCTTGGGCATGCAGTTCAACTTCAACCTCAGCGACCAGCTCGCCCTTGGACTCGAAGTGGACGGCAACATGAAGAACGACGAGTTCAACCTGAAGCGCAACTACAATCCCGACTTCCAGGTACAGGCACTCCTTGGCCTCACCTATAAGTTCGGTCAGAAGAAGAGTACTGTGGTAAAGCGCCCACCGGTGGCTCCCGTGGTGGAGCAGAAGCCCGAGCCCAAGCCCGAACCCAAGCCAGCAGTGAAACCTGCCGTGAAGCCCGAGCCTAAGCCCGAGACCGCCAAGCCCGCCGTGGTACCCGACGAGCCGCTGAAGGAGACCTTCTTCTACGATATCCGACTCAGCGACCCCGACCCCGAGCCTCGTCTGAACAAGATTGCACAGTGGTGCCAGAAGTACCCGCAGAAGAAGATAAGCATCCGTGGCTATGCCGACCGTGGCACTGGCAACGCAAAGATTAACGAGGGCTATGCCAAGGCTCGTGCCGAGAAGGTGGCCAAGGCACTGCAAGAAAAGGGTGTGGCACGCAACCGCATGACCGTCGAGAGCTTCGGCGACACCGTGCAGCCCTTTGCCGAAAACGACAAGAACCGTTGCGTCATCGTCGTGGGCGAGTAATAGCTCGTTAAGCCATTCACATGTCATTGAAGGGAGTTAGAGGATGTTCCAAATCTCCTCTGACTCCCTTTTTCCTTCCCATCTTGCTCTTGCCAGTAGTGGCACGAAAGCAAGAATTCCCATCACTCCCCTCTAATAATGAAGAGATTGTTCACAATTAATGGCATTCCTGGGCAGCTTGGCCCATAAGAATGTACTGCTCTTTGAGAAGAGTATGAACAGTGAGGACCGCTTTTTTTGATTGCCCCTGATGTGCGCTTCGACCACTGCGCCATCGCCGAGCCCGCCTGACTGACGCGGAGCCAAGGGCGTCAACATGGCCAACGACCAGCCACAACAGCTGGCTATCAGCCTCCATCAGGTCCCGCTATGATTACGGCAGGTCCTATCATGGCCGACTTCAACTATTACAACGATTTGCTGAAGCGCCTGTAGAAGGGACATACCTTGTGTCTGTCCGCAAGTGGAAATAGTTACTTCCTACTACTGCGGACAGACACAAGGTCTGTCCCTACAGAAATTGAGATACTGACATTAGGGATAAAAATAAAACTTAACATCAAAAATAACGATCAATCAAAAACGATAACATTATGAAACGCTTTCTTTTCAGTTTGTCATTTATCATTTGTTGTTTGTCGTTTAGCCCAGTAGGGGCACTGGCGCAGGGCTGGCCGTCGCAATACGGTGGCGTAATGCTGCAGGGATTCTATTGGGACAGCTACGACGACAGTCAGTGGACAGAATTGACGGCACAAACCGACCAGCTGAAGGGCACCTTCGACCTGGTGTGGCTGCCGCAGAGCGGCTATTGCGGGGGGCAGTCTATGGGCTACGACGACCTCTATTGGTTCCCTGGACACTACAACAGCAGCTTCGGCACCGAGGAGCAGTTGCGCACGCTCATCAAGACCTTCAAGGACAACGGCATCAAGACCATCGCCGACGTGGTCATCAACCACCGCCGCAGCCTCTCCACGTGGACCGACTTTCCTGCTGAGACCTACAAGGGCGTGATCTACCAGATGACCTACAACGACATCTGCGCCGACGACGAGGCCGCCCGCAATGGGCATAAGGTGGGACCCAACAAGGACACCGGTGAGGGCTGGGACGGCATGCGCGACCTGGACCACAAGAGCCTGAACGTTCAGACGTGCGTGAAGGCCTATCTCGACATGCTCCTCAACGACATGGGCTATGCCGGCTTCCGCTACGACATGGTGAAGGGCTACGCCGCCTCGTTCACTGGACAGTATAACACCTCGGCCAACCCCGAATTCAGCGTTGGCGAGTGCTGGGACGGCACCAGCACCATCCGCAATTGGATCGACGGTACCAAGGTGAACGACGTCATTCAGAGCGCCGCCTTCGACTTCCAGTTCCGCTACACCGTGCGCAATGCCATGAACAATGCCAACTACGCACGGCTGAGTCAGCAGAACGATGGCAACTGGCCCCTCGTCAGCAGCAGCTACGAGCAGGGCAAATATCGCCGCTATGCCGTCACCTTCGTTGAGAACCACGACACCGAGCGCCGCAGCAATGCCGCTCAGGACCCGCTGAGGAAGGATACCCTGGCCGCCAACGCCTACATGCTGGCCATGCCTGGCACACCGTGCGTGTTCCTGAAGCACTGGCAGGCCTATCCCTCGCAGATCAAGGCCATGGTGGCCGCACGTCGCGTGGCGGGCATCAACAACGAGAGCAACTACGCCAACTTCCGCAGTGCCGCTGGCTACTACGCCAACATCATCAAGACCAACAACGAGAACCGTCTGCTCGTCGTAGTGGGCAACGTGGCACAGAACGAGACTAACGTCAACGCCCAGCAGTGGGCGAAGGTCGTCGAGGGCTATCACTATGCCTACTATCTGCCCACCACCATGGAGACGGCCTATGCCGACCTGCCGTCGGGCACCTACGAGGGCGAGCAGCAGGTGCGCCTCGCTGCCGTCAGCGCCAGCGACGATGCAAAGGTCACGTATATCCTGAACGGGGAGAAGACCTTCAATGTGGTCAATAGCGGCTATACCGTGAAGCTGCCCGTGGGCACTAACACGCTGAGCGTTGCCCTCGTCGTGGGCGGCAAGGAGGTGGGCACACCCATTGAGCGCACCTACGTGGTGAAGGAGAAGGAATCGGAGAAGCCCGCTGACATCCCCACCTTCTGTCAGGTCAACGATGGCGAGATGTGTGCTTTCTTCGAGGCACCGTCCACATGGACCAACACCGTTAAGTGCTGGGCATGGAACAACCAGGAGAATTTCACGGGCGGCTCATGGCCAGGACAAGATTGCCAGTTCTTGGGCACAGCCAACAATGGCAACAAAGTGTGGAAATGGACCTATCAAGGCACCAGCACCACGAAGCCCACGGGCATCATCTTCAACAACAACGGCTCGCCACAGACCGACGACCTCGCCTTCGAGAACGGTGGCTACTACACTCGCGACGGTCTGAAGGGCAATGTCATCACCGCTGACATCAGCGACGTTCAACGTTCAACGTTCAACGTTCAACGTTCAACGTACGACCTGCAGGGCCGCAAAACCATTCCACTTAAGAAGGGTCTGTATATCCGCCAGGGCAAGAAGCTTCTTGTGCAATAGTCTGACAGGCTAATCAACAAAGGCAGGGGTTCCACCACGCACTGGTGGAGCCCCTGCCTTTGCTGTCATTGAGTTCTTGCGTCCCGTCAGTAGCGATCAGAAGTTGAGCGATTCTTCACCCATCACTGTCCTCTCCCTTCATAGCCTCTCCTCTCCTCTCCAGTCCTCTTATAGTCGAAAACCTACACCTGTTGCATGTCGTGAAGCTTTTTATAGTAGCCGTCCTTGGCGATAAGTTCGTCGTGGGTGCCGCGCTCCACGATGCGGCCTTCGTGTAGCACGCAGATTTCGTCGGCATTCTTGATGGTGGAGAGACGGTGGGCGATGGCCACGGTGGTGCGAGTCTTCATCAGCCGCTCCAAGGCCTGTTGCACCAGTCGCTCGCTCTCGGTGTCGAGGGCGCTGGTGGCCTCGTCGAGGATGAGGATGGGCGGGTTCTTCAGGATGGCACGGGCTATGCTGACGCGCTGGCGCTGTCCGCCGCTGAGGCGTCCGCCGCGGTCGCCGATGTTCGTGTCGAAGCCCTTCTCCGATGCCATGATGAAGTCGTAGGCATTGGCAATCTTGGCCGCTTCTTCAATCTTTGAGGTGAGGGGTGAGGGGTGAGGGGCGAGAGGATGGTTCTGCGCCTGGCCTGACTTCTCATCTCTCACCTCTTGCTCCTCATCCCTTACCCCAAACGCGATGTTGTTGCGGAATGAGTCGTTGAAGAGGATGGCCTCTTGGTTCACGTTGCCGATGAGCTGGCGTAGCGAGTGCAGCCCCAGGTCTTTCACGTTGATGCCGTCGATGAGCACTTCGCCCTGCTGCACGTCGTAGTAGCGCGGGATGAGGTCGACGAGCGTCGATTTGCCGCCGCCGCTCTGTCCCACCAGTGCGATGGTCTTCCCCTTGGGGATGACGAGGTTGATGTCCTTGAGCACCCATGCCCCACCCCCGGCCCCTCCCGCGGGGGGGAGGGGAGTGGTTACTCCTTGTGCTTGTCCGCTTTCAGTATTCTGTGCTTGAGAGTATATACTCCCCTCCCCCTTGCGGGAGGGGTCGGGGGTGGGGCTGTTATACCCAAACCACACATGGCGGAACTCTATCTCGTGCTCGAAGCAGTCGATGTTGATGGGGTGCTCGGCCTCGCGGATGTTGTTCTCAGCTTTCAGAATCTTGTCGATGCGCTCCATCGAGGCCAGTCCCTTGGGGATGTTATATCCCGCCTTCGAGAAGTCCTTCAGCGGTTGTATGATGCTGTAGAGGATGACCATGTAGTAGATGAACGCTGGGCCTGTGAGCACCTTTCCCTGTAGCACCAGGATGCCACCGAACCACAGCACTACAATGATCATCACCGTGCCAAGAAACTCGCTCATGGGGTGGGCCATCGCCTGCCGGATGTTCACCCGCATGATGTCGTCGCGATAGTGCGAGTTCACGTTGTCGAAGCGGCGGTTCATCTTCTCCTCGGCACAGAACGCCTTGATGATGCGCAGTCCGCCCAGCGTCTCCTCCACCTGACTCATCGTGTCGCTCCACAGTGCCTGTGCCTCTATGCTGTGGCGCTTCAGCTTGCGGCCCACGAAGCCCATGAACCATCCGAAGATGGGCACGAAGACGATGGTGAACAGCGTGAGCTGCCAGCTGACGAAGAGCAGGGTGGAGAAATAGACCACGATGAGGATGGGGTTCTTGAACAGCATGTCGAGGCTCGACATGATGCTCGACTCCACCTCCTGCACGTCGCCGCTCATGCGGGCGATGATGTCGCCCTTGCGCTCCTCGCTGAAGAAACCCAGCGGCAGCGAGGTGATTTTCTGGTAGAGTTGGTTGCGGATGTCGCGCACCACGCCCGTGCGGATGGGGATGATGGTGGCCGACGAGGCGAAGTAGGCGCCCGTCTTCATCGCCGTGGTC
>JAEEGG010016810.1_pt1 | contig 15138 bp, 7 predicted proteins | sample 9134161 | NCBI WGS metagenome assembly JAEEGG01 (sample SAMN16246543, study PRJNA631951) | gut metagenome | biome: gut microbiome; feature: rumen; material: CR-attached | host: Bos | place: Iran: Karaj | collected 2018-10
CAACCATAAACCTAACAGTTATCAAAATTATTAACATTTTCGATTTAAGAGGAGAAAAAGAATTATGGCAATGAAAGTGAAAGCAGTTGAGAAGAAACTGAAGTTTACGAAGAAAGAGGACGATCCCGGCGTATGGCGCTATGTGATGCAGCCCGAGCTGTATTCGAGCCTGTCGCAGAAGAAGGTGATCAAGGAGGCGGCTCTGCGCAGCGGGGTGAGCCAGGGTGTGATGCAGGCATGCTGGGATGCTGCCGGTGAGGTGATCAAGGCATGGGCTACGGAAGGCCACTCGGTGGCGCTGCCCGGACTGGGAACCATGCGATTCGGCCTGCGCTCGAAGTCGGTCGAGAAGGTGGAGGACGTGAAGTCGGGTCTGATTACCAGCCGCCGTATCGTGTTCACTCCCGACTCTGACCTGAAGGACGAGCTGAAGAACACCGCCGTGCAGATTACCTGCTACGACCGCGACGGCAAGGAGGTGAAGCGCGTGACCTCGACCGACGATGGTACCGTGGAGGACAACGAGAACGAGAACAGCGGTAGCGAGAATTCGGGTTCCGAGAACAGCGGTTCGGGTAATTCCGAAAACAGCGGAAACGGCGAAAACACCGAAAATTCGGGTAGCGGTTCGCAGAACAGCGGTAACTCCGGCAACAGCGGTTCGCAGAGTCAGCAGAACAGCGTAGCAGCTCCTACGATTAGCGGTGTGAATCCGTTCGAGGAGACCAGCCAGGTGAGCATCAGCGGTCCTGACGGCGCAACCATCTACTATTCGGAGAACGGCGACGATCCCGACGCCAACGACACGCTGTACACCCAGCCCTTCACCATCGATGAGACCACGACCATCAAGGCCATCGCCATCAAGGATGGTGTGAGCAGCCAGGTGACTACGAAGGTGTTCACCAAGGGCACCGGCGGCAGCGGCGGCTTCGAAACCGGATCTTAAAAGGTTAGCGCCTTCGGGCGCAACCTTTTGAATGAGGAATGAGGAATGTGGAATGAGGAATGGTCGGCGTAGCCGATTGTGGAATGACGAATTGACCTTTGGTCAGCCTGCTCACGCTCGGCATAGCCCATGCAAGCATGGCTCTGCCCTCGCTTAATCGCAGCCTTCTCAATTATTCATTGTTCATCGCCGCAGGCGACCATTCAACATTCAACACTCAACATTCAACATTAAAAATTCAACATTCAACACTCAACATTCAACATTATTAAAGCGTATGAAGAAGAACGGTTTTTGGGAGGCGGTGCTGCGTATAGCGATAGCGGCGCTGACGGCGGCACTGACCGCACTGGGCACCGCCAGTTGTATGTAAAAATGAGGAATGACGAATGTGGAATGAGGAATGGTCGGCGTAGCCGATTGTGGAATGTGGAATGAGGAATGAGGAATGGTCGCCTGCGGCGATTGATCAATGAATAATTGATAATTCTACATTCAAACATCGCAGCGAAGCGAGAATCATTCAACATTCAACACTCAACATTAAAGATTCAACACTCAACATTCAACACTCAACATTCAACACTCAACATTCAAAATTTGAAGTTATGAGAGTAATAACATTAATCATTGTTCATTGCAGTGCGGTGCGGCCCGATCAGACGAGTTCTGCGGCACAGATCGACAGTTGGCACAGGAAGGATAACCACTGGAAGTTCGGTATCGGTTATCACTACGTCATCCGTCGTAACGGAGAGATCGAAGAAGGCCGTCCGGAATGGATGGTCGGCGCTCACTGCCTGCACCATAACGCCCACTCGATAGGCGTCTGCTACGAGGGCGGGTATGATGCTCGCGGTCAACCCCCCGACACGCGAACGGCTGAACAGAAGGCGGCTATGTGCATGTTGCTCGAACAATTGCACCAGCGCTACCCCCGCGCACTGATTGTCGGTCACCGCGACTAGGATCCCACGAAGGACTGTCCGGGCTTCCCCGGCATCGCCGAGGAGTATGCCGACATGAACGATGTTCGAGCCTGCTCCCGCTCGACAAAGTGAGCAAGTTCACTTTGTACTCGCTTAATCGCAGCCTTGCAGCCAAAATAGAAAAATCCCGCTCCTGTCATAAGGGGCGGGATTTGTATGTATCAGCATGTAGGAATTACTTTACCACAATTTTACGACCTTGTTGGATGTAGATTCCCTTCTCGAGCGCGTTGGAGGGCACTGGTATGCCATTGAGGCTGTAGAAGGGGGAGTCGTAGTGGTGGTTCACGTCGGGTAGGGTATGAATGGCGGTGTCGTCGGATCCTACCCAAGCCCAACCCATTTGTCGCTGGGCCAGCAGGCTGCCTTCCTTGCCCCGCAAAAAAGTCATCTCGGGCAGGTTGCCGTCGGCATCGCGCGGAGCGAAGAGCGTGGCGGGGTCTGTGGAGACGAACAGGTCGGCAGTGACCGTAATGGCCGTCTCGGCGGGGGCAAAGGTGTTGTTCTCAATGGTGCATTGCGCTGCGTCGCAGTTGATGAGGTGTCCGCCCTTCGACGAGTCGGTGAAGGTGTACGACACGTTATTCTTCAGGATATGCCCATAGCCGGGCACGTCGACAGCCTCTTCGTTGGATTTCCGATTCACCATGTTGTAGTTCGAACGGTTCATCCATGAGGAGTTGTACTCCCAGCGGCAACCACCCAGATGATGGTTGGAGTAGAGACCATGAGCCTTGTTGCGATAAGCCACGCAATGGTGAACATAGTTTTGCGGGCAGACTTCCGGGCATTTCGTCGTGCCGGCACTCATGCCATAGCCACCGGCCTTGAAGCCATTGCCATCGCCTGCCGACTGGAAAGTCGTCGTGTTCTTGGCATCGTCGGTAGGACGGTAGCCGTTATAGAAAGCCCAGCAATGGTCAAACTCTGCCGGTGCCTTGTTGTTGATCAGGTCGAAGCCGTCGTCGCTGTTGCGCCACGCCCGGCAGTACCGGATGACATTGCCCGTCTCGGTGGTTTTCTGCACATGGATGCCAAAGCCGTCGACATTGCCGCCATACTCTCCTTCGCTATAGGCGTCGTAGTTGTTGTAGGCATCGCAGTTCAGCACGAGGTTGTCGGAACCTGCCGTCTGGTAGTAGCCGATGGCCATGCCGTCATGCATGGCAATGTTCTCGACGATGCAGTGGGAGCCTTTTCGAGCCGATACGCATTCCGACTGGGTATGTCCCTTGATTCTTACCGGCAGACCGACGATGTCGAAGTTGCGCAGGTGCAGGTAGTTGGCACCCAGATAGAATGCCGAGAAACGGTGTGCCCCGTCCAGTTGCAGGGCTGAGAAGTCGAACACGGGCCGTTCGCCGGGATAGCCCATGATGCAGGTTCTCCTGCTGGATGTTCCTGCTTTTTCCAAAGCAAAGACGTAGGCGTAGGTGTTGTCGGTCTTCATCACCTGTTCGTCCGTCACGTGGTATGTTCCGCCACGAAAGCAGATGGTGTCGCCATTCGATATCTTCTTGTAGGCTGCAGGCAGTGTTGCCATGGGGGCTTCGATGGTGCCCGCAGCATCGTCGTTGCCGTCGGTAGCCACATAGATTGTTTTGGCCTGCATGGTGGTCATCACCATTGCGAGAGCTGTCAGCAAAAGGATTCTGTGCATCGTTAATATGTATTTGGTAGTTTGTTTGGATTAAAAATCCCCACAGTCACGAAGACTGTGGGGATTGATATAGTGTGATAGATTAATTATCTAACAATGAACTTTTTACCCTGCTTGATGTAGATACCCTTCTTCAGAGTAGTAACCTGTACACCATTGAGGTTGTAGATAGGAGCATTGTGGTCAGAAACGATCTGGTTGTAAGGCAGAGTCTCGATGCCAGAACCGTTCTTAGCCTTGAAGATATCGATGCGGGTGATAGCAGTGTCAATACGATAGAGACCGAAGATATCAGTTCCCTTCAGAACGAGAGCCTGACCATCCTTAGCAGCTGCACCATTGATCTGCTGGTTAGCATTTGCAACAGCAGTACCCAGGTTCATAGCCAAATACTGTTCCTTACCTTCAGCGGGTTTAGTTCCCACAGGGAACACGGGGTGCTCAGAAGTGGAACCATAATCGCAAATAAGGTAGACCATGTAGAAGTCGTTGTCTGTCAAACCGTCGATACCGATATTACCAACAGCATAGTTGATAGAGGTACCTTCGTCAGTCTTTGTACCAGTGTTAATCAAACCAATGTTGTAGTTCACCTTCAAACCAGCTACGTCGCTACCGTCAGCAACACTCTCATCAGCCTGACCAGTGTACCATGTATACATAGGAGCAAAGATGGTAGTAGCAACTTCCTTGGTGAGGGTAGAGGGCTTCAGATAGAAGCGACGGATAGGCTCAACAATCTCACTGGCATTCTCGGGACCATAGACTACATAAGTGTCAGACTTTGGTGTGCCATCTTCGTTGAATTCACCATTCTCGATACCGAACCACAGGCGCTTTCGGCCAGTCCAGTTGGTTTCACCTTTCGTATCGGAAGACTGTAACGGATCAATCTCAGTAAAGCCCTTAGCAATCAAATCGGCCTCACTCAAATGCTGGAGGTCAATAGTCTGGTCAACAGCAAAATCAGTGTTGTTCTCAAAAGTGACGGAGGTCTCACCAAAACCATAGGCGTGAGTAGTAACGGTCAGGGTTCCCTGTGCTTCTGCAGCATAAACGGCACCGCTGGCAACCTCACCAGTAGACTTGTCGCCATTGCTGTATTCCCATGTCAGGGTGATCTGGGGCTGTGTGGGTACAGAAGAATTGTCAACGGTCATCTTCAAAGACTTTCCATAGCCTTCGCTAACCTTGATAATTTCAATTTCAGCGGCAGGCAGAGCAATAACCTCAGCAACAACGTCATAAGTTACATGCTCAGAAGTAGCAGTGCCAGACTCAGTCCAAACATCCAGCGTACCAGAAGTCTCAGTGATGTATCTGTAGGGGCTCTCAACAGCAGTGTCCTCACCGCCTTCGGTCTTCTTGACGTGCAGAATCTCGCCTTCCTCGAAATAGATGTCGAAAGTACGTTTCTTCTGGTCAACCTCTACGAGAGAGATAGTCGGTGTGTTGGCATAGTCGCCCTCAGTGATAGCCTGAACCTTCACCTCGTCGATGTCGGCAGTACTATAGCGGCGACCCAGCAGCACGTTCAGACCCTTTACGAAAGGATCGCAATTGTCGGCCAGCTTGGTTGTTCCAGACTTTACTTCAGCGCCTTCCAGTTCAGAGATTTTCCAAGAAGTCTCTTTAGTCTCGGTATTAACGGTCACTTCGATGTCGTACCACATGCCTTCTGCCAGTGTAATAGTAGCGTTGGCGGTATCTCTGTTAACAACGAAATCGAAAGCATGATCGGTGTCTTCAGGACCCAGGAACAGTGGGTTAGCGTCTGGATTCTTGGCATCGTAAGCACCCTTGACCTGAGTAATAGCAAAAATGCATAATGAGTCAGCATTCGTGTACTGGCCATTGTTGATAAAATAGCCCTTAGACTTCAGATTGCTGTCCCAGTTACCACCCAATAATGCAACTTCAGTCGAGTACTGAACGTCCTGAGGTTTAGAAGCATCGTTAGGATTACGAACGAGACCCCACTGGAATTTCACAGTGTACTCTTTGACATCCTGACCTTCAAAAATACCGGCTTCTCTTCCATAGTTGAAGTCCAGAACAGCATTACGATTGTTGTTGCCACCAAGATCGAAGCGGAACCATGTTCCATACTCGGTAGACTGCAGTGACATACCACCAGCGAGGTTAGGAGATTTCCAACCAGCATTGGCAGGAGTGCCTGCTGACTCAAAATCCTGCTTGTACAGGTTCTTTGTACCGGCTGTTGCAATCATTGTAGAAGCAAACAACGCAGCGAAAAGGAGATAAAATTTTCTCATAATTAATTGGTTTTTGTTAGTAAATAATAAAATTAAGATTTGTTCTACGTGCAAAGGTAAGAATAATTCGCTAAAATACAAACAATCCTACTATTTTTTTACTTTTTTTAAATGTAGGCAGGACACTTTATGCCCTGCCTACACTATTTGGTTTACCAACCAGGGTTCTGGGTCAGGATGCCGCCAGACTTCATAATTTCGCTCTGCGGAATGGGGAAGAGGTTCATCTTCGACTCATCCCACTGGCGGTTCTGGACGACAGTCTTCGTCTCGGTGAACGTGCCGTCGGCATTCTTCGTAATCTGCATACCATAGATGGTCTTGAAGTACTTGTCGCCTTCCTTCCAACGACGGACATCGAAGAAACGGTGACCTTCGAAGGCCAGCTCAACGAAGCGTTCCTTCTTGCAGGCTTCCAGTGTGGCCTGATCATCAGTGAGGTCGGCCAGTCCGGCGCGCTTGCGAACCGTATTGATAGCTCTTGCGGCAGTCAAGGCGAAGCCCGACTTGTCGGAGAGGTTCAGCAGACACTCAGCGTAGTTCAGATAGAACTCAGCCAGACGGAAGGTGACCCATACGTGCTTGCAGGTGTTGGCACCATTACCGGCAATCTGAACCGACTCAGTGACGTACTTCTTCAGATAGTAACCCGTAGTTGTAGCATAAGTGTTAGGTAGTCCGTTGACACCGCCAATGAAGGTCTCCAGGGGCTGCGTATTGGCATTGGGCCAAGAGTCACCATTGCAGGCAACAGTCTCGGCAAAACGCTTGTCGCCATTCTCGTAAGCCTCCACAAGGTTCTGTGAGGGGCAGTTGCCACCGCCACCACCAGCACCGGCTCCCGAGATGCCTACGGGGAAGTTGTAGGTCTCGAAGGTACGGTTCTCAGTCGGCATACGGCGACCAAAGATGATTTCGCCTACAGCAGCGGCATCGCTCCAACTGGTGTTGCCGATGAAGAGTCCCTTGTAGTCGTTCGACAGCTTCATGCCGCGAGCGGTACAAGCGTCGATGACAGCCTTGTTAGCCTCGGCTGCAGCGCGCCAAAGATTCTGGTCGTTGTTCGGATTGAACAGGGGACTGGCATGATAGAGGGCAGCACGGGCACGCAGGGCCAGCACAGCCAAGTTGTTGGCACGACCGTTGTTGGCGGGAGTCATAGCCAGGTCGCCCAAATTACCATAGTCTGCTGTGATGCTGTCCTTGATGGCTACGCACTCGTCGTCGATGAACTTGAAAATCTCTTCGGCCGTAGCACGGGGCTGAACGTTAGCCTCGTCGGCAGGCAGGTTCTTCGTAATCAGGGGCACACCACCATACTGGCGAACCAGCAGGAAGTAGAAGTAGGCACGCGCCCAGCGGGCCTCCCACTGGTAGTTGTTATACTGGTACATCTCGGCCATGAAGTTCTTGTCGAGCTTGTAGTCTTCGAACTTCAAACCCGTGAACTCGTCGAGGAACAAATTGCAGTATGCAATGCCATGATAGCAGGTTGTCCAGATGGAACTGTTGGCATTGGTGGGGCTCCAGGCACCATTGAAGAAACTCTCGATGGCGTTGCCGTCGTGTGAGTAGACAGCCTCGTCAGTAGCAGAAGCCAGCGTTGCTCCGCTATAGTTGCCAAAGTCAGAGTCGAGGTCAGCGTAGATGGTCGAAAGGAAACCACCGGCACGCTCAAACTTCTTCTGCATATAAGCCTCGTCGTAGATGCTGAACTCCTTGTAGTCCATTTGCTCGTTGCAAGAGAAGAAGAGGCAAGAGGTAAGAGGTATGAGGTAAGAGAATACTCCTACTACCACTTTTTTATTTATTTTTGTAATCATAATTCTCAATTTTCAATTATCAATTATCAATTATCAGAATGACAACTGTACACCTAAGACAACACTCTTGTTGAGCGGAGCGGTGACACCATAGCACTCAGGATCGGCATCGTCGAGGTGATTGAAGCACAACAGGTCGACACCACGCACATACAGCTTGGCAGTCTGGATGTACTTCGTCTTCTCGAGCAGGCTGCTGGGGAACTTGTAGTACACCTCGACATTGCGCAGCTTCAGGAACGAGCGGTCGCGCTGCCAGTAGGTACTGGTCTGGTAGTTGTTGGCGTTGCTTTCAGTGCTCAGACGCGGGAACTTGGCACCCGGATCGGGATTGCTGGCAGTCCAACGTCCGTCATAATACTGCTGAGAGAGCGAGGTGCTGTTCAGCAAGGGCCAGTACATGCCCTTGGCACTGAGGTTGGCGGTATAACGGCCAACACCCTGGAACATGAGGTCGACACCGACACCCTTGTACTCTGCACCGGCATGGAAATTGTAGAAAAGCTCAGGAGCGTAGGCACTGTAACCAATCTTGGTCTTATCGTTGGCGTCGATGACACCATCGCCATTGATGTCCTGATACTTGATGTCACCAGGACGTACGGTCGAGAAGTTCTGTTTGGGGCTGTTGTCGATGTCAGCCTGGTCCTTGAAGAGGCCGATGGCCACCAGACCGTAGGTTGAGTTCAGCGGATTGCCCGTCTCTACCAAGTTGGCATAGGCCTTTGGCTCTTCGGCCATGTCCTTGATCTCGTTCTTGTTGAAGTTGAGCATACCACCCACGTTGAAGGTCACCTCGCCCAGCGTCTTGGTATAGTCGAGCGAGAGCTCGAAGCCGCTACTGTTGACCTTACCGGCATTGATGTAAGGTGCGTCGAAACCGATGAGGGCTGTGTAGGCGCCCGTACCTGCTACCCAGATGTTCTTGCGCTGCTGCATGTAATAGTCCAACTCGACGTTCAGACCACCGAAGAGGGTAGCATCGATACCGATATTGAACTTATTAGCTTTCTCATGTTTCGGATTAGCTGTGGGAAGCAGACCGAGCGTAGAGTTAGCATAGACATAGTCGTAACCAGCACCGAAGGGGTAGCTGCCCGTGTTCGACGAGCCCTGGGCATAAGACATTGCATAGTAGTTCCATACGTTGTCGCCCGGCAGATAGTCGGCATTGATGATGCCGTAGCTGGCACGGAGCTTCAGGAAGTTAATCCACTTCACATCCTTCATGAACGACTCGTTAGAAGCCACCCATGCTGCTGAGAATGTCGGCGACAGGTTCCACTTAGTGCCAGGGGCGAGACGGTTGCTGCCCGAGTAGACCAAAGCCACCTCACCGATGTAGCGGTTGTCGAAGCCATAATGGCCCAACCAGGAGATGTTGTGGCGGTAGACGGTGTAACCCGTGCTACCCGTGGTGTTCTGATACTCGTAGTCCCACTTTAGCTGTGTGTACACATAGTGCTTGTCAGCGAAGGTGCGGTCGTAGTTCATACCTACTGAGAAGATGAGACGGCGTGCCCAGTCGACGGTACCGGAGTTCTTGCTCATGGTGCCTGGGGTACCAGAGGTCCAGAGGTCGCCCTTCTGACCAACTACACCCGTCGAAGGATAGTTACCATAAAGGTACGTCATACTGTGATCCTCGTAGAGGGTCGAGTAGGTATCGTAGCCTAAGCGAGCTGTCAGACTCAAACCAGGAGTCCAATACTTCAAGTCCTGAGTCAAGGTCATGTCGGCAAACAGGGCGCGCTCGTGCAACTTATAGTAAGCAGCACCGGAAGACTCTGCTACGGGGTTGTTGACACCGCTATAGACAGAGCTTCCACCCCAGTCACCATCTTCGTTCTTGACGGGGAATGCCAGCGACGGGATGCTGTAAGCCATATCCCAAAGGTCAGCCTTGGCCGTAGACGATGAACTGCCGATAGAGGTAGGACCACCGGGGCGCGACATTTCGCTGAGCACACCGAGCATGTTGACTTTCAGCATGGTGGTCGGTGTCAGGTCGATGTCGAGGTTGGTACGCAGGTTACCACGCACGTACTTGTCCTGAGTGGAATAACCGTCGGTAGCATCGAAGTTCTTGATGAAACCCTTGTCGGAGAGGATGTTCAGCATGGTGAAATAGCGGAAGCGCTCACCACCACCACTGAATTCGACGTTAATCTTATTGGTAGCACCGTTCTTGCGGAAGGTCTCGTCGACCCAGTTCACGTTGGGATACTGGAAGGGATAGTTGCCACTCTGGAAGGCGGCAATCTCGTCAGCAGTGTAACGTGCTGGTGACCCTTCATTAGCGAGAGCCTCGTTCATGGCGCTGGCAAAGGTGGCACCATCGACAAACTTCGGACGGTTTGTCTGGAAATTGAACAGATGGTCGTAGCTGACACGAATGTTCTTCGAGTTATACTGACCACGCTTGGTGGTAATCAGGATAGCACCGTTGGCACCTTTATATCCATAGAGTGCTACGGCTGCAGCATCCTTTAGGATAGATACGTGGTCGACTTCCTCAGGACTAACGATACTGAGGTCGCGCTCCACACCGTCGACGAGGACGAGGGGAGTGCTGGTGCTCAGACTCTGCAGACCGCGAATGTAGAAAGTGGGGTTCTGCTCGAAGTAGGTTCCTGTTCCCTGCAGGGATACCAAACCATTACCCTGTCCAAGAATCGAATTGCCGATGTTCTTGGCAGAGCGTTTGTTGACGTCTCTGTTGGTAATGACCGACACTGCTGCGGTAGACTGTGCACGGGTGAAATCCTTGTTGGCTCCCACCTCAATGACCTGGTCTACGAAGCTGATGCCTGTGCTGTCTTGCTGTGCTGCTGCCGGCAGACTAAGGCCTGCAAGCAGTGACAGCAGAAATATATTTCTTTTCTTCATATTAGCTAATTCTTAATTCTTAATTCTTAACTCTTAACTCAAGAATATTACCATCCCGGGTTCTGGACAAGTCCATAGCCCTTGTTGATTTCAGACAGTGGCATCGGCATCAGCAGCCACTTCTTAACTTCCAGGTCATCAGGCGTATAGTTCCACAGATGACGTGCCGGGTTCTGAATCTGGAACTTCAGATAGGTGAACATGCTAGGTTCCTTACCGCCGCTGTTTTTGTCGGTGCCGATATAAGCGCTGTTGTTTTGGATCAGCTCCTTCTTCGAGTTTTCCATCATGCGGAAGGTAATCAGACCATGCAGTTTCTTGGTCATCCAGTCAGTACGCTTGTAGCGAATCATGTCGTAATAGCGGTTGTTGCTCATACCGAGCTCGCAGGCACGCTCGCGAAGAATTTCCTCCATGAGGCCTTCCTTGGTGTTCAGATTGGGCAATTTGCTCTTATCACCCTTATAGGCTGCCTGACCATATTTCAGACCCTTCAGACCGACACGGGCGCGAACCTCATCAACCTGTTGGATGGCCTTGTCAAGTTGACCACACTGTGCCAGACACTCGGCATACATGAGCAGCATCTCGTCGTAGCTCAGGTAAACCCACTGGGTGTATTTGCCGAAATATTCCTGTCCCAGGTAATACTTGATGACACCGTAGCCGGTAGCAAAGCGGCCCAGGTCCTTTTCCATGACCTTCACCTCTCCGGTCTTTTCGTCGACGGCAGCAGCATCGGTTCCTTCGTGTTCGCCATTCACCCAAAGCTCGTAAACATCACCTTCGGGCTTGCCGGTAGTCCAGTTCAGCGAGAGCGTCTGGCTGCAGACGATGGCATTCTCGTAGAGACGTGGGTCGCGGGATGCTTCCTTCTTAGTTACTTTACCTTGAGTCCATTTGTAGAACAACTGTCCATTCTTACCACCAATGTTACCATTGATAGAGTCTACATCCCAATTGAAAGGTCTACCATCCTTCCAAGGGAACATCTCCACATATTCTTCTGTGGGATTATATGAATGGCGATACGGGCCACGGCTGGTGCCGAACGGACCTACGAAGTTGGCCCACTGGTAAGAAGCCTTGGCGCTGGTTGTTCCAGTGACGCGGGTGCAGTGGATGATTTCGCGGCTGCCCTGATAGATATAACCCATACGATAAGCCTGACGATAGTCCTCAGGTGCAGTTCCTGTGGCCTGGTTCAGCTGATACCAGTTGCCTTCCTGGGCGTTGCGGTTCATGAAATCCTCACAAGCCTTCAAGGCACGCTCCCAGCGCTCCTGCTTGAAGTCGCCATGCCATACCAGACTGTCCTTCTCGGCCTGCGTGGTGCTGTTGTAATAGCCTTGTGCATCGTTGTAGAGCGGAGAAGCGTTGAACAGCAGGATCTTAGCTTTCAGAGCCATAGCAGCAGCGGCCGTCCAGCGTCCGGTGTTGTTGGCAGCGTCGGTCTCAATGGTGTTGCCATTGTATGCCCAGCGCAGGTCGGGAATAGCCTCGTCGAGCAGGTTGACCATGAAGTTGGCTGTCTTCTCGGCTGTAGCACGGGGTACTTCATACGTTCCCTCCAGACCTGTAAAGGTGTGGTCGATGATGGGCAGACCTCCATAGATGGAGTAGAGGTCGAAATAGCGTGCTGCCACCAGACACTTGGCCTGAGCAATCATATTCTTCTTCTCGGCATCGGTGAGGCCGGGAACATTATCGATATTGTCCATCAACAGATAGCATCGGCGGATGGTTTCCCAGACAAAGTCGTGCGTATAGGAAATCAGCGGATGATCGGTATTGCCAATGTCGGCTGAAGTCAGCAGGCCGCCATAGTATTTACCGAAGGCACCGCCACCGCTGAAGTGCTGCTGGTAGCAGTCGGTCATAGCGTCCATCTTGGAGTTCCAGTAACTGACACTCCAGGGAGCACTTGTCGCATTCTTAAAAGGCAGGCCGTAGTACTGTAACACGTAGAGTCCTACCAGGAACTGCTTCGTGTATTCAGCACTGCTGAACACAGTGTCGAGCGACACGGTTCCACCAGGAGTCTTCTCGATGAAGGCGTCACCGAACTTGACGTCGTCGGTACACGCCGTGAACGCCATGCTGCCAATCATCAGCGCCACCACTCCCGAAATGATTTTATGATGTAATTTCATAATGATATACCTTATTATATTATTATATATTAGAATCCAATCTTAAGACTTGCGGTGTAGGTACGCTGCAGGGGATAAGATGGTGTCGTGCTGGCACGGGACTCGGGGTCGCCGAACTTATACGGAGTAATCGTACAGAGGTTGTAGGCACTGAGAGCCAGCTGCAGACCAGTCATACCCAGTTTCTTCATGAATGGGAACTTGAAGTCGTAGGCAATCTGGATGGTCTTCAGACGCAGGTACTTGGCATCCTTCTCGTAGAGGGTAGAACCAGCATAGTTCTGGTCGGCGTTATCCCACGTGGCACGGGGATATTCAGCATCCGGATCAGGATTGTCTACCGTCCAGGTGTTCTCCAGATGGTATTTCAGCAGACCACCGTCGAGCACGGTAGAACGGTTCTGGAACGGACGGCGGAATACGTCGCCAAGCACACGGCTGACATCCCAGGCACCAGTGAGCTGTGCACTGAACGAGAAGTTCTTATAGTAAGCGGCCAGGTTAAGACCGGCAATGTACTGCGGGTCGTCGGTATAACCATAGTCGCGGCTCTGGTCGTTGGCGTCGATGATGCCATTCTTGTCGAGGTCGACGAAAATAGGATCACCGGGCTTCAGCGTCTTGAGCTGAGTGGGGTAGGGACTGCCGAATTCTTTCTCGTAGTCGGCCTCGGCACCCTCGTAGTAGAGTTTCCAATACTTGTACTGCAGGCGAGAACCGATACGACGGCCGGCGGTGTACATATATTCGTTTTCCTGTGGAGCCTGACGGTCCTCGATAATCTCGTTCTGGTTGTGAGAAAGGTTGAACTTCACCGAGTAGCGGAAGTCCTTGCCAATCTTATCCTGCCAGTTGGCTGACAATTCCCAACCATGGCTGTCGACGATACCGAAGTTGGTGTAGGGAGGATCGAATCCCAGGAATCCTGGAACAGTATAGTCGCGAGCGAGAATATCGGTACGATGCTCCTTATAGTAGTCGAATACTACGCGCAGGCGATCGTCGAGGAAATTGACATCGATACCATAGTCCTGCTTGAAGGCCTTCTCCCAAGATACCTCAGGATTGTTCTTGGCTGACTCGTAGGCACCCTTTGTTGTGGTACCGTTTTCAATACCGAATAGGTAAGCGAAAGCGGGCTCGTTCACACTGGTGTAAGTGAAACGGTCGAAGGTGTTCGTCTGATTGACGATATAGGGGTCAGCCATGTACATGAAGCGGCTACCACCAATCTTATCGTTACCGACGAGACCCCAAGAGGCACGGAGTTTCAGGAAGCTGACCACCTTCTTGATGGGCTTGAAGAACGGCTCGTCGCTCATGACCCAACCCACAGAACCTGCGGGGAAGACACCGAAGCGCTTGCCGGGAGCAAAGTTCTCGGAACCATTGTAACCGATGTTGAACTCAGCCATGTAGCGGTTGTTCCAGTCGTAAGTCAGACGTCCTACGAAGCCAACGTAGGTACGGGGAATATCCGAATAGTCACCGCTGATGTAATACTCCTTACTCTGGTTATAAAGGGCCAAAGCTGTAATGGTGTGCAGACCGAAGGAGCGGTTGTAGTTCAGCGAACCTTCGACGTACCAGTTACGGCCCTTGGCGTCCGATACATTGGAATAGACGGGATCGGTGTTGTCGCCGCTCAGACGCAGGTCGGTGCGCTCGCCCCAAGCATAGACGGGAATGGTTGACACGTTTCCATCCTTGTCGGTGACTTCTTTGGTTCCAGTCACGATGTACTCACCGTTGTCGTCGGTGAGGGCGTATTTGTGATACACCGGTGTATAGGTTGCTGCACTGTGGGTGATTTCCTTACGAACACGATAGGAACTGTTGTAAGAGCCCTTCAGTTTCAGCGACAGACCCTTCGTGATGAAGTCGAGCTTCTGGTCGAGAATCAGGTCCATCTGCAGCTTGTTGTTGTTATAATGATAAGCACCGGGCTGACTCATGGCATAGGCCATAGGTGTGCTGGTGCCGAAAGGCAGTACACCGGCGGTCTCGCCCTGGGGCTTCAGAATATCGTCTACATAGTTGTCGGCATCAGAGACACTGGTGACAATGTATTTGCCATCGACAAAACCTGGGCTGCTGAACGGAGATGCCCAGTACATCTCGCGGATCATCTGGTCTGACGACTGACCGGTGTGCGGCTTGCGCGACTCGTCAATCTTACCAGAGATGTTGAAGCTGACCTTGGTCGACTTCGTAACGTCGATATCCAGATTGGTACGGTAATTGAAACGCTGGTACTGATAACCGAAGTCGTAAGGACGGTCGAACTCTTCGAAGATACCATCCTGTGTGAACATACCGGCAGAGATAAAGTACTTCACGGTCTTGTTACCACCGGAGATGTTGACGTTATGCTGCTGTTGCAGGGTGACATCCTTCAT
>JAEEGG010016815.1_pt1 | contig 15134 bp, 9 predicted proteins | sample 9134161 | NCBI WGS metagenome assembly JAEEGG01 (sample SAMN16246543, study PRJNA631951) | gut metagenome | biome: gut microbiome; feature: rumen; material: CR-attached | host: Bos | place: Iran: Karaj | collected 2018-10
ATTGCTAGTAATTGCAGGTCAGCATACTGCAGTGAATACGTTCCCGGGTCTTGTACACACCGCCCGTCAAACCATGAGAGTCAGCAACACCCGAAGTCAGTAGCGTAACCGCAAGGAGCGCGCTGCCTAAGGTGGGGTTGATGATTGGGGTTAAGTCGTAACAAGGTAGCCGTATCGGAAGGTGCGGCTGGATCACCTCCTTTCTAAGGAGAACCGTTGAAAGGCCAAGGCCGAGTAGACAAGAATCCTTAATCGACGGGAAGTAGTGTTTGGCGCACTGTTCGGCTTTCTTTGCCCGTTACCGTCACGAACGACTGACGGGTGAAGTTATACGGATGGGCTTGTAGCTCAGACGGTTAGAGCGCACGCCTGATAAGCGTGAGGTCGATGGTTCGATTCCATTCAAGCCCACCATCCTTTCTGACGGATCCGACGGTCCGCCCGGACGACGCATAAGGCGCCGGAGGGTGATTCAGCCGGGGATCCGCGGGAGGAACCCGAACCTTGAAAACCGAATAACAAACAATAACGAAAAGATGAGAAGACAAAAGTAAAACAAAGCAAAATTAAGGGTAAAACATCAAAGTAATCAAGTGTTTGACTCTTAGGATTTTTGTGAAACTCAATCTTTGACGGAAAAAGATTTCGGAGAACAAGCGATAAAACGTTTGTTTTTGGACAAAGGTCAAGCTACTAAGAGCGCAGGGGGGATGCCCCGGCACTGAGAGCCGACGAAGGACGTGACAAGCTGCGATAAGCCGCGTGTAGGTGCAAATAACCGATGAAGCGCGGATTTCCGAATGGGGGAACCCACATACGACAGAAGCGTATGTATCGTCTATGACGAAGGGATACGGGGGGAACTGAAACATCTAAGTACCCCCAGGAAGAGAAAACAAAAGTGATTCCGTAAGTAGTGGCGAGCGAACGCGGAAGAGCCCAAACCGCGTACCCGAAAGGGTGCGCGGGGTAAGGACCGGCATAAACTCTGAAGTTGCGAGTCGAAGTCAGTTGGAAAGCTGGCATCACAGAGGGTGAAAATCCCGTAGGCGAAGCGACTTAAGAGGGGCCGGTATCCGGAGTACCACGGGACACGAGGAATCCTGTGGGAAGGCGGGAGGACCACCTCCCAAGGCTAAATACTACTCAGTGACCGATAGAGGAGAGTACCGTGAGGGAACGGTGAAAAGAACCCCGGGAGGGGAGTGAAATAGAATCTGAAACCCTGTGTTTACAAGCAGTCGGAGAGCGTTAAAGCTCAACGGCGTACTTTTTGTAGAACGGTCCGGCGAGTTATGGTATGCAGCGAGGTTAAGGTATTAAGTACCGGAGCCGAAGCGAGAGCGAGTCTGAACAGGGCGTACGAAGTTGCATGCTATATACCCGAAACCGGGTGATCTATCCATGGACAGGTTGAAGCAAGAGTAAAGTCTTGTGGAGGACCGAACAGGTGTCTGTTGAAAAAGGCTCTGATGAGCTGTGGATAGCGGAGAAATTCCAAACGAACTCGGAGATAGCTGGTTCTCCCCGAAATAGCTTTAGGGCTAGCCTTGAATTAATCTGATGGAGGTAAAGCACTGAATTGCCTAGGGGCCTTACCAGGTTACCGAAGCTTATCAAACTAAGAATGCCATACAGATGATGTTCAGGAGTCAGACTGCGAGAGATAAGTTCCGTAGTCGAGAGGGAAACAGCCCAGACCGCCGGCTAAGGTCCCGGAGTAATGGTTAAGTGGTAAAGGATGTGGATTTGCTAAGACAGCTAGGATGTTGGCTTAGAAGCAGCCACTCATTCAAAGAGTGCGTAATAGCTCACTAGTCGAGTGAGTCTGCGCCGAAAATTAACGGGGCTAAACCATTCACCGAAGCCGCGGAATACTTTTAAAGTATTGGTAGGGGAGCGTAGTGTAGCAGGCAGAAGCATGAGCGGAAGCACATGTGGACGAAACAGTAGTGAGAATGCCGGAATGAGTAGCGAGAGTAAAGTGAGAATCTTTACCGTCGAAAGCCTAAGGTTTCCTGGGGAAGGTTCGTCCGCCCAGGGTAAGTCGGGACCTAAGCTGAGGCCGGAAGGCGTAGGCGATGGACAATCGGTTGAAATTCCGATACTGACGCGAGGTATTAAGAGAAGCGGGGACACAGGAGGATAAGCGGATCCGGCGGCAGGAAGAGCCGGACTAAGGGAAGTAGACAGCGCGGGAGTGAAGTACACCGTGCGATTCGAAGGCCTGACGGGGAGCGAAAATATACAGTAGCGAAGCCGCAGATTCCACACTGGCGAGAAAAGCCGCTATCGAGCGCCGCGTCACCCGTACCGCAAACCGACACAGGTAGGTGAGGAGAGAATCCTAAGACGATCGGGAGAAGCATTGTTAAGGAACTCGGCAAATTAACCCCGTAAGTTAGCGATAAGGGGAGCCTGGAGACAGGCCGCAGAGAAATGGTCCAAGCAACTGTTTACCAAAAACACAGGTCTCTGCTAAATCGAAAGATGAAGTATAGGGGCTGACGCCTGCCCGGTGCTGGAAGGTTACGGGGATCTGTCAGCGCAAGCGAAGCAGTGAACTTAAGCCCCAGTAAACGGCGGCCGTAACTATAACGGTCCTAAGGTAGCGAAATTCCTTGTCAGGTAAGTTCTGACCCGCACGAATGGCGTAATGATTTGGACACTGTCTCAACAGTGCACCCGGTGAAATTGTAGTACTTGTAAAGATGCAAGTTACCCGCGATTAGACGGAAAGACCCCATGGAGCTTCACTGCAGGCTGATATTGGGTTTCGGTATTTTTTGTACAGGATAGGTGGGAGACGAAGAAGCGGGAGCGTCAGCTAACGTGGAGTCAACGTTGGGATACCACTCTGAGAATACTGGAGCTCTAACCGGGCATCAAGAACAGGTGCCGGGACACTGTCAGTCGGGCAGTTTGACTGGGGCGGTCGCCTCCTAAAGAGTAACGGAGGCGCCCAAAGGTTGCCTCTACGCAGTCGGAAATTGCGTAAACAGAGTGTAAAGGCAGAAGGCAGCTTAACTGGGAGACTGACAAGTCGAGCAGGTACGAAAGTAGGGCTTAGTGATCCGGCGGTATGAAAGTGGAATTGCCGTCGCTCAACGGATAAAAGCTACCCTGGGGATAACAGGCTGATCTCCCCCAAGAGTTCACATCGACGGGGAGGTTTGGCACCTCGATGTCGGCTCATCGCATCCTGGAGCTGTAGCAGGTTCCAAGGGTTTGGCTGTTCGCCAATTAAAGCGGTACGCGAGCTGGGTTCAGAACGTCGTGAGACAGTTCGGTCCCTATCTGTCGCGGGCGCAGGATATTTGAGGGGATCTGTCCTTAGTACGAGAGGACCGGGATGGACGAACCTCCGGTGCACCGGTTGTTCCGCCAGGAGCATAGCCGGGTAGCCGAGTTCGGATCGGATAAACGCTGAAAGCATCTAAGCGTGAAACCGGCCCCAAGATGAGATATCCATTAGACCCCACTGAGACTAAGTGGTTGATAGGTCAGGAGTGGAAGTTCAGTAATGGACGGAGCGGACTGATACTAATAGGTCGAAAGTTTGACCAAGAGTGGTTGTCAGAGAGAGAGTTTCGGGCTCATCGAAGTAGTATTGATTTGTTATTCGGTTTTGAAGGTTCGGACCCTGAAGGGTGGGAAGCCCGAGGAGGGGGCGAGAACCGAATAGATCCGGTGATAATGATGGAGAGGACCCACCTGTACCCATGCCGAACACAGTAGTTAAGCTCTCTGATGCAGACGATAGTCAGCTGGCGACGGCTCGCGAAAATATGTCATTGCCGGATACTAAAGGGAAGCCCGCGCGGCGAATTGCCGCGCGGGCTTTTCAAATACTACAAGGCGCCGCGGATATATGACTTGCGCCAACGCGGGAGTTCAGCTACCGGGCGTTGGCGCAAGTCTTTTTATTCTTTAATCAGCGGGGTAGTGAACTCCTTGTGGGCGACGGCGGCCGAGGGGTCGCGGTATCCGAGCGGGTAGAGGTCGGAGGCGAGGATTTCCTTCTTTAAGAGCGCGGCGCATTCGTGAGGGAAGGTGGTTTCGTAGTTTTTCGGAATGTTCCCGACGATTACGGGGACCGGGGCGCTACGGGTCAGGTCGGCAAGGAAGGATTTGTCACCGCCGCGGACGGCAAGGAGGCGGATGTACGGAACGTCTGCCAGGTAATTGTTCTTTGTGAAAACGGAGGCCTCGGAGGAGGTCAGGACCGAGAGGAGGATGCGGCGGATGCGGCCGGAGGTGAACGCTTTGCAGGTGCAGTTCCTGACCACGGTGGAGAGGTCGGAGGTGTTGCAGCATTCGTCGTAGATTTTTGTGGCAAGGCCGCCGCCGGCAAAAGGAAGCACTGCGACTCCGGCTTCGCCAAGTTCACGAATTTTTCCTATAATAAGGGAAGAATAGGCGCTGAGAGAGTTGACGGTTTTGCCGCTATCGCAGCATTCTTTAAGGGTCTCGTAGGCAATTCCCGGCATGTAATTACGCAGCGAAATGAAGTCGTCGCAAGCGGTTGAAGGGCATCGGGAGACGGTGTTCCTGATATAGGCGGCGCTGGCGAAGGGGCTTTCGGGCGCGGCGAGGGAGTTGTGGTCCGTGGAGCCGAGCCGCTTGAACGCGACAGCGCGGATGGGGCTGTTGTGGCGCTCAAGAGAGCAGAGGTACTCGACGGCGAGAATGTCGTTCGGGCTGAGGGCGGTGCCGAGGGAGGTCTCGACCGCTTTAGGATAGGAGGGCGAGCCTTTTTGAGAGAGGCGGAAGTTTTCGCCCCGGAAGGCGGCCGTTTTTTTGCCGGCAATGCCTTTCAGCAGACTGAGATCGCCGGTTTCGCTGCCGAACACGACCGCGTCGACAATTTCCGACTTGCAGATAATATCGATTGCGGAGTCGGCAAAAAACTGGGCGCTCTGCTGCGCGTAGACGGAAGGTATCTCAGCCACGGCATCGGCCCCGCAGTTTATCGCAACGCGCGCGCGGGTCCACTTGTCGAGAAGGGCAGGCTCGCCTCGCTGGCAGTAATTCCCGCTCATCACCGCAAAAACCGTGTTGCGGGAATCGGGCGAAGCAATCGGGAGACCGTCGGCCGAAAACGCGAGATTCTTTGCGTACTCGAAGATCGCCGCGTGACCGTTGTGAAACGGATTCAGTTCGGAAACTACCGCAACTACCATTTTTGCACTCCTTTCCGGGCTTTTAACCGCGCTACCGGCGGTATTTGCTAACATGAACAGTATACCATCTTCGACCGCGGATTTCCACACGGTTAAGAACGGGGTAAAAACGGGCAAAATGCGCAAAAACGTGAAGTGAAAAGTTAACTTCCACTTTCAGACTCGCCTCTGCGAGCGTGGAAATAACTCTTGCAATTTGGCTGCTTTTTTGAGATAATAACTGTGTAAGTAGAAATCACCTTTACAGAATCCTTGACAGTTTAGGGTTTTGTACCGGGTTCTGGAACTTTTCAGGGCATAGTTACGCAAAGTGGAAAAGAGCTGATTTTTAAAGGGGAAGGACTTATTTCCACTTGATTCCGGTTATTGTTTGGTTGTAATATGCCGGCTCTCAGAATTGATTTTTACTTTTGATCTTTAAGGAGATAAGGCTTTAACGTTATCTCGTCTTCTTGGATCAAATGTATCCCAAACGCGTCTAGCTTTTGGAATAATTCTTTCGACAGAAAGGCTGTGAATGACAGGGGCGATTGTCCTTCCAGCTTTTCTGTTTTTTGTGAGTTAATATGGCTTAGAGCTAGGTTAAGTTTGTCCTGAGAAGTCAGGCCCAGTCCGCGCAGATCGGTTTGTTTAGGGCACACATACCTGAGGAGTTCATGATTGTTCTCGAGACTTCCTTTTTGACATGACGCCATCGGGTCGCAGTAGAACACACGGGTACGTACTATACCGTCGTTTCCCTGCTCTATTTTATCTGCATAAGCAAATTCAGGACCTCTGTCGGTCAGAATTACCTGCGCGTATTTAACGAACAGTTCCGTGCCAAGTATCGACTCAAGGAGATCTACGCCTTTGGTCATTTCTTCGGCAGTCTTCTCTTCATGCAACAATGCAAAAAGCAGATTGAACTTCATGAATTTGAAGGTTTGGATAAACGGGCCGTTTATTTCATCGTTGTACACCGTATCCATTTGCAGTACATTCACATTCGGATTTGCGTCGATAAACGCGAGATAGTCCTTGTAGGTGCGACCCTGAAGGTACTTTTTATCCAGTCTTTTCTTTAAGGCAGCATCTCTGTCATGATACTTTTTCGAAGGTTTCCGGCCGGGCTTTCTTCTCAATTGAAATACATTCGGTCCGGGATGCAATGAAAAAACATGATTGTCAATGTAATTGTACAACGTCTTTTCGCATATCTTCAGCTCCGGGTGATTTGAAATCACATGATAAGGGGACTGGCCTTTGTTCAGCAGAGGAACGACTGTTTCGCTGATGTTTTTCAGCTCTTCCTCGGTAAGATTAACTCCCACTCTGGACGCGGTTCTCAGTTCTTCATATTCCCGCTGTGCCTCGTTCGCATCATAGTAATACTTGTCAAACCGGCAGTGAGAGTAGTTGCTGCAACCGTTACATGCACCTGGACTGCGATCCCTTCTGCTGCAGCGGAACTCCACAAAACCAGAACAGTTTGCGGTACACTTTCGTTTGAGTCTACATTGACCGTAGTTTGCGCAGGGGCGTGGCAGAGAGGACCTGAATCTCAGTTTGCGATGTTCTTTGATTTCTTTCCCGATAGTAGATTTCTCCTTTCCAAGAGTATCTGCAATGGCAGACTTAGTGGAACCGTTTTTAATTCCGGTTTCGATTATTACGCGCTCTTCTCTGGTAAGATGTTTTCCTGAATTGGATTTTTTCATCACAATCACCTCGAAAAGAGAGCCGGCGAGGTATTATCCGATATTCAGAGAGATTTGTAAAACAAAATTACAAATGGAAGTTCCCGCAAGACAGAATTCCACTTCGCGCCCCCTGAAGTGGAAGTTAACTTTTCACTTCACACACTAGAACTTTCAGCAATTAAACGCTTGCCTTTGTTGTTTTTTTTTGATACAATTATGTTAAAGAACTCCTGCTTGTATGTGTTAGGGATTATTTGAAGACGCATTTGACTGTTATTTTTTATTTAAGGGAATGAATATTATGGGAAGACACTGTATAAGATTTATATCGTCTGCTCTTTCGCTGATGTTGTTTATTCTTTCTTTTACTATGCGAATCGGCGCCGACGATGAAAAAGACGGTGACATTAACGGTTCCGTCAAGCAAGCCATAGAAGTAAACCGTAAAACCATTGATGCCAATAGTGCTGAGCAAGAATTTTTGATAGAAAACTTTTCAAAAGACTTCACTGCAGAAGAATCGATTTCAGCCTATAATTTCCTTCACAGTGATGGCACTCGCAGTAGTTATATGTTTGAAGAAGACGGTACTCTATACGAGGTGTCCTCTTCGCCGGAAACAAGGGATTCCGCTACTGTTTATCTCAGCGATTATTCAATCGATATCAATGAAGGTGAAACATATCAGCTCTATGCGACTGCTGTTCCTTTTGGTCAGACAAGCCAAGTGTCTTGGTTCAGCGGGAATTCTTCAATTGCAACCGTCAACAGCAGCACCGGTGTCGTCACTGCCGTGGCAGCAAACAAAAGCGCAACATACATTTATGCGGCTGTCACCTATCAGGGGCAAATGTATTTTTCGAGTTGCACTGTATATGTTAAAATTCCCGATGGTACCTACCGTATTAAAAACAAGAGTTCCGGCTTATTGGCGGACGCAACCGGGTACAGTTCCGGAAGCGAAGTTTTGCAGTGGTATTCACACAGCGGCAGTAATCAGCGATGGGCAATCGAGTATATCTCCGACGGCGTCTATTCTGTGAAAAACTGGATGAGCGGACTGTTCCTTGGCGTTGAGGCCTTGAATAGTACAACAGCAAAAACTGTCCAATGTTCTTCACTTAACAACCAGTCGGAATGGCGTATTTCCAAAACTGCATCAGGCGCATATTGTATGTACGCTGTGGGAAATGTATCTTACAGTCTTGTGATTGGCTCCGCCGCGGCGGGGAATACTGCCGGGACAGCAATTAAAAACATGACCTACACAAGTAATGCTGATTATAAAGATGAATGGATACTGGATCGAATCAAGTACGACATCATCAGCTATTACGATTCTTCTCTTGCAGGTTCAAACGCTCTCATTTCTAATATACCCGAGGCTGTATCATTTGCAAACTTCGTTTTCAACAAATTATGCGGGCTCTCTTTTGATAATCTATCCTGCTCGCGAAAATACGATATTCTTTGTGATCAGTGTAGTACCGGCATTGACGTTGAGTGCGATGACGATTTGTGCGGAGAAAACTGCATCAATCACCATAAAAATGTTCACTCAATCTCAAACCAGCTGTTATATCAACTTCCGGATGACACAATTGCCTGTTTATGGACAAACCGAGAAGATGGAACCTATTGTTTTGAGGATAACCTCGGGAATCACACCTTGGTTGCCGATAGCATATATGGATTAGTGTATGACGAACGACCTGTAATACATTTTTTGCAGATTGATACCAATAACAATCACGCCCTGGCCTGTATGGCAATAAATCTTGTTCACGAAATCACCCATACATTCGGAATGCCTGATGTTTACAACAACTCAAACCACGCATTGCTGAATTATTATACGTATGTAATGCAGAAATACCGCGGTAACAATAACGAAGTTGTGGATTTTTATAACGATATCAGTAGCGGAGAAGACTACGCATTTTGTTCCGAATGTGAAATGGGCGTCACATTTTATATACTTCAAACGCTATTTGGTTAAATGCAATACTTAAATAATAAAAGAAAGGAATTTAGTCATGAAAAAACTCAATTATACCCTGACGCTTTTTGTGATCATTTTGGAATTTATCCTGCTTTTCTCTTCCTGTGCCAGGAACGGCGTAGATGGATCACAGCCCGGTACAGATGCCCCTTTAGAGACAGTTCTTCCTGCAGACGAGGACAAAGAAATCGAATTCGATGACTTCAGTTATCTTAAGAGAGACGGCATTTGGCACCTGTCGTTAAAAAAAGAGTTGCCGGAGGAGACAAAAAGTCCGTTTGGTTCGGTTACAGCGGAGCCCGTAATCAAGTTTTCCTCTTTTGAGGAAATGCTCGAAACGATAAAAGGAGGACGATTTACTGATGACCAGTTGCGGAAAATGGAATCCTGGCCTAAAGACGAGCACGGATTTTTGTTATTTGATTTAGATAATCCCCCAAGGCCGTTTTATCCCGAAAACCTTTCTGCTGACGGTGTGACCTGGTCAGGAGAATCCATTACTGTCGAGCTTAAAGATGCTCAGGAAAACGTCATAACTCTCAAGTGTTTTAGCGAAAAAGCGTACGACGAATACTTCGCTTACAAATACACAGACGCGCTAAGCAGAGGCAGCACAATTTCCACCACCCTTGTCTCCTCTGAAGGCGGGATTAATGTCTTCAGGCATGAAACGGAAAGAGCCGTTTTAAAAGCTGTAAGGTACGAATTGCAACCGGGGGTTTTTGTTGACAAGCGTTTTATGATTGACACAAAAGGGCACCGCGATCTCGAAGAATCATTCCCGATTTCGGAAACTCTTCCATATCGCATTAATGTTTTTCACGGTCAAGACGGCATAAAGTTCGTTGTTTTGAATGAAATGCCGCCCAGAGACTATTCCAACGAGGAACTCCTGTCAATCGGATTCACGCGGTAGTCCCGACAGCATTTGGGAAGTATGAATTAAGTAGAGGCTATTCACAGGTCCCTATTACACCGCCGTACGTGCCGTTCGATATACGGCGGTTCAACTATTATAATAATCCAGCCAAATCAGCAATCCTCGTTTGGCGCGGATTGCTCTGTTTAGTACGACGGCTTGTCCGTCATACTAAAAGCGGAGAGCCGCGCGCGGCTCTCCGCTTTTTTGACCTAAAAATAGGCAACTCAGCGGGGCTTTATATCCCTGTCGTCCCTCAGATAGATCTTCTTCAGGAACAGTCCCTGCGGCGGCGCTGTCCGGCCCGCGTCTTTACGCATTCCCGAGAGAAGGGCGGCCTCCACGCCTGCGGGCGTCAGCTTCCCGAGTCCTGTGTCGATCAGCGTTCCCGCGATGATCCTCACCATATTGTAGAGAAATCCGTCGCCGGAGGCTGTGAGGCGGTACAGAACAACGTCTTTTGACGGCCGTTCGCGCAGCTTTGTGACTCTTAATTCGTAAAGCGTCCGCTCCGTTGTTTTCGCGTTCGAAAGGTCGCCGCAGAACGCGTCGAAGCGGTGTGTTCCAAGCAGGATCGAGGCGGCTTCGTTCATCAGCGAGAGATCGGGCTGAACAGGGGTCTTAACAAACCAGGACGTGTTCCTGAGCGAGGGGACCGGGAACTCGCCGCAGTGGAAGTCGTAAACGTACGTTTTCCTGACGGTGTCGTACCTGGCGTTAAAGCCGTCCGGCGCCTGTTCGGAGCGGTAGACGGTAAGCGTTTCGGGAAGGAGCGGCGTGAGAGCGCGGCAGATTCTGTCCGGCGGCACGATTGAGTCCTTCACCTCAAAACTGGCGCAGTACTCCAGAGCGTGAACGCCGGCGTCGGTCCTGCTGCAACCGGTGACTTTGATCGAATCGTCGCAGAGAAGGGTCCTGAGCGCCTTGTTGAGCGTGCCCTGAACTGTCACAAGCCCTTCGCGCTCGGCTCCGTCTTTATTCTGGATCTGCCAGCCGCTGAAGCCGCTGCCGTCATATCTCAAAAACAGTCTTATGGTCATAATTTCCGCCTTTAAAACTAAGCCAAGACGCGGAACGTCAGTTCTTCTTGAATTCGTTAATTCTATCCGCTCTTCTCTGTGCGTCGGACCACGGCGCAATCTTCATATAATTCTCGTCAAAAACACTGTACCAGGGCGGGGTGTAATAGTCGTCGTCGGACTCGAAGAGAACCCGCCCTTTGGCAATCCACTCGTCCGCGCTCTCGCTGCCCATGGCCTCCGTGCCGAGAATCTCATAAATATTCCTGTCAATCTCGCAAAGCTGATAAAAACCCCGCCAACTGCGCTGAGCGGTACAGACGCCGCTCTCTTCATCCAGGCAGGCCTTCCAGCCGAAACCGGCCTTGAACCGCCTTTTATTTGCATTGTCGTACCGGATCTTGACGGCGGTCCACCTGTTTTCGTTCAGGAACGCCTCCGCCTTCGTTAAAACCTCGCGATCGGAGTCGAACGTCAGCGCCGCCGCGGCTTCTTCAAAGGGCAGCCAGCGGATCTCCCGGACCTCTTCCTCCTGCGCCTTCACGCCGGTGCTTTCCGACTCGGCAAGGAAGAACACGACCGTCTTTTTGCAGCCGGGGTAGGGGCTGTATTCGATGGTCTCGCGAAAACCGTTCACGAACGCCACCGAAAGGCCGGTCTCCTCGCGGATCTCCCGCGCCGCCGTCTCGTGCTCGGTTTCGTTTTCCTCCACGTGTCCCTTGCAGAGCGAACTGTGGCCTTTCTGCATCAGTTCGACAAGGAACAGCCGCCGGCCGCCGGAATCGGTGTAGATCACCGCTCCGCAGCTCTTCTCGTGAATCATTTTCGCGCATCTCCTTTCCGTCAGTTAGAGATATAAATCAGAGCATCGCGGCGCCGATGATTCCCGCGTCGTTTCCGAGGGTCGCGCACATTATTTTAGTGCGGGGAAGCAGATTCGCGCCGTAGCTGTACGTGAATACGTACTCGCGGAGGGGCTCGAGGAGCTTTTCGCCCTGGTTCGCGATGCCGCCGCCGAGAAGGAGCACTTCGGGCTGGAAGATGTTGATGTAGTTGACGATGCCTTCGCCGAGCTCGCGGATGTAGTTGTCTACCACCGCCTTGCCGGTCTCGTCGCCGAGGTCGCGGGCGTCAAAGGCGGTCCGGCCGGTGATCTTCGAGGGGTCGCCGCCGCAGAGCTTTCCGATGGCAGACTCGGGGTGCTTTTTGAAGGCTTCGCGGGTGTCGTGAATTATCGCCGTTGCCGAGGCGTAGGTCTCGAAGCAGCCGCGCCTTCCGCAGCCGCACTTCCTGCCGCCCTTGTGTGTGACCATGTGGCCCATCTCGCCGCCGGCGAAGTTGAAGCCGGAGTAGATTCTGCCGTCAATGATGATGCCGCCGCCGACGCCCGTTCCAAGGGTCACGGTGAGAGCGGTTTTGACGCCTTTCGCGGCGCCCGCAATCGCTTCTCCGAGCGCCGCGCAGTTCGCGTCGTTGTCGAGGCGGATCGGTATTTTGGTGTAGCGGGCGAAGAAGCCGGCCAGGTCGTAGCCGTCGAGGGGCACGTTGGCGGTTCTGATTATGAAGCCTCTGTCGCGGTCGACGGCGCCGGGAATGCCTATGCCTATCAGCGCCACGTCTTCCTCTTTGAGTTCGTTTTCAGCGATAACGTCAAGTGAAACGTCGACCATCGACTTCGCGATGCCGTCGGGCGTGTCGTTTTTGGCGCGGGTGGGAACGCTCTTTTTCGCAATGAGTTTTCCGTCCTCCGTGACGAGGCCGCACGCGATGTTGATGCCGCCCAGATCTATTCCGATTCTGTACATAATTTCTGCTCCTGCCTTCCGAAAAGATTGAATTTAGGGGCCGCTAAGGTCCTGATGATATTATAAAACAAACGCGGGAAGCATTCAAGCGAATGAAGCCGTGAAATGTGAAACGGCCGGTTGGCGGCTGCGGCAGCTTTTTCGCGGATTTTTCACGGTTTTCGGCGAAAAAATTCTTGCATTCAGGGAACGGCGCGTGTATAATTAAACGTAACTTAAAACGTTAAGTTACATCCTTCCGAACGTACTTCGTAGGCGGCACTGCGTCGTTTCAGCGCCACGCCTTCGTGTTTCGTTTGAAAACAGAAAGAACGGATGTGCATCATGGGAAACGTTAAGAAATACGACGTGGCGATAATAGGCGGAGGCACCGCGGGTGTTTTCGCGGCTTACGAGATAAACAGGCTCATGCCCGGCAGCTCCATCGTGATCGTCGAGAGAGGCCATTCCATATATAAAAGGTCGTGCCCGATAGTCGCGGGCAAGGTCGACAAGTGCATTCAATGCAATCCCTGCGCAATCATGAACGGTTTCGGCGGCGCAGGGGCTTTTTCTGACGGAAAGTTCAACTTCACGACCGAGTTCGGCGGCTGGCTGAACGACTACATCGACGACGCGGAGGTCATGGACCTTATCGAGTACGTGGATTCCGTGAACGTTTCTTTCGGCGCGACCGAGGAGCGTTTCAGCACCTATTCCGAGCAGGCCCACCGCCTGATGAAGCGCGCGCTCGAGAACGATATGCACCTTCTGATGGCGTCCGTCAAGCACCTGGGCACCGAGAAGAACCTCGAGATACTCAAGCGCATTTACGACTACATGAACGACCGCGTGGACATTCTCTGCGACACGGCGGCGGTCTCCATTAAAAGGGAAGACGACGGCACGTACAGGCTGGGGCTCGAAGACAGGAACGGCGAAAAAGAAATTGCGTGCGAGTACCTTATCGCGGCGCCGGGACGTTCGGGAGCGGAGTGGTTCGCGGACAGGTGCAGCGAGCTGGGAATCGAGCTGATCAACAACCAGGTCGACATCGGCGTCAGAGTCGAGCTGCCGGCGGCGGTGTTCCAGGAGGTCACGGATGCGGTTTACGAGGCGAAGCTCGTCTACAGAACGAAGCAGTACGGCGACAAGGTGCGCACTTTCTGCATGAATCCGTACGGACACGTGGTTACCGAGAACGTGGACGGCTGTGTGACGGTCAACGGCCACAGCTACGCGGACCCGGCGCTCAGGAGCGACAACACCAACTTCGCGCTTCTCGTCAGCAACAAATTCACCGAGCCTTTCAGCGAGCCGTACAGGTACGGGAAGAGCATCGCGTCGTTCTCGAACATGCTGGGCGGCGGCGTCATCGTGCAGCGTTTCGGCGACCTTATAAGGGGCGTCAGAACCAACGAGCACCGGCTCAGGCAGAGTTTCACGAGGCCTACCTTAAAGGCGACGCCGGGCGACCTCAGCCTGGTGCTTCCGAAGAGGCACCTCGACAACATTATCGAAATGATCTACGCCCTCGACAAGGTGGTTCCCGGAACCGCCAACTACGACACGCTGCTCTACGGCGTGGAGGTGAAGTTCTACAGCTCTCGGCTCAATCTGACGCGGGAACTGGAGACTACGCTGCCGAACATGTTCGCGTGCGGCGACGGTGCGGGCGTGACGCGCGGTCTTTCACAGGCTGCGGCAAGCGGCGTGCACATCGCGAGGGTGATTGCGGAGCGCGCCGGCAGGAAGGGTTGATGTTATGGGTTTGTTAGCGGACGCAAAATCGATAGCGGCGCGCGACCCGGCCGCCAGAAACGTTTTAGAGGTAATTCTTCTCTACCCGGGCTACAAGGCGCTTCGCGACCACAGGATCGCGGCGTTCTTCCTGCGCCACAAAATGCCTTTCATCGCGCGGTGGATCTCGCAGTGCTCGAGCAGGCGCACGGGAATCGAGATACATCCGGGCGCGAAGATCGGCAGCGGTCTGTTCATTGACCACGGCCACGGAATCGTCATCGGCGAGACGGCGGTCATCGGCGACAACTGCACGATCTACCACCAGGTGACCCTCGGCGGAACCGGCGTTCAGAAGCACTGCAAGCGCCACCCCACGGTCGGCAACAACGTTCTTATCGGCGCGGGAGCGAAGATTCTCGGCCCGATTACGATAGGGGACAACTCTATGATCGGTTCGGGTTCGGTGGTGCTTTCGGACGTGCCGGCGAATTCGACGGTGACGGGAATAAAAGCGCGCGTAATTAAAACCGACGGCGAACGCGTGGCGCCTTCACTCTCTCTCGAACACGCCAAGGTCATCGACCCGATCGCGCAGGACATTTCAGAGCTGCGTGAGGAGATCGAGGCGCTTAAGGAGAAGATCAGGGATCTCGAGGACGAGACGATGGACGACTTCGATCTGCCGTTTTGATTTACCTACTTTTAGGCTAAACCGCCTTTCATTGCAGGCTCCGCGGAAGCGGTCTTTTGAAGACAGGCGATTTTTACAGACGTTGATACATAATTTTAAGCGTTTTGGAGG
>JAEEGG010016818.1_pt1 | contig 15133 bp, 3 predicted proteins | sample 9134161 | NCBI WGS metagenome assembly JAEEGG01 (sample SAMN16246543, study PRJNA631951) | gut metagenome | biome: gut microbiome; feature: rumen; material: CR-attached | host: Bos | place: Iran: Karaj | collected 2018-10
GACCGGGGTCGAGGCCTGGCCACGCACGGCCTCCACGAGGGCCGCTTCAAGGTCTTCCAAGGTGATGTCGACGTTGGTCGACCACCAGTTCCAACCCGATGATAACGTAACGGTTTGTTCGGCCTGGGCGGGCTGTGTCACCGTGCCGCTCAAGCTCACGTTGGAAGTGAGGTCGCCTGTGGCCACCGTGAGTGTCTCGTTGTTGTAGGAACCTTGGCTGAGGCCTTCCTTGAGGCGGACATAGACGTTGGCCGTCAGGAGCTCTACCGATGGCTCGGGATCGGGATCCGGGGTCACGGAACCGCCCTCCACGATGGTGACGTCGTCTATCTTTAGTATCCATTGGTCGTAGCAGTCGAAATGGCGGATGGCTATGTACCCGATGCCGCTGTAGGCGCTCAGGTCAACGGTGAATTCTTGCCATTCACTGCCTGAAGTCGCATTGGCGGAATAAGTCCAGGTCTGCACCGTCGTGAAGTTGCTGGCGCTGGTGTTGCCGGTTGTTGAGACCATCACGGAGAATTTCTCCGCGCAATAGCTGACATTCTGTACGCCGGCCTGGAAGGTGATGCTGCCGCCGAGAGTCACTTGGGGCGAGACAAGATAGTTATCAGGCGTGACGGCGGTGCCACTGCCGCTCGAAGATCCGGAGATGTATGACTCGGACAGCATGAATCCGTCACTGCTGCCGTACCCATAACCGCTGGTGAAGTTATTGTTGGACGTGGGGTATTCCGTGTTGTGCATCCAGCTGTTAGGCGATGTGGTGCTGCCCTGGAAGGTCGTCCAGTCCTGCCAGCCGCCCTCGAAGTCGTAGGTCTGAGTCGCACGGCTGCCCCTGCTCGCGGCAATGGTCAAGGTCGAACCGTAGTTGCCGTTCTCCTCGCCGCTGATCTCGAAGTCGGCGGGGGCGGTCACGGTGATGTCGCCCGAAAGGTCGGTGCCAATCACGGCAAGGCTCTTCACTGCAGACGGGCCTTCGCCTTCGACATACGTGAAATCGGCCATGGCGTTCGGCGACACCGTCAACGATGCGTCGTCGCCTGTAACGGTCATCGTGAAGGTCACCTGGTTGTTCGAGGTCACGTACGTGCCGGTGTAGCTGCTCGGCGAGGTGGCCGTGTAGTTCGTGTTGTCGCTGTAGATGCGCATGGCTCGGTTGGAACTTGTGCCGTAAACGTAGAACTTAGGCGAGTTGGAACTGCTGCTCACGTAGGAGCCCGTGTTGTCGTCAACACACAGCAACAGGTTGCTCGTGCCGTCGTACTCGAACGGGGTGCTCAGCGTGATGGTCGTCCAGCCTGTGGACTGGAACGCGACGGAGCCACTGTACACCTTGTCACCGCTGCTCACGCTCTCCCATCCCGTAGTGCTCGTAAACGAGGTCTTGCTGGTGTGCTTCAGGTAGACGTCGAGGGTTCTTGTGGTCGACTTCGAGTTCGACACCTTGAAGGCTATCTTGGTGATCGTGCCGGCCTGTCCAACCTCGGCGGCGGTGTATATCTGCTGAGTCAGAGAATAGTTGTAATAGGCGTAGGTCGGCAGGTAACTGTCGGCGCTCGTGCCGCTGCCGATGGCAACCTCCGACTCCTTGGGCATCTTGAAGACACCCACCACGGTGACGTCGTAGGCGGGAAGCACGAAGCTGTTGCCGGTCACGGCGACCCCTTCGCGGACATCGCCCGTCTTGAAGACAATCCAGCTGCTCAGGTTGTAGCCCGTCTCGGGTGTGGCCGTCAACGTGATGGTCGTGCCGGGTACTGCGTTCAGGGCCGAGGCCGTCACCGTGCCGTGCTCCACTTCAGCTATTGTCACAGTGCTGCCCGAAACGAAGGTCGCACTAACGGTCACATCGCTGTTAGGCATGGTGAACTGGTTGTTTGTTACTGCAATGCTGTTGTTGTTGGCGTCTCTCACATTCCATTCCGAGAAGAAATATCCCGAATTGGCTGTGGCTGTCAGCGTAACGATATCGCCTGGATAGGCAGTGTTGACATTGGCACTGATGGAGCCATTCTCAACCTCGCTGCAGGTCACACTGTGGGCTGTCAGTTGAGCAAAGTTGGCAACGTAGGTACCAGCCGCAGTCACTGTGAAGGTGTACGTTGGGTTGGTGGAAACCTGTGCGCCGTTCTTAGTCCAGTTCGTGAAGGCATAGCCAGTGTTGGCTGTCGCGGTCAGGGTGCAGCTGGTGCCGGAATAGAACGTGCCGCCGCCACTTACGTTACCGCCGTTGGTCGGGTTGGCACTGGCAGTAATGGTGTACTGAGGGATGGCCGTGAAGGTAGCCGTGTAGGTACCAGCCGTGCTTGAGGTCACGTTAAAGGTATAGGTGGCGTTGGCACTCACCACGCTGTTGCCCTTCTTCCAGTTCGTGAAGGTGTAGCCCGTATTCGGGGTAGCAGTCAGTGTGCAGGAAGTGTTCTCATAATACTGGCCTGCGCCGCTCACAGTGCCGCCAGTGGTCGGGCTAGCATTCGCAGCAATGGTGTATTGCGTGCCTCCATTTACGGAAATAGTGCCAAGATAGGTCACTTTATTGTATCCGAAAACGCAGAGAGTGAGCTCTGTACCAGCCGTTAAGGTGCCACTAATGCTGATGTTAGCAGTGGTGCCACTGACTGTAGCTCTACCCAAAATATTGTGATTGGCATCGGTGATAGTGGCCAAAGCGCCATTACCATTGCTAACGGTCACTGAATATGAGGTGGCTGAAGGAGCAATTGTACCGTTGTGGGTAACCGTCATAGCTTGCGGGGTCTTGGTGCGGAGCATCATACTCGGGTCACCGTAAAGAATCCAAGCTTGGTAAGTACCCACGGCCGATTGATCTGAAGTGCCGTAATGGTCAAAAATACCCATAAGACCGTTGATGGAAGTACCGCCCCATGTATGTTTGATGTTGCTAGTGTAGCTTTCCACAAGGATGTCGACGCACTCGTCCTGAGCCCACATAGGCGGAATCCAAGGCTGGCTAATGTAGGACATCAGTGCGCCTATGGCACCAGTGGGGTTACTGTTATTAGTGGCATTCATCCAAGCCTCGGCAAAACAGTCGCTACTGTGGTCGTACTTACCGACAAGGCAAGCCACTGACCAAATGAAAGGAAGCTTGTTTTCGTTAGTCAGAGCATTGACATGGCTGTTAGCGTAATAGATATAACCCGAGCTGTTGGCACCCCAAGCGGTTTCCTGACCGTGGTTGGCATAGTTGATGATGCCCACGCCGCTGTTGATGTCAGAAGAAATGGTCGCTGAGGACCCATCATAACCCGAAAGATTGGCGTAACGTTGATACACGGTCGTATAACCATAGTTCAACAAGTCTGTGCGGATATTGTTGATGTGCTGGTAGTCATCCTCGTTGTTATGGCCTGCTCCACCCTCTTTTCTGGAAATGCCTTCACCTTTTTGAAGCCAAGTGGCAGAGGTGGTAAGGTCACGCTCGTAAGTGATGACGCGGTTGCATTGGGTGGTCACACGAGATGTGCTGCTAGCCGAGAAACGGCCGATGAAAACATCGTTGTAAATATCGCTACCTACAACCTGTCCATAGGCATTGTCGCCCTTGCCACTATATGAACTACCGCCACCAGAATAAGTATAACCTGGAATCTGGGCAACGTCACCAACAAGCAACACATGGGTCAAGTTATTGTTGGCATTGTATTGGTTCTTAATATAGGTTTGGATAGCCGAATAGGTAGAACCCGCCGTACTGGTACCCACAATGGTGGTATTGATACCACGGGTCTTCTTCCAGTTGACGAAGTCGGTCATCGAACTGATATAGTTGTCGTAGCAAATGATGAGCAAGTCACCTTCCTCATCAAGGGCAGTGTAACGGCTCACTGAAGCTTCATAGTTGATGAAATGGCGCTGGTACATGCTCTTGAAGTCGGGATCCATCTTGATGGTGTTGCTGCGGCGGGGCTCCATAGCATTCTCGCCATAGTTGTCCACCTTATACATCTCCACCGTCATATCGTAGTAAACACGCAAAGTCTTAGTGACGGGGTTATAGGCATACGGATAAATGACCATATTCTGGCCACGGAAGTCTCGGACTATGTAAGGCTCATAGAGTCCCACATTGTTAGCTGGGAAGAATGCATCCTGACTGTAACATGTGCCGTAGGTGTAAGGCACTGTAGCAGGATCGATGGAACGTGGAAAATCGCCCTTCGATGGAGCCACTTCGATGCCTTCGAAGTCCATATATTGGGCATCGACGACGCGAATGGCCATACGGGCTTGGTCGCCGATGATGGCGGGAATACCCGTCATAGGCATCTCGGGCTCACCTGCATGGGCTGTACTGACGGCCTTGGGCATAGTGATGACCTTGGCTTCACCTCTCGGGGTGGTCACGTTGGTCGTGAAAAAGCCGGGAACTTGCACGTTCACTTTGATGCTGTTCTCCGACGAGGAGATGAGCTGCGTGCGGAAGGTCTCAGGCTGGTCGCTAAGTACTCTGGTCCATTGCGGCGCGGTTTGCAATTGTGCAAAACCGACCAAGCCAAGGGCCAAGAGCAGGAACAAAATAAAACCTTTTTTCATTGTTTTATGTTTTAATTAATAAATAAGGTGTATTATCATTCATTACTAAGTAACTACGCATATTTAAGCTACATTGTTTGACCCAGGACTTTTTCGACTATGACCATTGACTATGACTATGACAGCTTTTAAGAACCAAACTAAGTTCGTTGTTATTGTTTAAGCAGTCATAGTCATAGTATCAGGTCAACGTATCAAAGTCTCATATCAAATATGTAAACTAAAGTTACTCATCTACTTTTTGTTCCCTCAATAAGTGAACGTCCTTACAGTCCCCGAAGCGGACTTGTAGATGTAGCCTTGTCCGGGTTGGAGCTCCGTGAGGCTATTACTCCTCCACACCGTGCCGTTATACGAAGCACTGCCGTCCTTTGACTTGACAATGTCGCCGTTGACGGGGAACGTGCCGAACGCTTCGCCTAGGGTCTTGCTCTCGTTGAACGGGAATCCTATCCAGGTGTTTGCGTTGGCGGCGATGGTGACCGAGTGCTCGCTCGGGTTGATGGGCGTTCCTGTCAGCGTAATCGTACACGATGCAGGAACATAAATCTCGTACATCAGCGCAACGTCCAATGCGTTCAACGACCCCCTCCATGCGGTGCCGTTGTATGAGACATTTTGATTCTGGGACTTGATCGTGATCGAGGTCACGCCAGGCAGAGCCTCCACGAGGGCCGCTTCAAGGTCTTCCAAGGTGATGTCGACGTTGGTCGACCACCAGTTCCAACCAACAGATAGCAAAACAGTCTGCTGTCCTTGAGGCTCTCCTGCCTCGATGCCGAGGATAAGGTGATTCTTCACTGACAGCACATTGCTGTTGTATTCCGAGGTGGTTGGCGGTGCTAATGGATTGTAGTTTGTTGCTGCGGAATAGGCATACAGGGCTTGGCTTTCTTCAGTACTGTAAACCGAGCAGGACATATAAGGAGCGTGGTCGTATCCATTGGTGTTGTCATCAAATACCAAAACGAGATTGGAGGAGCCGTCATACTCGAACGGCGTGTCAAGCACGATGGTGGTCCAGGCTACCGCGCCCAATGTCACCGTGCCGCTAAACACCTTGTCGGATGATGACATGGTAATCCAATCGGTTTTGTTGCTGAAAGCGGATTTGTCCGTGTGTTTCAGATAGAGGTCGAAACTGCGGGTGCGTTCCGTGTTTGCTTTATTGAAGAAAGAGATGCTGGTGATGGTACAGGCCGACCCGATTTCTTCAGCAGTGTAGATTTGTTGTGACAGAGCATATTCATAGAAGCTATAACAAGGGAGATAGTCGTGATTGCCTTCATCTTGGCCCAATTCAAGTCCTTGTCCGAAGCCCGCCTCAAATTGGTGGTTGTTGTCAACAGGGAAGGTAAAAGGATTGGCGGTTGACACTAGCACTCCGTTTTCGGTCCAACCCGTGAAGAAGTAACCGTTTGCTGGTGTGGCAGTCAGGGTGCAATATTCACCAAAACCGAACTCTCCCCCGCCACTGACTGTACCATGTGCTGCGTTGCTCGACATGGCCGAAATGTTGAAAATGGCAGTTGCAGCACCACAGTGACAATCGAACTCGAAGAGGACGCCGGCAGCGGGACTGGCTCCTTGTTGGAAGATGATGGCATCGCCTTCGTAGCTTACCGTGAAGGAACACTCTTGGTCGTAACTGCCTTTTGTCCAGGTCAGGGTCACATGGGTGCCATTGTGGATTTCCAAGGTATAAGTGGCAGAGTTGTTTCCCGAAGCAATGGTAAGATCTTGCGAAGCGCTACCATCATCGAAGCTTACTGTGAGTTTAGCGTTGTTCCAGCCATCACCATAGCTGTCACTAAGACTGAAGATGACATTACAGCTGTTTTTCAGTGTCTCAGAGCCCTGTGCGCTGAAACCTCCATCAGCGGTCAATGTAAAGGTGACGGGGATTTCCTCACTCTCAGGGCAGTCGGCCGCGATGGTAACATTGAATGCGCAGGACACCTCCCCTTCTGCTGGAATGGTACCCATTGAAATGGTTGGGTTGTGAATGGTCACGTAACTACTGGTCGAGCTCATTGTGGCGACAGCGTTGGTAGCTTGAAAGTGTCCTGTGTTCAAGAACCTGGCAGTCAATGTCAAGGTCTCGCCAGGAACGAAACCGCCATCCCATGCCATGTTTTTGTATTCCAATTCTGCTTCACCTACGATAATCACCAAGTCACCTTCCCAGGTGTTACCGCCGTTGACAGCACTGTAGTGAAGGGTAATTGCGGTGCCTTCGGCTACACCTTCATTAACGTAGAAACGGAAGCCGCTCACCGTTGTGGTGGCGCCAGCAGCCAAGGTATTAAATGTCTTGGTATTGACAATGAAGTTGGCATCATTGGAAGTCAGAGTGACAGTTGTGGTGCCAGAGCAAGGATTGCTGCCCACATTCTTGAAGACGATGCTGAGATTGGTGTCGTCGCCTATATGGGTTGCAGCGGGTGTGTAGCTGTCAACGGTGATGTAGGGTCCGTCAATTGTAACAGCTTGTATCATCTGAATGTAAGGCTGACGTTGGTTGCGGGTGACCACAATCATCACGTCGCCAGCGGCGGTGACAGGCGTGATTGGCACGTCGACGATGCCCGTCGAACCTACTTGCGCCACGCCAAGGATTTCATCGTCTCTTGTGATGGATACATACGAACCGGGATCTGCGCTGACAGTAAAGGTGTTCATGCCAATACCCAAGGTGGATGCATGGCTCACCTGATTGAGGGCAGGCTGCGTCATATAAGGCATCACTGAGCCATCGCCTAAACACTGGTAGGCTCTCCAATAGTATTCATCATCGACGCTATACTCATAACCAGCCGCATGGGCATAGGTCACGGCCGCGTTGCCAATGTAGATGATCGAGTTCATGGAATTGAACTCGGTGTCGTCAAATAAGGCATCGTACATACCTGTCATAGTGGATTCGACGGTTTGCACCGTAGCAGGTTCAGGGTCGTGGGCTCCTACACCGAAGTAGTAATCTTCAAACCAATAGGTTTCGACGACCGAACCGATGTAGCCAAAGGCTCCTTTTTCGGCGGCACGAATCAGGGTCTCGCCTAAACAAGGGGTATAAGTGCTGTTACCCCAGTTGGCTGCCAAGCAGCAGTTCCCCACTGCCAAGAAATACTTGTCGGAGTTGGTCAATGCGTTGGCATTGGAATTGGTAAAACTGGGACTTGACCAAGCCTGAATGCTACCGTGGGCAGTGTAGTTGACAAAGCCTATACCGGAACTCAGGTAGTCGTAGCATCCCGCGTAATTGGATGTGACGTAGCCATATACGTTGTTGAAGCCGTTGGCAGTGTTGAAATAGCTATTGAGGGCATATTGGATGGTGGGGCGGCCAGCGGCTTCATCCCATCCGTTGGAATCGTATCCAGCAATCAGGACCGCATTATCCAAATAGCTCGGATCCGACATAGTGTATTTCTCGTATGTCAGAATCTTTTGGACAAGGTTGCCCAACTCAGTGGTGTTCGACACTGCCATGCGGCTCATATACAGATCGTGATAAATGTCGTTGTCAACGGAAGCGTAAGGATTGTCGCTGACGTAGGGGTTGAAATAGTTGCCTGATATGTTATAAGTTTCATAATTGGTGACGTCGTTCTCGTCGCCAACGATGACCAAAAAAGTTGGATGGTTGGCATTGTATCGGCTTTGGATCAGGGAACGAATGGAGGCACCGTTGGTACTGCTGGTCACGGTCTGCACCTCCACGTCGATACCTTTCTGTTTCTTCCAAGCCAGCCAAGTCTGGAAAGGTTCGCTTTCGGTATATTTGGTGGTCGTCACAACGAGCATCTTCACTGGCGTAGTGTATAGGTCAGGAAAACCTTCGTATGCGCTGCGAATCATGCTGCCGTTGAACAGTTGCTTATATACAATGTCAAAATAAGGGCTGTAAGTCTTGAAGAGCATATCCTCGGTGGCTTGGCGGTCAGCACCATCGAAGTAGACTTCCACCTCTAAGTCATTGAATACGCGCAAAGTGTTGTTGACCGGATCATAACTCACAGGTTCGATGGTCATTTTACCGAGTTGTACGCCACGCATGATACCCACTACTTCAACAACAGCCATAGGCTCACTGCGGAAGCCACGAGTCGATTGGTATGCTGTCTCATTCATTATGAAAGGCACGTCCTCCGGCTTCTTGTCCTTTCGTAACGAAGGCTGACGCGGAATCAAAGTCTTAATGTCGTAATCTTCAAGACGATAATCTGTGGTGCTATAGCTCTTGATTTCAATGCGTGGAGTTGCACCAAAAGGCACAGCGATGAGTTCATTCACGACTGGAATCTGAGGATTGCCTTCATCGCCGCCGATGACAGTGTTGGGAAGGCTGAGTCTCGAGAATGTCCCACGGTCACTTTCATAATCCTGTGCCTCGATGGTTGAGAACGAGAAGGAAGCCCTGAGACCTCTCATATCGCTTTTCACACATTCGGCTTTATCGTCTGAACGCAGCTGGATTTTTTGCTGCGCCATAATATTAGCACCGAGTATCAACGTTATGGCTATTAGGAAAAACTTTTTCATTTCTAATTGTGTTATTGATTTATTAGCAATCTGTTTTTGTGTTTTTGCTAAAAAAAACGGCATCGGATGGTGCCGTTTTTTTTAGCTAGTTGACAGGTATATTTATTATTGTTGTTCAGTTCCAAAAGTAAACGTCCTGTCCTCACCAGAAGCCGACTTGTAGATGTAGCCTTGTCCAGGCTGGAGTTCCGTGAGGCTATTACTCCTCCACATCGTGCCGTTATACGAAGCACTGCCGTCCTTTGACTTGACAATGTCGCCGTTGACGGGGAACGTGCCGAACGCTTCGCCAAGGGTCTTGCTCTCGTTGAACGGGAATCCTATCCAGGTGTTTGCGTTGGCGGCGATGGTGACCGAGTGCTCGCTCGGGTTGATGGGCGTTCCTGTCAGCGTAATCGTACACGATGCAGGAACATAAATCTCGTACATCAGCGCAACGTCCAATGCGTTCAACGACCCCCTCCATGCGGTGCCGTTGTATGAGACATTTTGATTCTGGGACTTGATCGTGATCGAGGTCACGCCTGGCAGAGCCTCCACGAGGGCTGCTTCAAGTTCTTCCAAGGTGATGTCGACGTTGGTCGACCACCAGTTCCAACCCTGTGAGAGTGTAACGGTTTGTTCCTCTTCCGAATCAACCTCAATTCCAAGAAGAATATGGTTCTTCACCGTCAATACGGCATTAGGATTACCGCCATAGCCACCACCAGTTGAGGATGTCGGAGGTGACATCGGGTTGTAGTTGGTATTGTCATTGCAAATGTAAATGGCCTGACTTGTACTTGTGTTATATACCGAACAAGCCATATGAGGAGAATTGGTATATTCACCAGTATTATCATCAGCAACAAGAACCAAGTTAGAGGTGCCATCATATTCAAATGGGGTACTGAAAGTGATAAAGGTCCAAGCATTGGCTGTCATAGTAACAGTGCCACTGAACACCTTATCGGAGTCTGACACAGCAATCCAGTCGGTCTTGCTACTAAACGATGACTTCGTTGTGGCCTTCAGATAGAAGTCGTAAGTGCGAGTCTTTTCTACTCCCCCATTGTAGAATGCAATGCTGTTGATGGTTCCGGCCGTGCCAATTTCCATGGCAGTGTATATCTGCTCAGTCAAGCAATAATTGTAATAGTTGTAACTGGGGAGATAATTGTTGGTCGTAGTGGAATGACCAATCTCGATGGCTTGGATGAAGTTGGCCACGAGGTCCCTGTCGGAAATTGCGGGGAAACTATATGACAAATCACCTGAAACCACTATTCCGTTCTCGGTCCAACCAGTGAAGGTATAACCCGTGTTGGTTGTAGCCGTAACTGTGCAAGTCTCACCGAAAGCAAACTCGCCACCGCCGCTAACTGTTCCACCGTTAGATGGATTGGCACTGACAGTGATGTTCACGGGAGCAGGCACAAAACAAGAAACCGTGGCAACCCATCCCGCGGCGTTGACACCCGAATCCGAGGTGAACCTGAAAGTCAAAGCGCCAGCTCCGTTGGTTGCAAAGACCATACCTGGACTTGTCGAGCCATCGTATCGGCCAATTTGTGTGGCAGTAGTTGAAGTACCGTCATAAATATAAAGGTAGTCATAACCTGATTCCGTGTTGAATTGAGAGAAAGAAACGCTCATCATAGCGCCTTCAGTTTCGGGATAAAAAGTCATAGTGTAGTTCAGGTTGTTGGCATAGTTGGAAGTAGGACCACCCGAATCGTAAAACAAGCCACTGCAAATTGTTACCGTTCCGTTTTGCATAAGGATGGATTCGGAAACATGGATGTAATTCTCTTTGGTCACAGAATGGGTGTTGCCCGTAGGCCCAGTAATGGTCAAAGTGACATCATAGTCGCCAGGCGTGTTATAGACGATGCCAGTGGGGTTTTGTTCGGTGGAAGTGGAAGGCGTGGCACCTTCAAAGGTCCACTCCCATGAAGAGACCATACCCTCAGAGGTGTCGGTGAAGCTGATGCCTTGACCCAAAGCGACATCGGTAGCCGAGGCAGTGAAATCGGCTTCCAAGTTGTTATTCGGATTGAGATAGACGGTCAAATTCTGTACATTATCATCAGCTACAGTGACCTGCACCGACTCCGGATAATAACCTTGTTTTGCAAAGGTAAAAGTATAGGTGCCGCCCTTGATGGGACGGTGGAAGTCGCCAATGGTATGGGAACTTACCGAAGAACCTAATGCATCATGGTTTTCCACAGTGACACTGGCACCTTCGATAGGCAGAAGCGTCACGGCATCATATACGTAGCCATGCACACCATTGAGACATTGTTCAATGTATGCTAACATAGCGGTGTGGTTATAATTCCAGAAGTTAGGTAGTTGCGAGGCGCTTGGAGTTTTGGTAGATGAACACTCGATCGTGATTTCACGGCATTGGCCGTAGTAGTTCATATAGTCCTGACGGCTACCAGTAATGGTATACCAAGCGTAGCCGTTGGTGATGCCGTTACTTTCTGTGTCGGTCATATAAGAGGAATTGTTTGCCCTCGCATTGCTGACATACTCCAAGCTGACGTACTGCCACCATGCATCATCGGGATGGAGAGGCCGGTATGTATCCCAAGGATAGTTCATCACCTCTGCCCCACCATGATAGTTGGCACCCATAGTGAACAGATATTCCTGAGCCAAGTCCATCATCCATTGGGCTTCATCTTGATAATAAGAAGAACCATCAGGATGAGCTCCATCGTCGAAGTCAGGGAAATGACGGTTTAGGTCGATACCATTGCCGTTGTAACGTCTAGCTCCGCTAACGCTGCTATTGCCTCCATAGTATGTTCCATCAGGATTGGTGCAAGGGAAGATGAACAAATCGACATTTTCGAGGATGTTCTGGATGCGGCTGTCGGAGCTGGTGCAGAACTCGTTGATGAGACGAAGCATAAGGATCATGCCAGTCACCTCGTCGCCGTGCATGGTGGAAGTGTAGAGGAATTTCGGCTTGCCGTTGGGTTGGCCATTATTCAAACGCACACCCAAGATTCTACGGTGATTGGTGGTGGAAAGCGTACCTAAGTCAAGCAAGGTGCAGCTGGCCCCATTGGTCACTGAAGACGGAAAACCTTCCATCATCGATACATAGTCGCCATAGGTTAGGTAACTGTTCCAGTCATAAGTAGCACGATCGCCACCCGGCCACATTACAGCTTGCTCGCGCAGTGAAGGCGGGGTTTGCAGATTAGGTTGATACCCTTCTTGTAACAACCTGTTGTATTCCTGTTGGTTGGCATAGGCAACCACGGTGCGGCCGTCTGTGCCATCAATGGAACAAATCTTGCTAATAGATTGAATATCAGCTGGATTGTCAACAGTTAGAGTGAAATAATACTCACCGCGTTCGCGCATGAGTTGGCCCAATTCTCTTTGGCTTTGGGCACTAATTGTACCACTGATTACAGCGATACAAAAAATGATAAAATAGCGTAAGGATTTCATTTGTTATTTATTGGAAAAGTGAATATACGAACTTCTGATGCATTGGACTTGTAGATGTATCCTTGTCCGGGCTGGAGCTCCGTGAGGCTATTACTCCTCCACACCGTGCCGTTATACGAAGCACTGCCGTCCTTTGACTTGACAATGTCGCCGTTGACGGGGAATGTGCCGAACGCTTCACCGAGGGTCTTGCTCTCGTTGAACGGGAATCCTATCCAGGTGTTTGCGTTGGCGGCGATGGTGACCGAGTGCTCGCTCGGGTTGATGGGCGCTCCTGTCAGCGTAATCGTACACGATGCAGGAACATAAATCTCGTACATCAGCGCAACGTCCAATGCGTTCAATGTCCCCCTCCAAACGGTGCCGTTGTATGAGACATTTTGATTTTGGGACTTGATCGTAATCGAGGTCACGCCCGGCAGTGCCTCCACAAGGGCCGCTTCAAGGTCTTCCAAGGTGACGTCAAGATTCGTCGACCACCAGTTCCAACCCTGTGAAAGCGTAACGGTTTGTTCAACCATCGCTGGACCTTCCTCGATGACAAAATGATGAGGCTCCAGTGCACCATAGCTTGGCTGCGAATAACGGTGACCCGACTCGTCTGCACCAAAAACATAATAATCGACGGTAGAACCATAATGATAGCCTTTGATGTAGCCCACATATTCGTATGTGTTACCAGTAGTGGTCATTTTGGCTGTCTGATAAGCACCACCATCTATGCTATAATATACCAATAAAGAGTCTGTTTTAAGGTCTTCACCGCTGTAAGCAATAAACTTTGAGGTGATGGCAATGGAATCTTGCATAGGTTGCTCACCAAAAACCACATTGCGATGGTCGACGAAGAGCATATCGAAGTCCATCACGCCACGAGTGCGGCAGTGCAGGGCATCAGTGTTTTGCCAAGGTGTGCCGCTAGCGCCTGTAACGCCTATGATTTCGTAACCAGGCATAGCCTGTTGATACACTGCCAAGGCATTATTGTTATGGGTGCTATTACTACCCATAGGGACGAATACCGTTTTATTGACGATCAGGCTATTGGTGTAAGGGGCCAAAGTGTTTCCACCAGGTTCATACACACGATACACCTTATAAGGATAGCCCCAGCAGCAATTCGTGGTGGCAAAGAATTCAGCTACTTCCTCATAATCTGCATAATGACTGTTCGATGCAGGCAACTGGGCAATGAGAATCTTATCGGGTGCGAGCAGCTTGCCCCAACAGTCCACATGGGCGATGTAGTCACCTTGTGGGTCAATGGTAATGTGATAAGGATCAATACCCAGATAGCTCCTCATTTTGTTCCGGACATTGGTCTCATTGTTGTTGTTTTCCTCCAATATGAGGTTATCGGAGACCCCTACCCCACGGCCGTCTTCCATCATATTGCCGCCCGTATGGGTCAGGTTCATACCATAGACCGTGAGTCCCAACTGTTGTCCCATATATATTGGAACCATATTGTCGTTTTGACGAGGACGGTTATACACATTGTCCACGATGGCAGGCTCCAAGTCGTTGAAGATGTACCATGGACCATAATCACGCACCCAGTAGGAATCAGTCGACATATTATAATAGGTGATGTTGCTCATATTGCAGCCAGCATTCTGGAATGTGTTTCGAGCACTGTTCTGTTGGCTTTGATTCACGATAACATACACCTTAGTGCGTTCCGACAATTGCCTGACAAGGCTGGTCGGAATGCCAAGAGGATAACGAATGGTAACCGCCTGCATGGGTTCAAACTCGGCAGGGAAACGGACTGTGCCTGAAGGTGGGGTGGTTTCTTGAAAAAGTGTGCCGCGTTCCTTAGAAAGCATCTCCTCTTCAGAGAGATAATGCAATTTCCTCCAGTCTGGTTTGTTTTCCTGACCATAAACACTAACCGTACCACCAATTACGGCGATACAAATAAAAACTAGATAACGTAAAAATCTCATTTTATTGAAAATTTAAAGCTTGCAAAGGTACAAAAAAAGACAAAATGGATTCTGATTTTGTAAAATTTCATCAAAAAAAACCTCCATCTCAAAACGAGATGGAGGTTTTTTGAATCGCCTATTAATATAAATAGGTGTGGTAGAGACGTAGCGCGCTACGTCTCTACTAGCAACCGAATTATTTGTACTCAGCAAGCACGTCCTTCACGCGGTCGGGGGTCATACGGCCGTAGACCTTGTCACCCACTTCGATGACGGGGGCCAGACCGCAAGCACCGACGCAGCGGAGGCAGGTCAGTGAGAACTTGCCGTCGGGAGTGACCTCACCAACGTTGATGCCCAGTTGACGCTTCAGCTCGTCCAACACCTTCTCGGCTCCACGCACGTAGCAAGCGGTACCCAAGCAAACGCTGATCGGATATTCGCCCTTAGGCGTCATGGTGAAGAAGGAATAGAACGAAACGATGCCGTAGACTCTCGAAACCGGGATGCCCAGTTCCTTAGCCACCAGCTCCTGGACCTCAGCAGGCAGATAGCCATACTCGCCCTGAACCTTGTGCAGCACATTGATGACCTCACCCGGCTTGTTGCCATACGACTTGCAGACGTCCTTGATGAAGTTA
>JAEEGG010016821.1_pt1 | contig 15132 bp, 17 predicted proteins | sample 9134161 | NCBI WGS metagenome assembly JAEEGG01 (sample SAMN16246543, study PRJNA631951) | gut metagenome | biome: gut microbiome; feature: rumen; material: CR-attached | host: Bos | place: Iran: Karaj | collected 2018-10
TGAAGGACTCCCACATTGGCACCTATGGTGTTCTTGCCCTCATCTTCTATTTTCTTTTGCTCTGGGGCATCCTTGTTTCATTGCCTCCCATGACTGCCGTCTTCGCCATATTGGCTGCAGACCCTTTGGCAAAGATGTTCTCCGCTCAAATCGTTAACTTCATGCCCTATGCCCGTCGTGAAGAAGAAGCCAAGAACAGGACTGTCTATCGTTCCATTTCCTCTCTCTCCACCTTCAGCCTTGCGCTTCAGGGACTTCTTCCTTCCCTCCCCCTCATCTTCCTCACCAATACCGATTGGTGGCTCGCTATCCTTGCTCCAATCTTAATAGTGACCATCCTTTTCCTCGTTGTCTGGCATAAAATTCGAGGCTATACTGGCGATTGCTGTGGAGCTATCTGCCTTCTCGCAGAACTGTCTTTCTATTTAGCACTTTTATTACTTTCATGTTGAAATGAACAACCAAGCACACAGTATCCAAATGAGTACTGTGTGCTTGGTTGTTTTGCAAATAATGAAATGAAGGGATAAACCTTCTTGCAATCAGTTATTCCCCCATAATGGTCACCACCAATTTTCTTGCCCCACCATAATTGCGGTATTCGCAAAAGTATATACCCTGCCATGTTCCCATGTTTAGGTGCCCATTGGTGATGGGGATGGTGATGCTCACTCCGCTGATAGTTGATTTGGCATGAGCAGGCATGTCGTCAGGACCTTCTAACGTATGCTCATAGTAAGACTGTCTTTCGGGAACGATGTGATTGAATATGGTTTCCATATCAATTCGTACATCTGGGTCGCAGTTTTCATTGATGCTTAGTCCACAACTGGTGTGCTTCGTGAAGATATTAATGATTCCCGTTTGGGGCAACACGGGCAACTGGCTTATTATCTCGTTTGTCACGAGATGAAAGCCTCTTGATTTTGGCTTAAGTGTTATTTCTACTTGCTGTACCATGTTCTAAAAATCCATCGTCAAACTTGGCGCCAGTTTGTTCGGTCTTCCTTCGTTGCCCTCCAACCAGCCGAGCATTGCACCCTGAGTAGTTGTCTTAGACACTTAGTCTAATACTCCTCCTCGTCCCACAAGAAGTCTTCTTTGGATGGGTAGTCAGGCCAAATTTCCTCAATGGATTCATAGATATCACCTTCATCCTCAATCTCTTCGAGATTCTCTATCACCTCAAGTGGCGCACCGGAACGGGTGGCATAGTCAATCAGTTCTTCCTTGGTTGCTGGCCAAGGAGCGTCTTCCAGTTTAGATGCTAATTCAAGTGTCCAATACATGATATTTGGTTGTTAAGTTTTTTTAGTTTAGATAATTTTGGCGTGCAAAGATAGTACAAATGGATATAATTTCAAAATAAATGCACAATTATTTTCGTAAATTAATTTCAGGATGTTTTTCGTCCGCATTCAGCTTACGTGCCAATACGAAAAGGTAGTCACTGAGACGGTTGACATAGGAAATAACATGGGTGTCAATTTCTGCACCTTCTTCGGCGAGGGCAAGAATGCGGCGTTCTGCACGTCGGCAAACCGTACGGCACACATGTGCGACAGCTGCGGCTTTGCATCCTCCTGGGAGAATGAAACAACGGAAGGGGGGAAGTGTGGCGTTGATGGAGTCAATTTCTTGTTCGATACCAGTCACCATCTCATCTGTCACGATGGGATGGTTTGTCCTCTGGCGAGTGGGGGCATGGGATGGCTCGTTATCAGTGGCGAGATAAGCGCCCACAATGAAAAGTTGGTTCTGAATGTCAGTGAGGAACTGGATATCATGGTCACAGGTACATTCGGTGACAAGCAGTCCGATATGGGAGCAGAGTTCGTCAATGGTGCCATAAGATTCGAGACGTGCACAAGTCTTGCTGACTCGCTGTCCACTTGCGAGGGATGTTTTCCCCTGATCGCCTGTTCGTGTGTAGATTTTCATAGGGAGAATGAAATTTTAGAGAAGGTAATTTTGTTTGATGCGTTTTTTGTCGAAAATCACCATGCCCCGTTTCCTCATGTCGAAGGTGATGATGGCGCGTGGGTCGTTGACGATGAGGTCCCACAGGTCGGCATTCTCATCGTGGATGTGTTCGACGATGAGGATGGTGTCGGGGGTGGCAGATAGAATCTCGTCTCGACAGAGCGCGTCACTGCATTCCGGCTTGTCGTCAATGACGATGATGGGGTGTCCTTTAAAGTGGTTGCGAATACGGTAGAGCTGTTGTTGCATCGGTGTGGTGAGGTGCTGCTCTTCGTAGGCATAATAAGGTATGGGCTCAAACAGCAAATCACGGACGAGTTCGTATGCCCAGGGGGACTGAATGCCAAACCCGCGTCGATGAATGGCACGTGGCAAGGAGGTGAGGAGAAGATGGATAGTGCGTCGCAGGTTCATTCTCTAGGCAGTGATTTCCTGCAATTGCTCTTGCATGATATCTTCATCTTCTTCTTGTTCTATGTGGTTGGGAACGGTGAAGACGAATCGTGCACCGTCCGTGTAGAGCATGTCAAGTTGAATGTCACCGCCTAATGCTCGGGCGATGAGGCGACCTACATAGAGCCCCAATCCGAGCCCAGGGCTATAGTGGTCGAGTTTCTCGAAGTGCTCGAAGATGACGTCTGCTTTTTCTGGTGGTATTCCAGTACCCGTGTCCGTCACCACGAACTGTATGCAGTCCTCTCCTCGTGAGGTGTTGATGGTGATTCTGCCGCTTGTGGTGTTCTTGCAGGCATTGGAAAGGAGGTTCTGAATCACCTGACCGATGCGCCTCTTGTCGGAATAGAGCGTCAGGTGGTTTTCAGAAGGCTCATAGATAAGTTCCACGCCTTGCGGAACCATGTCTCTGTTGTGTTCGATATATTCGTTGCAGAGTTCGTCAATGTCCATATCTTCAAACTGGAAGTTGAAGGTGCCGACCTCCATGTTGCTCACGTCGATGATGTCATCTAGTGTGGAGAGCAGTTGGTTGTTACTTTCCTGTATGTAGCCATTATAAAGGGAACGCTCTTCATCGGAGAGGTCATTCGACATCAATTGGGCAAATCCCATGATAGCATTCAATGGCGTACGGATTTCGTGACGCATGTTCTGAATGAACACCGTCTTGATGCGGTCTGCGATGGCTGCTTGGTCAAGCGCCTTCTGCAGTTGGTTGGCACGCCTGCGTTCTTCTGCAGCTTGGTTTTGTTTCCACCCGAGGAAAAAGGCAACCAGCAATGCCAGAGCCAGCAGCGTGAAAGTGATGATGAGCGAGTTGCGCTTCATCTTGCTGTTCTCAGCGAGGAAGGCTTTGTGTGCCCTGTAAGATGAGTTGATGAGCGGGAAATATTTCGACACATCTAAGGCGAGTCTTCTGGAGGGGTAGGTGTTGGCGTCCTCCATCGTACACATCAAGTACGTGTAGGCGCGGTCAATGTCGCCTTCTTCATAAAGAGCATGAACTAGATAAGGCAATGCCTCGTACGTGGTGTTGCCGTTCATGAGGTTGTTGACGGCAATGTTGGCGAGATAATAGATGTATTCTGGACGGTTGTTCAGCAGTTTGTGGGCATTGGCCATGGTCATGCACATTTGGTTGCGGTCTTCCCCTTGAGTCTTTGGAAATCTCTCTGCCAACGTCATGGTGGCTTTCTCGGGGTGACCTAGATAGACCTCCTTGCTGGCAGTCATGAGGTCTTTCTTGCTGCTTTCTGGCAACAACTCAATAATGTTGTCATAATAGGTGATCATCTGTTTCTCCTCATCCTGCACAATGCTGATGTCTGCCATGTATTCAGAAATCTTCTCATAGTTGTTTCTGCATGTGAGGTAGTAGTGCAGTCGCTCATCCTTCGACAGCTCCGAAGGATTGATGCTGGCAGTGAGATTGTCTGCTTTGTAATAAAGTCCCATGATTCCGTAGGTTCTCGCTGCGCTCAGCTTCACCCACGCTTGCAGGTTCTTGTCCTTTTGATATTCTTCTGTCCTTTGGATACGTTGCAAAGTTTGCAATGCTTTTCTTCCGTCATAGTCGGACAGAGCTTCATATAATTCCTGACATTTTTCCACATATTGGTTAATATGGCATGAATTGGTCACTTGCTCCAAACTGTCAGCATGCTGTTGTCGCAGGTTCTGATACGTCTTTTTATTGGCAATGACGCTATCAAGTTTAGTAAGTACCTCCTCTATTTCCTGCTTGCTGTGATTGATGTCTTGAGCAAAGCCAAATAGAGTGAAGTTCAACAATAGGCATAATATGATATTACGGGTAATCCGCATAACATAATTTTTAATGTGGTAGGTTAATTTGAATAGGTTTTTTCTCTCACTATCGTGAATTGACGTGGCAAATGTAGGGAATAGTTTGATAAAAACCCAAGAAAAATCTGTTTTTTTCTCTTGCCATCGGCAAAATAATCATTTTTAAGGATGCTTTTCCTGCTTTTTGTACTAACTTTGCACTCAAATTGCAAAGTATGGTTAGCATTTCACGGATTAATCTCCCCACCGTCGATTCCACTAATTCCTTTGTCCGTGCAATGTTGCAGGAAGAAGGGACGGGGCGTGTGGTGTCAGCAGATCCGTTGCCTGGTTTCACCTTGGTGGTGGCTGACGACCAAACGAAAGGTCGGGGGCAGCAAGGCAATGCTTGGGAGACCGAAAAAGGCAAGAACCTGACATTCTCTTTGCTGTGCCATCCCGATTTTCTCTTGGCATCTCGTCAGTGGGTGCTCTCTCAGTGCATGGCTGTGGCGATTCAGCAGACCCTATCCAAGTATGTGGAACGTGTGGAAGTGAAGTGGCCCAATGATATATATGTAGGCGATGAGAAGATAAGCGGTACCTTGATAGAGTGTGACCTCCAAGGCAAGCGCATCTCCAACTGCATCATGGGTGTGGGCATCAACATCAACCAGACGGTGTTCCGAAGCGATGCGCCGAACCCCACCTCCTTAAAGCTACTGACCGGAAAGGAGCATGACTGCGAAGAGATCCTCTCATTGCTGTTGAATCATTTCCAGCATTTTTATGCCCAACTGCAGGAGGGACACGAGGATGTCATTCGCCAATTGTACATGCAACACCTCTACCGTCGTGAGGGCTTCCACCGCTATCGCGATGTGCGTGGTGAGTTTATGGCGGAAATGGCAGATGTGGAACCGACAGGGCATCTTCGCTTGCGTTTTGCTGATGGCAACGTGGTGCGCTACGAATTGAAAGAGGTGCAATTTGTGAAAGACTGAACATTTGATAGACTGAAGCATTGAAGATGTTGAATCCGAAGAATATACATATAGCTGATTACAACTACGACTTGCCCGATGAACGCATCGCAAAGTTCCCGTTGGCGGAGCGCGATGCCAGCAAGCTGCTGATTTATAACCAAGGCGAGGTGAGTGAGGATGTGTTTTCCTCTTTGCCCAAATACCTCCCCAGTGGTGCCTTGATGGTGTTCAACAACACCAAAGTCATTCAGGCTCGACTTCATTTCCGTAAAATTTCTGTCGATGGCGTGCAAGGAGCACTCATTGAGGTGTTCTGCCTTGAACCCGCAGTGCCCAACGACTACCAACTGAACTTTTCACAGAGAGGGATGGTGCAATGGTACTGTCTCGTGGGTAATTTGAAGAAGTGGAAGGAGGGCAAATTGATGCGTGAGATAGAGATGCCTGACGGTGAGAGGGTGACATTGGCATGCGAACGTAAGGGACTGCATGGCACTTCTCACGTCATTGAGTTCACTTGGGATGGTAACTACACATGGGCGGAACTGCTCGATGCTGTGGGCGAACTCCCCATTCCTCCCTACCTGAATCGTGAGACACAAGAGAGTGATAAGACGACTTATCAGACGGTCTATTCTAAAATCAAAGGTTCCGTGGCGGCTCCCACCGCAGGACTTCATTTCACTAAACGTGTTTTGGATGCCCTTGATGAGGCTGGCATTGACCGTGAGGAACTCACCCTCCATGTGGGTGCAGGTACCTTCAAGCCTGTGAAGAGTGAAGAGATTGGTGGTCACGACATGCACACCGAACACATTGCTGTGCGCCGTCAGACCATCGAAAAACTCATCGCGCATGGTGGCGAAGCCATTGCTGTGGGCACGACCAGCGTGCGCACCCTTGAAAGCCTCTACTACATGGGCATCCTCGCCCAACAAGGCGCTGAAGACCTTCATGTCCCCCAATGGATGCCCTACGAGACTCTCAACTCTCAACTCTCAACTCTCAACTGTCAACTCTCAACTGTCAACTGTCAACTGTCAACTCTCGACTCCCTCCAATCTCTCCTCTCCTATATGGACAGGCATCATCTTGATGTCCTCCATTCCTCCACGCAAATCATCATTGCGCCGGGCTATGAATACCATATCGTACGTCGCATGGTCACAAACTTCCACCAGCCCCAGTCAACGCTCTTGTTGCTGGTGTCAGCTTTTTTGAAAGGTGACTGGAAGAAAGTGTATGACTATGCGCTCAGTCACGATTTCCGTTTCCTCAGTTATGGTGATTCGTCACTCTTAATTCCTTGACAACAATGAAAGATAATAATCAGGAAATGTTCCCCATTGTCGATGAAGAGGGTAACATTACCGGTGCAGCCACCCGTGGTGAGTGTCATGGCGGCAGCATGCTCCTGCATCCTGTGGTGCATCTGCATGTGTTCAATAGCAAGGGAGAACTCTATTTGCAGAAACGTCCGGAGTGGAAAGATATACAACCGGGGAAGTGGGACACTGCTGTGGGGGGACATGTGGATCTTGGCGAGTGTGTCGAGGATGCGCTGAAACGTGAGGTGCAGGAGGAACTGGGTGTCACCGACTTCACGCCCGAACGTCTTACACAATATGTCTTTGAGAGTGCTCGTGAACGTGAATTGGTGTTTGTCCACAAAACCATTTATGATGGCGACATCACTCCCTCTGAGGAACTCGATGGCGGACGTTTCTGGACTGTGGATGAAATACGTGAGAACCTTGGCAAGGGCATCTTCACACCCAATTTTGAGAACGAAATACAACGTGTCAAACTAATATAATCATTAACCTGTTATGAAAAAGATACTTTCATTTTTAGTTTTTACTTTTTCACTTCTCACTTCGTATGCCCAACGTGACATATGGATTGATATCAATGGAGTGCGCGACCTCACTTCTGATTCCATCGACATCGCTAACCAGGCACGTCCCGTCCCCGGCAGCAGTCGTAAGGGTAACAATCCTGTGCTTTTTCTTGTTGGTAACAGCACCATGCGCACTGGCACCCTTGGCAATGGCAGCAATGGGCAGTGGGGATGGGGATTCTATGCCCATGAGTACTACGACGAAAATAAGATTACAGTGGAGAACCATGCACTTGGCGGTACTTCACCACGAACTTTCTACAATCTCTTGTGGAAACCCGTGCTCGAGGCGGTCCGTAAGGGCGATTACGTTTTTCTTGAACTGGGTCACAACGACAACGGACCCATCGACTCTGTCCGTGCCCGTTCTTCCTATTATCCTGATGGCAAGCTCGAAGTGAAGGAGGATTCTATCTCCATATATAATAAGGTGACCAAGCAACAGGAAACCGTCTATACCTTTGGAGGCTACACCCGCCGCTTCATCAATGAAATCCGTGCCAAGGGAGCTATTCCTGTCCTCTTTACGCTTACTCCCCGTAATGAATATGAGCCTGATGATCCCAAGAGGATACAGCGCAAACTCACCGACTTTACACCTGCTATCTTTGCTCTTGGAAAAGAGACTGGCACACCCGTCATTGACCTCAACGACATCTCTGCCACCAAACTCGAACAATATGGTCCATGGAAGGCAAGTTACCATTTCTACCTGGATAAGATTCATTCTTCTGCTTATGGTGCGCGCATGAATGCGCAGAGTGCTGCTGAAGGCGTCCTCGCCTCCAATGACCCTCAACTGGCATTCCTTAAGACATGCCTCACCGACAAGGTGGAGCCCAAACGTTGTGATCAGAACCGTCAACAGGGAAAACCTATGGTCTTCTTGTGTGGTGATTCTACGGGTAAGAACGAAGACTCCAATCCCGATGGTATGTGGGGATGGGGCAGTCAGGGCTACACCATATTTGATCCGGCCAAGTGTGTTTTTCAGAATCAGGCAAAGGCGGGACGTTCCACCCGTACCTTTATCGACGAAGACCGATGGGAGGAGGTCTATAATTCCTTGCAGCGCGGTGATGTGGTGCTCATTCAGTTTGGTCACAATGACATCGGAGCCATCAAGGAAGGTAAGGAGCGTGGGGTGCTTGCCACTGCCAAGGATTCCAGTGCTGTTTACCGCATGGAAAGCAGCGGCATCTACAAGGTCATCTATTCTTACGGATGGTATCTCAAGAAGATGATACGTGATGCCCAAGAGAAGGGTGCCTATCCTGTGCTTCTCTCTCTAACCCCTCGCAACGAATGGCATGAAGGCAACGGACACTCACGTGGCTTCGTCTATCCTGTCAACGAGAAGCAGGGCAAGCTCTACATTGAGCGTCGCAACGAGACCTACGGTTCTTGGTGTCGTGCCGTTGCCCGTGAAACGGGATGCGAGTTCGTCGATGTCCATAACATCACAGCAGATGCTCTGGACAAATTGGGACAGAAAAAGGCGGCTGCCTATTTCAAAAATGACCACACTCATACATCCCTCAAAGGAGCACAGCTCAACGCCCAGAGCGTGGCAAAGGGACTGCGTGATATCAACAGTCCTGTGGCATTCTTACTGAGGAAGTAACCTTTTCTCTCATGCCCCGTTTGCTCGTCCACAGCTATTGAGGTGTCTCACCCATACAGGTGTTAGTGTCTCACCCATACAGGTCGAGGTATCTCACCCATACACCCAACTGTATCTCACACATAGAACTTCCTCTTTCAAAGACTAACATTTCTGTGAGTTGAGCGAAGGAATAATAAGATGACAGAGGAATGTCTGCAGACACAAAGGAGGGAGAGCGCGTTGCGTTCTCCCTCCTTGAATATGAATGTGTGTCGTCTTATTTGCGGGTCACGTAAGAACCGTCACGGGTGTCCACCTCAATCTGGTCGCCCTCATTGATGAAGAGGGGCACGCGGATTTCCACGCCAGTCTCGAGTGTGGCGGGCTTGGTGGCGTTTGTGGCAGTGTTGCCAGCGAAACCAGGCTCAGTGTAAGTTACTGTCAGGATTACTTTGACGGGTGCTTCTGCTGTGAGGATGGTACCTGTGGACTCATCAATGGATGCCATGACCATCGTCTCACCTTCCTTAAGGAAGTCACCGCCAGTGATGAGGTCTTTGGAGATGTTGACTTGTTCGTAAGTGTCTGTGTTCATGAATACCATTTCCTCACCTTCCTTGTAAAGGTACTGGAACTGCTGGTGTGATACCTGCACGTCATCGAGCTTGGCAGATACAATCCAAGTGCGCTCAAGCACTCGACCATCTTCCACGTTGCGGAGCTTGGTGCGCATCACGGTGTTACCCTTGCCTGGCTTTACGTGCAAGAAATCAATTACTACATAAATTTTGCCATCGTCAAGACGGAGGCATACGCCTTTCTTAATGTCGCCTGCTAAAATAGCCATAGAATGATCTTGTTTTTGTTTTACTTGTTGAAATCGGGTGCAAAGGTAGGGAAAAATTGTGAAAAGTGAAAGATGGAACGCAAAAAACCTACCTTCAACAAAGTCAAAAACGCCGAATTTCATCAAAATGACAAAAAAACTTTGTGTTTTTTGGTTTTTTCTTTTGCCGATTTACTGAAAATCACTAATTTTGCAGTCGCTTTCCAAAAATGTTGCGGCATTTGAGGCGGTAAGAATGAATGATTAACAATAAAAAAATAAGATAGCACAATGAAAAGAACTTTCCAACCTCACAACAGAAAGAGGATTAACAAGCATGGCTTCCGTCTGCGCATGCAGACCGCCAATGGTCGCCGCGTTCTTTCTGCTCGTCGCAGAAAGGGTCGTAAGTCTCTCACCGTATCAAGCGAACATCATGGTAAATAAGTCGTAAAAGCAGGAGGAAACTTCTGCTTTTTTTGATGCACTCAAAAGAGTGAAAAAGTGAGGAGTGAAAAGCGAAAAATCCAGGTAACAGACCCTTCGAGTGGCAAGTAACTTAGATTTTTCACTTTTCACTCCTCACTTTTCATTTAAAATGACTAACTTTGTCCCCATAAATAATTATTGTACGCGCGAAAATGGCTTTGAAGAATTTTTTTACAGGTAAATCTGGTGCGAAGTTTTGGGTGAACATCGTCATGATGGTGCTCATCATTGTAGCTGTACCTATTGTGGCATTGTACTTGCTGGATTCGTTCACCCATCATGGTGAGAAGATTGAAGTCCCGAATGTGGTGGGCAAGTCGATGTATGATGCTGAGACGATGCTGAAAGACCGTGGCTTGATGGCGATGGTGGTTGACTCAGTGTATGACAAACATGCCCCGAAAGGTTCTGTATTGGAACAGACACCGAAATCGGGTTATGAGGTGAAGAGCGGCCGCATGATTTATCTGACGGTGAACCTGAACGGGGAACCAATGGCTCAGCTACCTGATGTGGTGGGACATGGCTCACTGCGCGAAGCGGTGGCACTGTTGCAGTCATTGGGTTTCAAGTTGACAGCTCACAAACCAGTGATGGGCAGACCAAAGGATTTGGTGATTGGTGTGAAGCAGGGTGTTCGTGACGTGCATGCTGGTGAGACCATTCCACGTGACCGTGCTTTGACATTGGTGATTGGTGGCGGCGAAATTGACTCGACGATGTATGAGGATGAAGAGGACTTCGATTTGGAAGGACTGGGTATGGACGGTGATTTGGATGAGGGAGACGGAGAAGATTTTGACATTGAGTTGTAAGGAATGGATGTTGACGCATTGGACATTGTTGTAGAGGACGAGGAACTGGAGGATGACGAGACCTCCCAATTGTACGAACATCACCGTATCGTAGCTGACAAGGGACAAAAGTTGCTTCGTGTCGATAAGTTCCTGCTCACACAGTTGTCCGGTACCAGCCGTAACCGTGTTCAGAAGGCGGCAGATGCCGGCTTCATCATGGCGAACGGCAAGCCGGTGAAGCGTTCCTATAAGGTGAAACCTGACGATGTGATTCAGGTGATGCTGGACCGCCCGCATTATGAGAACAAAATCACACCAGAGGATATCCCGTTGAACATTGTGTATGAGGATGGTGACTTGATGGTCATCAACAAACCTGCGGGCATGGTGGTGCATCCAGGGTTTGGCAATTGGAACGGAACGATGCTGAATGCCATTGCTTGGCACTTGAAGGACATGCCGCAATATGACATTAATGATCCAGAGATAGGACTGGTGCACCGCATCGATAAGGATACCAGTGGACTTTTGGTGGTGGCGAAGACGGCAACTGCGAAGACGAGTTTGGGCTTGCAGTTTTTCAACAAGACCACAAAACGTGAGTACAATGCACTGGTGTGGGGCAACTTCACGGAAAATGAAGGCAGGATTGAAGGTAACATAGGGAGAGACCCGAAAGACCGGATGCGCATGGCGGTGTTTCCTCCTGATTCGGAGATTGGGAAAAGTGCTGTGACACATTATCAGATACTGGAGAGATTTGGTTATACGACGTGGGTGAAATGTGTGCTGGAAACGGGAAGGACACACCAAATTCGTGCCCACATGAAACATATCGGTCATCCGCTGTTCTGTGATGAGCGGTATGGAGGTGACCAAGTGTTGAAGGGGGCGAACACTGCGAAATACAGGCAGTTCATTGACAACTGCTTCAAACTCTGTCCTCGTCAGGTGCTGCATGCAAAGACATTGGGCTTTGTGCATCCCAGGACAGGAAAAGAGATGATGTTCGATTCAGAACTGCCAGAGGACATCCAAAAATTGTTGGAGAAATGGAGAGGATATTTAAAAATCGATAATTGATCATCAAGAGCCTAGACTAACTGTTAAGGTTATCGTTAGGGTTAAGGTTAAAGTTATCGTTAAGGTTATCGTTAAATAAATAAATAGATGAAAAAGGTAATTGCAATCGTGGCTGGGGGTGACAGCTCTGAGCACGATGTGTCGCTGAGAAGTGCGGCAGGGATTGATTCTTGGATTGATAAGGACAAGTATGATGTTTACATCGTTGAGGTGAGCCGTCAAGGTTGGGTGGCACACCTGCCAAATGGTAAAAAGTCAACGGTGTATCGTCATAATTTTTCTTTCAAGGACGAATGGGGCAGGGACATCCGCCCCGACTATGCATATATCACCATTCACGGCACTCCAGGAGAAGATGGCATTTTGCAGGGTTATTTCGATCTGCTCAACATTCCTTACTCGACGAGTGGTGTGTTGGTGGAGGCGATGACTTTCAACAAGTTTGCACTGAACCAATTCTTGAAGGGATTTGGCGTAAAGGTGGCAGAGGATGTGCTGGTACGTCAGGGACAGGAAGTGGATGCACAACAGATTGTGGACAAGGTGGGACTGCCTTGTTTCATCAAGCCCAATGGCGGCGGCTCTAGTTTTGGTGTGACCCGTTGCAAGACCTTGGAAGGGGTGATTCCTGCTATTGAGAAAGCAATGGAAGAATGCCCTGAAGTACTGATTGAGAATGAATTGAAGGGCGTGGAAATCAGCAATGGAGTGTATAAGACAAAGGCAGAAGGTATGCATGTACTGCCTATCACTGAAGTGGTGCCAAAGACGGATTTCTTTGATTACGATGCCAAGTACAATGGTTTGGTGGAAGAAATCACTCCAGCCCGTCTGTCGGAAGACACGACGAAGCGTGTTCAGGCTCTTACGGCTGCCATTTATGATATTCTGGGTGCATCGGGCATCATCCGTATTGACTATATCATCAGCAAGAATGAGGCAGGAGATGATGTCATCAATATGCTGGAAATCAATACGACACCAGGTATGACGGCAACAAGCTTCATCCCTCAGCAAGTGCGTGCGGACGGCAAGGATATGAAGGACGTGTTGAACGAAATCATTGCTGACAAGTTGACCTCCGACATCTAACCTCCTACATCATCCATCATCCATCATCCATCATCCATCTAACATCCCATGACATTATCTGATTTTGATGATATTCGCCCCTTCTCTGAAGGCGAGATGAAAGACGCTTTCGAGAGCATGCTGGCTGACCGGCAGTTTGACAAGATTCTCGGTGGCATGATACCGTTGCCGAAAGGACTTCGGAACGGATTGCTGAGAATGATGTTCACAGGCATCAAGACACCGCTCGACTTCCAGAAGCGTTTCATGAAGCCGTTGGTGTATTACGTGTTGCACAAGGCGAGCACAGGGTATAGCTTCTTCTTCCCGAAGTCACTTGACCGGAACGGAAACTACACCTTCATGTCTAACCACCGTGACATCGTACTGGATTCTGCTTTTCTTGACACCTTCTTGTTGAAGGATGGTTTTTCTACCACGGTGGAGATAGCCATCGGAAACAACCTGCTTATCTATCCTTGGATCAAGACACTGGTGAAGATGAACAAGTCGTTTGTGGTGAATCGTGGCTTGACACCCAAGGAGATGCTCAAGTCGTCCATTCATATGAGCCGGTATATGCACTTTGCCATCAACGAGAAGAACGAGAACATCTGGATTGCACAGCGTGAAGGACGTGCCAAAGACTCTGACGACCGCACCCAGGATTCTGTGCTCAAGATGCTGAATATGGGAGGTCCCACTTCTGGCAGGACAACTGCTGACATCATAGAGAACCTGCGCCACATGAACATCGTTCCATTGGCAATCTCTTATGAGTATGACCCATGCGACTATCTGAAGGCAAAGGAGTTTCAGTGCAAGAGGGACATTCCGGGATGGAAGAAAGCCAAGCAGGATGACCTCGACAACATGAAAACGGGCATCTGGGGAAAGAAAGGGCATGTTCACTATCAGGCAGCTGATTGCATCAACACCTGGTTGGACACACTTGATCCCGACACGATTGAGAAGGCTGACATCTTCCGCATCGTGGCAGAACATATTGACCACGAGATACATAAGAACTATCGCATTTACGACATTAACCGTGATGCCCTGGCAGGAACAGAGAATGCTTACATCGAGGAACGCATCAAAATGGTGGATGTGGAGAATCCTGATGTGCCGTTCCTCCGCGAGAAACTGACTGCCATGTACGCCAACCCCCTACGTAATTATGAGAAAGCTGTTGGCTGACATCTTCTGTGTGGCGTTCGTGCTGTGTATGGTGGCATGTTCTGAGGGTGACGATGATGGAGACGTGTACATCCCTCCTTATGTCACAGACCTTGTGGTGGCATCGACTGATGCCAACGGAAAGGTGCTGAATGTATCATTAGACGATGGCGCCACCTACAATGTTGCTGCTCAGCAAGTGGATTTGGAACGGAAAGACACCGTGCTGCGTTGTATGGCAGTCTATACCTACGACAACGGTAAGAATATCCAATTGTTCAGCCTCCGCCCCATCTTCTCCTCCAAATCCTATCCTGCCTCCTCCATCTATGTGATTATTGATGGTAAAGCGTATAAGGATGTGTCCCTTCTGCCACGCGACCCGATGAAGGTGATTAGTATGTGGAAGAGTGGGGGCTATCTCAACATGCATCTGGGAATGATGACCACTGACAATGGAACTCATCAATTTGCTTTTTGCGAAGATAGTACAGGGCACTTCTCGCTGTTGCATCAGCGTCCTGCCAGCGATGGTAGTGCCTATACAGAAAACGTCTATATGTCCATGCCGTTACCTCAGGGACTGGATCAGTTCACTTTCACGGTCAAGACATACGACGGCAATTACACACGGACGTTTTAATATTCATAATTGTCAATAAAAAATGGTCTAATAGTAAATAACTCAACTTTTACTAGTTGAGCGAAAGGGAAAAGAAAGGAATGGGAAAGGAGTTAAAAGGAATGGAAAGGACGATACTCATCAGCAATGACATTTGTCCCTTTAACTTCCAAAGAAGTTGAGCATGCGAAACTTTATAAAAAAATAAAATGACAAGAGCAATTATAACTGTAGTGGGCAAGGATACCGTTGGTATCATTGCTAAGGTATGCACCTATTTGGCAGATAATCAAATCAATATACTTGATATATCGCTGACCATTGTGCAGGAGTTCTTCAAGATGATGAT
>JAEEGG010016825.1_pt1 | contig 15130 bp, 10 predicted proteins | sample 9134161 | NCBI WGS metagenome assembly JAEEGG01 (sample SAMN16246543, study PRJNA631951) | gut metagenome | biome: gut microbiome; feature: rumen; material: CR-attached | host: Bos | place: Iran: Karaj | collected 2018-10
TCAATACCGTTGTGATAATAACAGAATCATACAAAATTCTATGAATCACATGTATGTTATGTTTCTTTGCATATTCTAATACGTTGTACAGCAATGTCGTCTTAAGTTCCCCAGACAAGATAATAGTCTCAATACATTGGAAGGAAGATAGTTGTTTGAGAAGGAAATCCACATCTACACTAGCATTATTGTATCTGGGGTACTCCATTTGAAGACACATCTCTTCCGTTAATTCTTTCATACCATTGTTCAAAAGAATCGTTACTTCTCTTAATAGTGAGTTCGTATATGACTGAAGATTATACCCTAAAGCATTTCTTTCCTTATCTAATGACGTTACGAACTCCATTTTTCTCTTGTACATAAATGGAACGACTTTCTCGAACTCAAGATAGTATCCTAAATCAAGAGCCATACATTGATTGAGAAAATCATCATGCTTTTCAGAAACTTTTATAAAGCCCCTTTGAAAAGTTTCTTTTTCACATTGCAATAACGGATAATTCTTTAAATATACATTCTTTTTGTTCAAAGTATTATATACCAATATTTCTTTATCTGTACTTTTTAGGTAACAATGAGGATAGAAGTAGAAGACTGTATTCATTTTATTATGATATTATCTTTAAGCAATTGGATGACATTAGGATGGTTTTCAATATATGAGAAAGTTTGCGAAAGTAATGATGTGAACTTTTGCTTGGATGTAAAGTCCTCACATTTTGCGCCAATAAAACATAACATACACTTTGTAAAACATAACTGCAAATAACATTGTTGACAGATTGGTTTCAATGCAGATAATTTATTCATAAATCCTTTTGCTATCTTTTTGAAATCAATAGAAATTGTCCCATCATAATTTATTTCTCCCAATGGATAATCACGATTGACTTTTTCGCAAGGATGAATCTTTCCATCATAGCTGACAAACAATCTCTTAGACAAGGGAATACATGTCCCTGTTGGAATATTCTTTCTTTCCTCAAACATATTTGTTTCTTTATAAATAGTATTTTGGAACAATGTATTACAAAAATCAAAGACTCTCTTGTTAATAGGACTCTGGGCCAATAGATCATTGCTAAATCTAATGTCTTCAGGAATCTCATATTCAGCAGTCATTGATTTGATCTTGATATAATCTTTTGCTCCAGACGTTGGATTATGTAGCGGACTAAAATTAGGAGTCTTGTTAAATGTCTTTCGGAACCATGCGATAATTTCTTCTGCATTACTAAGATTTGTGTAAACAGCATTATATCGAAAAGTAGAGAACCAATCCGGATATTTTTCTTTTACTGTTTGCAGATTGGACATTACTATTTCAAAAGAATCCTGATTATCATTAGTTTTTCGGTATTTGTCATGCTGCTTATCGCCATCAAGACTGACAAGTAACTTAAAATCATGTTCATGAAGAAATGTTGCATATCTTGCCAATAATGTAGCATTTGTGGTCATTGTAAAGAACAACTTTCTATTTGGGAAGTCCAAAACTTCAGCATATTCCACAATTTTTTTAACCACATTAAAATTCATGAGTGGCTCGCCTCCATAAAAGCTAATTGCAAATGGTTCTAGAGGAGCCTTTGATGAATTCTCCTTCTGAAATAAACAACAAAGATAATCAAGAATAGCTTTTGCCGTGTCGAACTTTAAATGTCCGTGGTGTTGTCTTCTACTATCAAATGTAGTATATCCTTCACCATAACAACAGTATTCACACCTTAAATTACATGATGTGGTAGTCTCAAATACAATTTGAGACAAATTTCTTAATGCGTTGTTAATAGTATTTTCGTCTACAACACCCTCAAACTTATCATGATAAGTATTTAAATAACCTGCGTTTTTTAGATTCATCAATATCTGACTATCAGATTTGCCCTTGGCCATTATTTCATTAAATATTGATACAGGTATCGGCATCAATGACTTTTGCGCAGGACTGTATAAATAACAGTTGCCATTAATGGTGTTGAATACTATTGGATCCATACTGCTATAAATGGAAGGCTACCAAAGAAAAGATAGCCTTCCAGAATGTAAGAGTTAAACTTTAATCAATGTTCCAACTTGCTGTAGATTGGATGTCATCCATTACGACTTCGCCTTCTCTGATAAAAGCCCAACATGGACAGGAACAATTGCCAACTTCATAAAATTTGCCGTCTTTTGCAGCAATCTTCATCTTGGCTTTGTACTTTCTGTGTTGCTCGTCGAGAATTGATAATTTTAGTACTCCCATAAATGATTCGTTTTTAATGATCCGTTTCTATTGCTTCATCTATGCGTCGGATCGGTTACACAATAGATGACCTTTTACATTATGCTTAAACTAGTATACAAATACCTATTCAACGTTTAATTCTTGTTTTAAGAAATACGCCTTAGGATTGTTTTCCACATCAAACACGCGAACAATATAGTGCAGAGCGTTATCTGTACTATTAACGTCTATCCATTCCCACTCTTTTGTCTCGAAGATAAGTGGGAAATCTTTACTACTTTTAATATTTCCAACAGTTGACTTTACTTCAATATCTATGGTCCTGCCATTATACGAAACAACGAAGTCAAAATCATGAGAGGTAGTATGCAGGCGATATTCTTTACCATTAAATTTTACAAGTCTTGCATTCTCATCGTTTGGGGCATAATTTGACCATCTGACGCAAGAACTATCAAAGCGATTACAAAGCATCTCATAAACATAGCATTCTCCTTTGTCGCCAATGTTTCTCTTGCGCTCATCAGAAATAATTTGCAGAAAGCGTTCTGTGCTAAAATCTCCTTGCTCCTGTTTTAATTTACTCAAAATGCCATTGAAATCCAATGAAGGAAAATCTTTCAAGATTTCTTGTATGGCAGCAAGTTGAGTTTTGTCACATTGAGCAAGTTCTAATATTTGGCGAGAAATATTTTCGTCCATGTTGCCTAACTTCTCAACTATATTTTTAACATTGTCATCACTGATAATTTTGTTAAGCTCGTTTAAGTCCTCTATACTATTCTTTTCTAATATTTCCTTTACCACTTTAAGTTTTTCATCACCTTGTTGGATAATACTTGCGACCATATTCATTGTGTCTCCTTCACCTAAGGAACCTACTATAAGTTTTTCCTTATTGGCTTTATAATATTTCATTTGTTCAGAAATATGCAAGCGTTTATCCAATTCCATAATCCCAAATATCAAGGATCTAAATTCGGGATTCTGCCTATTCAATTTATAAGCCTCTAATGAATCATCAATTCTTGTAAGTACTGCATTTTGAGTAATAACCTTATTGCTATCTATCGCACTACTCATAATTGAATCATTATGAATTAGTATATCTCTGTAGTTAAAATTAACTACAGGATTATCTGCTGACAAATCTTTTAATGGTTCAGCTATGCCACCATCTCTTGATAAAGCAGAATACATACAAAAGTCCTCTGATTGATTTATCCAAACACCATGATTGTCGAGTTCAGTAACTTTGGTTTTGTATCTGCCTCCACGGTAATTAAGTGCAAATGTGAGGAACTTGTCGACCCAATCAATGCATTCTTTTGTGTTATAATTGTGCGTTTCTGTAGAAAGTAAGCTACACAAAGATTTTACATTAACTTTAGCAGCGATTTCACCAGAAACACCCACAATTGCACAGGCAATAAATTTTTCCCAATCAAATCCTTCTGCATTATTAATTTCCTTAGCAGTCGGCATACTAACATATATTTTATTCATTACTGAATATATGTATGATACGTCAGGATTATTTTTGTAGTTTAATGCTATGGCATGTTTTGTAATTAATAACTGCTGAGTAGATTTGTCAAAAGAGTCAGATATGCTGCGATATATATCAGAAGTGCTTTTAGGAGAATGTAATGAATAACCTTCAATGCGTCTATCAAGCAAAGATGAACGCCACTTGATTTCTGTATTTGCGATCTCAGACAGATCTTTTATTTCCTCTGGAATGTTATTGTCGTATGACAATTCTCCAATCTTTTTAAGATTTCCTTTTTGGTTGGGGAATATAGCATAATTAGCAAGCTGTGAAGTACATTGAACCTCGGTGCAGATTTTAAGATATAAGTTTAACCAATCTATTATCTTTGGTTCATCTACGTTTTCAAAATAATCGATGAAGGCGGTGCCAATCATGGAAAGTGAGGTACATTTATTTGATTCTACTACCCAATGCGGTATTTGACATAACAGAAAACGGTCACTCTCCGACCATAAATCATCGGATACATTTTTAAGTTGAGTGAAAGTAGACACTTTAGACGTAAACCCAGAACATATGTAATTCATTGCTTTACGACGTTCCTTTATATTCTCGCCAGAGTAGAGCTGAGTTAAAGCATAAGACGCATCTCTACGATTTTTATATTGTTTATTATCGTCTTTAATAAAGCCATTTAAATCAGCTATTATACTTGTCAGATTATATTCCTTGATAGATGTTAAATATGTAACATCTACAGATGAACTCAAAAGTTTGTCTTCTACATTTTGTTCAAATGCAATATGATAAACATTTTTAATCTCTGAAGGGATTGGCAATGTGTTATCTCTTCTTAATTCACTAGCTTTCTTTAAAATACCATTTTGATTTGGTAGAATCGAATAATTTTCAAAAGCATCACTACCAAGCTCTTCAAAAGTGAATTTAATCACTTCATTGAACCATGTAAAAGCAGCATTCTCGTCACCATTAAACTTCTCAAAAATCCATGATATGTTTTTGTGGCCAGCCATCTCTTCAAGGAATTTTTCAACAGGATATTTTATTGAACAATTCCAAGAATCATATTCAACCATGATTTCTCGCCATTCGTGGATCTGCTCCTTCTTTGGCAACATTCGTTTTACAATAGGACGTAATATTTCCCAAAATTTTTCTCTGCTTTCTTTTTTTGCACAATCTGGCAAAAGCATTTCAGACATAGCGAAGTTGCCATTATCACACTCTAAGAGCGTCTGATTTAGCAATTCAGCACGCCATTTTTTTTGAAGTTCTTTAATCCATGGTTCTGAAGTTTCTTCATCCCAAGATTCTGTAGACTTTGGAATTCTAGATGAAGCAAGAAGATAGCGGTTGTGTAAATTGTGTTCAATAAGCCATTGGTTGAAAACTAATGCACTCTTGACAGCATTTTCAATAATGCCTCTATTTATTACAGATGGTTTGTCATCCGAATCACCATGAATTTGAATGTCGTCACGAGGCTCTGTTGGGATAAACCTAAAACCATTCAAGAAATATGGAAAATAGAATTGATGCGAACCAATAAGAGGGAAATCACGTAATAATACAGGTAATTTGTCATCTCGCTTTACTGCATACCACTGTCCATTTTCTTCTTTAATTTCGATTGACAAGGAAACATCGTCCGTAGTATATGTTAGATATTTCTTTGATAATTCTCCGTTTGCAATAGTTGATAAAACAATATTCTCATCTTTTTCTTCACGTGAACAAATATATCGAACATCGGTACCTTCAAGTCGATTTATAACTCTTACTGATTTTACCTTTGGCAAGTTTATCATTGTTACAGGCAATGTGTTCACAAGGTCGTTAATACCTAAAAGAGCCAATTGAAGCTGCGACTCTGATTCTATTCTATAAGTAAATGAGGTATCAAAATCGTTTTCAGTATGTCGTTCATAATCTTGTACAAATGGGAATAATAAACCATCAGGGTCGTTGTCCAATTTTGCAAATTCTGTCATTGCATCCTTAATACGAGGTGCTAGTTCTTCCTTTGAAGAACCTGATCGATCCAGTTTGAGGTTAAAATGGCGGAATCTGTCATCGAAATCCAACAATACACCTTTTACATCAATGACATCGGCGATAAGGTGTGTAGTGATAAATCCCGTACCAAACATTCCTGTAACATTCTCATCCTCGTTAGTCGAACTTTTTGAACTAACTTGTTGGATAAGACATGTTACGTCTTTGAGCCTAAAATGTAATCCGTTATGACGAAATACAAAAGTGTGTTTATCAACAACTTCAAATTCTATTGAAACGCCACCATACTTTGGATTATAGACATCTTTAGCATTTTGCATCATTTCCCAAATACAACGCTTTGCAGATGCCTTGCGTTTGTTACGTACGGTATTCAGTTTTTCTCGAATTTTTCCTGCTGTATTGTCAATACTGTTGTCCATATACAGCTCTAAAATGGACATTCTCATAATCGCGGATTATTGTATTTCACTTATTTGTTTTTTTTCTTTGTTTTCAATATGCACAATAACGTTACTTTGTACAAATTTTGATATATCTGACAAGATTACCGTCTGCAATAAAAACTCTTGCGATATAATATGGTATACTTTCACCGATTTCGTTAAGAAATAACCATTGACTTTTTCTTAAAAAGAAAGGTATACTATCAGCATTGTCGAGGCCTCTGGATGTTGTTTTGGCATCATAATAGCAAATGATTTTATTATCCTTTTCAATTCTAAAATCATATCTTGGTTCACCCAAATCTCTACTAGCCCAAATAACTTTATATCCTCTTTTCAAAGGATACTTCTTTTGTAAATCTTCCCATACAATCTGTTCCCCATAATCTCCTTCTTCAGAGTCTGCATACATTTTATCATCTACCACATCTGTTTTATAGCAAATAGCGGAACGTACCTTCTCTATATTGTCTGCCAAAAATTTGATATCTTCTCCTGACAAATCCGACTCGGCAAGTAATGACAGATATTCCATTTTTCCACTTCTAACTATTTTCAGAGATTGGTTCCGTTCTTCTTCTGTCATCATATCAGCAATAAGCGAAGCACGTTTGGGATAAAACCATGGGAAATAAGACAAAAGTGTTTCTTCGTCTAAATTGCAATCTTTCGTCCATGTATATAGAGAATTGACACACGATTCATATTCTGCAGGAATTCGGCTATCATTGTCAGAATATATTTCTTTTATGTTATCATCAATTCTATTTGCCAATTGTTTGGGAGTGAATTCTCTCAGAATAATAACCGAATTGAAGTTCTTGTTTAAAAGCTCTGAAGCAAGTTTACTATATCCTTCGGTTTGTTCATTTATCCTTTTTAACTGAGCTGGCAGTTTCTTATCGCAATACAATGCGCTTTTACCCTTTAATTCTCTATTTTGATTGGGTAAAATATCGTAATTCGAACAAATATTCTTGTCACATTCGATTAAATAACTAAGGCACTTTTTAAACCAATTAAGAGTGTCTTTGTTTGCATAGCCTATATTAGACTCTTGGATACTGTATGCCAAGTCTTCATATGAGTAAGTTTGTTCAGTAAAAACTTTAAATTACGTTGCCACCCTAAATAATTCTTTGGAAGAATATCAGAATCCAATTCTTTAGCAAATCCATATAGTTCTTTGCTTGTTGGAATACACACATCAGCAACCTTTATAAAATCACCATTGATATTCTGTATAATTTTATGATTTAGGACAATATCTTTAAGTTTGCCAACAAAATGATCCTTGAAGTATACCTTGGATTCATACAACCCATTATATTCGCTACTTAATCCTACGATTTCATAAGCATTGAGTATTTCGTTGTCTTCAATATAACCAAGAATCTCATCGTATAAATCAAGGAATGATGTTAGAATCTTTATGTTTTGTTTGTCGCAACTTGGGTCTATTTCCACACCTTCTCGCTCTGTTGTTGGTTCAAAATTCAAGCTATTTGCAATAATGGGCAATCCTAATCTTTCTGTTCCGACCAAAGGCAAACCGCAAAAAAGCTTTGCTATTTCTTTAGGTAAAGGCATAACTTTGTTGTCCTTAATACAGAAACATGAAGACACGTCACTGTTATTAAAGACTTTCATTGTGTATTCTTCAATAGGAAGGTTATTTATAGATACATTGAATATGATGCCGCCTTTTTCACTTTTACTAGATCTCTTAATAATGAACTTATACCCACTATTCCTTTTATCCAATATATGAACAGATAGGATTTTGGGCATAAAACATAAGGTGTAAGGCAAAACTCGGTATATATAATCCAAATCTACATCTTTATTATCAATGTTAGGTAAATGTTCATTCGTATAATAAGTAAAAGAGGTGTTGAACCCATTAGTATTTGTTATGGGCTTTATAGAGTTGGCAAATTGATTAATGCTATCATTGATGTCGTCAATTAAAAGTGATTTGGTTAAATAATTGCTTCTAACCAAATCTACTTCAAACTCATACGTATGGTTCTCGTCATCTTGTACAATTCCATTTACTTTAACGTGCGAGGAGAGAATATGTGTAGATACAAAGCCAGAGCCAAATTTCCCAATATTATCTTTTCTTCGTATATCATCTTTTTTATTTGAGTCGGGACGTATGAGGTTGAAAACATCTGTATCAATAAATGGTAGACCATCATGTTTGAATACAACTTTCTCGTTATCAACTATAAGTTCGATATTAACGCTGTCGTTATAATCACTCGCATTTTGCAACAATTCCCAAAACCAACGTTTGCGTGAAGCATCTCTCCGATTTCTAAGAAGCGACAACTTCTCTATTAGACGTTGGGCAGAACTGCTTCTTAGTTGTTCAGCCTCACGTTCTTTTATTTTTTTTGAGAATAATATATCATTCATAGGGCTTTAATTTAATAAAACTGCTCATTGTAGGCACGAGCTTCTCTAAATGTTATAACTGGTGTAACATTCTTCAATGTTTCCTTGTTGACTATCGAATCATAAGGGAGACTTTTTGTCAATTCAGAATTCAACCACTCATTATTCCATAATGGCTGAACTTTTTTGCCCGCAACAAGCTGACAGAGACGAAGTGAATATGGTGATGTTCCATTCTTCTTATCTTGTGTATAGGTCATGTTCTGTAGCCAAAGTTGGTTGTAGTCAGAGTTCGGCTGATTGCAGAGTTTGTTGTACACTAAATTTATGATGGCTTGTTTTTCTTTCATGTCCTTAAGCGAGTCAATCATGCGACTGATAATTCGGAGGGCGTAGTGGGCACACCCTACATTTTCAAGGGTAATCTGAATACAGATGGCAGACATGGCACGGACACTACCACCTGGAATGAAATCCGCTGTCTTGGCTTTCTTGTTATCTGCTTTAACAAGATGGCCATCATCGCTTAGATCAACATCACCCCACACAATACTTTCAGTTTTCTTTTTCTCATCTTGTGGATGAAGCCATTCTTCTATTCGTTTGTCAATGTCAGACAGCATTATCTTTACAGAACCACTATCAGGATATTGACGGGCAAACATTAAAATATAGAGTAAATGCTTCTCGTAACTATCGAAGTCAACCCCTTTCTTGTTGAAAATCGGCGTATTATAGATATAGGCAAGTTTGTCGGACTTAACAGCATCTGTCACGATGCTTTCGCTAATCTTGGTCTTTTGACTATTCATGCGAAAATTCAGCCGTTCCAAAACTTGCTGAAGGGTGTAGGAGATGTCCTCAAGCGCATCTTTATTACTACAGAAGATACGGTAGTCATCACGATAGCGAATTATTTCGTAGTCTGGGAAAGTTTTACCATCTTCCTTGTATTCTTTTACCTTCACCAATAATGCTTCGTGCAATAGAAGGTCAGAATAACCAAGGATGATCTCACCTATAAAGTCAAAAATGGTACTACCTTGTGGAATGCCAATGTTGCGACCTTGTTGGAAAGCACGAAGGAGTTTTTGTATATTTTGAGCGATTGGACTTTGGATGTCTGTCGCGATGGATGTGCCTTTGAGAGAGAAAGCCCAATCGAATGTCTGAGGATTGACAGAACCATAGCAGTTGGTGATATCCGTCACAAACATATAGCGATATTCCAATGACAATTCAATAGAACGTTGCTCCATACTATTCCACCAATTGTTGATGGTCGTAGCCTTATGAAATGCCTCTTTCTCGTTAGGGATGACCGGAATAGCGCAAGACGTGATATGAGGAACATTGAACTTCTTAAACAAATCTTTTATAACCTGCCAGTTGCTTTCACAACAAACCTCTCGCACAAGGAAATAGTATAGGAAAGGATTAGCGAGGATGATAGGACGAACGGCATAGCGTCCATCCTTGTTTAGCAGGATGTCAAGATTTACGTCAGAGAGAGAGTCAGGAAAAATACTTTCCTGAAGACATTCCTCATAAGGAGTAGTTCCAATCATCTCACGAACGTAATTTAGAACATCATCAAAAGTGAAGTATTCTGGCAACTCAAATCCATGATATTGCTCAGATTTCATGAAGAAGTCCATTGCTTCCTCATGATTCAAGGCCAGTATGTTTTTTGCAGTTTTTGCCATTGAGTTAGGTAAGAATATTATATGTTGTAACTATTCTGAATTTGAATTGTCAGATTTTGAACACAAAGTTAATAATAAATAATGTGATAACCATAAAATAACGTGAAAAATCAGTAGAATTTGAGTACAATTAACAAAAATGCAACTATTGTTGGCACTTTTCTAATTCAAGATCAGTTTTAACCACCCATTGATAAGTGTAAGGATGCTCAAATCGACATTTAACCATGTTTTAAGTGCGATTTTTTGTAGTTTTCTCGCAAAAATCACACTTAAATCGAAAAATTATATGTTTTTCGTTTGTTCCCTAATGTATGTCCCAAACTTTTTGTGATTATCTCCGAATTTGTCTCCGATCCCAGATTGTTTCTCTCCGAACTTTCATTGCTTCCATCATGAATGGGGATTGTCACTAAGAAGACCAAATGGTATTTAGATACACATTATATATAATATATACATGATATTTGTTATATATACATCAAAAAATTGGTCTTTTATTCAAATTTTAGCTAATTTATTTCAGATTTTTGAAGGTTTCTGCATTTATAACAATTATTTTTAGTAAATTTGCCGTCAAACAAGAGAAATCTATCATGGCAAAATTAAATCGTATAAGAGTCGTTCTTGCTGAACGTGACCTGAACAATAAGTGGCTATCCGACAAACTCGGCAAGGATCCTGCTACAGTGTCCAAGTGGGTCACCAATACCACCCAGCCGAGCCTTGAAGCTCTCATTGCGATAGCTAATGCACTTGAAGTGCCAGTACAGGAGTTGGTAAGACAAGAAGAATTCAATCAAGAGAAATAAATCAAATGATAACAAAAGACGAGATACAAGAGCTGCTGCATAGCACGGAAACCTATCGTGTGGAGCGAACCACGTCAACAGGTGACATGGATAAGTTCCAGGAGGCTATCTGTGCCTTTGCTAATGACCTGCCAAACTCACGAAAGAGTGGCTACCTGATATTGGGCGCTAACGATAATGGCACGTTGTCCGGCTTGAAGGTCACCGATGAATTGCTGAAGAAGATAGCGGCCATACGCAGCAACGGAAACATCCTGCCTATACCTGTTATGAGTGTTGACCGTTTCCAGTTCCCTGAAGGTGACTTGTTGGTTGCTGAGGTCAGTCCGTCCGACTTACCACCTGTTCGCTATCGTGGACGTACCTTTATACGTATCGGACCACGTCGAGACATAGCAACGGAGGCAGAAGAACGCATCCTTGCAGAACGAAGAATGTCATTCATGGCCACCTTCGACACAATGCCTTGTTTGGCAGCAAGACTCTCTGACGTGAACACTGAATTGCTGCGCACAAAGTATCTGATACCGCTATTAGGTAAGGAGATAGTGGAGTCAGATGCCCGTCCCATCGAGGAACAGATGGCCGCTGTGGGCATGTATGACACGGAGCACCAATGCCCCACATACGCAGCAGTCGTCCTGTTTGGTTACAGGCCACGCCGTTTCATGCCAGGTCTGTATGTGCAGTATGTGTGTTTCAAGGGTGAGGATGTGACCAGTGAGGTAGAGAACGAAATGCAGTTGGAAGGCAATTATTGCGAACTGCTACCACGCCTGGAATCACTTTTGGAGTTGTCTGTCATCAAGAAGAAACCCGTTTTCGTTTCTATTCTACGCGAGGAAATGGTCAGCAATTACCCTTATCAGGCTATCCGAGAGCTTCTTCTTAACGCCTGTATGCACCGAGATATGCAGAGTAATACGCCACTTCGCTTCTATGAGTTTGCCAGCCATCTGGAGATTCTGAATGCTGGTGGCTTGTATGGTAATGCCCGCCCTGAGAATTTCCCAAGTGTGAACGACTATCGCAATCCACTTGTAGCCAGTGCCATGAAGACGCTGGGTTATGTCAACATGTTCAATCGAGGTGTAGGACAAGTCCAGACAGACTTGAAGGAGAATGGCAACCTACCCGCAGAGTTCAACGTTAATCTTATCACAGCATTCATGGTTGAGGTGAAAGTCTCACAGAGTTATGCCAACGAGAATGGCGGTAATGTTGGCGGTAAAAATGGCGGTGATGTGACACTAATTGAAATGACTGATATTCAGAAAGGTATAATAGATTTGATTGGAGTTGACGCTTCGATATCTATAGACCAGATGGCGGTAAAGATGGCGGTAAAGAAACGCACGTTGGAGAGAGAAATTGCTAAAATGAAACAGAAAGGCTATATCTCTCGAACAGGTTCCCCTCGCTCTGGTAAATGGGAGATTATCATCCCTTACAATTGTGTTATTGAGATTGTGTAGCTATATCGAACTGATGGTAAGAAGTAAACAAGAATAAACGAAGAAAGAATAATTGTAATGAACGTGGTATCATTCTTTGCAGGATGTGGAGGTCTTGAACTTGGCTTTGAGCAGTCGGAATTCCATGTGGTATGGGTGGATAGCTTTGAACCTGCAAGAAGTGATGCTTGTTAGAGAATCGCAATAGAAAACATATAAATTTACGTCAGATGATCGAGCGTCTGTTATCAATAGAATAATATGAGCAACATCAAGATCGAGAAAATAGCAAGCAATGCAGTTTGTAAGTATATTACTGACTGCTGTTCACTTGTTCCCGACATTGAAGAGAACGATAAAACTCCCATTTGGGATGGGGATATTTACGTTTATAGCTCAAATGCGATTTGCAATGATAACCTAATAGGACGTTATCCTTTGCAGGTTAAAGGGACAGAAGTTGATCATTTTACAGAAACAGCCCATTTCCCCATTCGTGTTAATGATTTGAGGAAATTTGCACAAGAAGGCGGTTGCGTATTCTTCGTTGTACAAGAAATATGGGATGAAGTTAACGAGGAAACCCAAACAAAGATCTTCTACAAATTCCTAGACAAGACAAGATTATCATCTATTTTGTCTTGTGTTGATTCCAAAGAAAGCAAAAGTATTCAACTGGAAATAATTCCAGCAAAAAAAATTGCTTTTATTTCTGAGATTAACGAGTATCTTGAAGTTAAATCTCAAGAACCGATTCAAGCTCGAGTTGAGGAATTAGAAAGACTTCTTAATTATCTCAATCAATTAAGTGAATACATTGATGCAATTGAAGACAAAGATAAAAGGAAATCTATAGAAACTTTTATAGATTCGTTATCCTCTCTTGACTGTTCAAGTGGTACTAACTGGGCTGATAAGGTTATTACCTTCACACGAGGTATAATCAACGAAGCCAAGAACAACATCTACGAATATGGTGTAGCAGGATTGTATTTTTCCCTTGCGCAATTGTGTGAATCGGTAGGTTTATTACATAGTGCAGAGAGGAATTATAATACAGCTCTGAATATCTGTTTGACATACGTTGAGGATGATCCCTCGACTTACCTTCCTAATGTTGCAAACACTCTTTCCAATTTGGGAAACTTGCATGTTGCAACAAATGAATATGAAAAAGCCGAGTATGAATTAAAAGAAGCTCTATTTCTGTTTCGGGATTTATCTACGAATCAACCTGATCGTTTCATTCAGTTTGTTGCATTAGCTTTAAGTAATTTAGGAGATTTCCATCGTATTATAGGTAATTATGCAAGTGCAGAATGTGAGTTGGTCGAATCGCTGTCAATCATAGAAGAACTAGAAATAGAACATCCTGAAAGCTATACTTATGATCGTGCTTGTGCTCTCAACAATTTAGGGAATGTTCATCTTGAAACAGCAAAGTATGAGATTTGTATTAGTGAGTTTTCAAACGCATTGAGACTCTATAACAAAGTTAACAAGAATGGACAGTTCGATGATAAAGTCGCTTTGGTCTATAACAATCTTGGTAATGCATATTGTGAAGTTAATGATAACATCAAAGCAGAATATGCATACCTGGAATCACTGAAGATTAACAAAAGATTAGCGAAATTATGTCCTCGTGTTTATAACCCATGCATAGCTGATAACCTGAACAACATTAGCGAGGTTTATAATCGGCAGGGTGATTTGTCAAAAGCAAATAATAGCTTATCATTGGCAATGAGTACCATTAAGGAATGTATGAAAGAGAACTTCAATGCGCACGTAACGCGGTACATTGGGATGTTAAGAAACACTGCGATAATCAACTTGGATATTGATGGCAGTCGTGCTTCCTCAGCAATAGCAGAAGCTATAACATTATGTAGAGATTTGTTCAAACATTCCCCTCTACATTTTGGTGATCTATTTATTAGAGTACTGAAGGTGGCAGTTTCAGTCAATATAAAGTTGGATGAGCATGACAGGGTAAAAGAACTAATAGATGAAGGTAACGATATTATACGGACATTACATCAATTAAGAATAAATACAAGCAAATAACAATGAATACAATAATAGACAAATATACTCTCATCGGCTACATCAACAATTATCAGGTGGCGTGGCAGAAATGGGATGGATTGATCGAGGTGAGCCATGATGCTTCTTCGCACAACTATCCCGAGATAAGCGATGCAGTTGATAAATGTGAGAATTTCAAAGTGGTAGGCAGTGATGAGATGCTCAACACACATTTCCATGATCTTGCAGAATGGTCAACAAAAGATGATGTGCTCGTATTAGGTAACGATAATATACTGCTCTGTATTCCTAGGCATGAATTTTGCAAACTGGTAAAGCAGAGTTAATAATAGAAGCAATAAAATGGCAAACAAGAAATTAAATAATTGAAGTTTCGGATGTTAATAAAAACGTGAATATATAGGTGCAAAAAAGGCATTGGAATCTTGCATATGTCGCAAGAATTGAGTACCTTTATGGTGCAAAACAAAAAGACTCAATATCCCAATGCCA
>JAEEGG010016827.1_pt1 | contig 15130 bp, 6 predicted proteins | sample 9134161 | NCBI WGS metagenome assembly JAEEGG01 (sample SAMN16246543, study PRJNA631951) | gut metagenome | biome: gut microbiome; feature: rumen; material: CR-attached | host: Bos | place: Iran: Karaj | collected 2018-10
TCGTCGCACTTTTTCTGTTTCCTTTGTGTATTTATCTATGATAAAAGTTGCAGAAACATTTGCATATCTCGATATTTTTTCGTACCTTTGTAGGGTATAAACAAAGCATCTGATACTATGGAAAACACACGATTTAAAGTCTCTCAGTACGTCTGTGCGATGCTGCTCATCGTGAGCAGCATCGCGCTCGTGGCCTATCAGGTCATCCACATCGACGACGTAGCCGCCGGTCTGCTCTACTACGTCGCCCAGTCCTTCCTCCTTGCCGGTTCCATCTTCGGCCTCGACCAGTACATCCGCATCATCAAAAAGCAGTACCATGAGAGCGGCAGACATTGACAGCCATTGCGTACTTTTCTACGAAAAAAGTTGAAGAAATATTTGGTAGTTTCAGATATTTTTTGTACCTTTGCAATGTGAAAAGATAAGGATAACAAGCGGGAAGCGGCCACCCGGTGTAGCTGGTCGCAGCGAATTTCTTATACCATAAAAAACACAACAAAATGGCAAGAAATGAAATTACTTTCCAGGTGAACCTGAAGAAGGACACCAACTCGGCCTCGCGTACCTACGGTATGTACTTCGGTGAGGCTGAATCGAAGGAGCCGTTGAACCTGAAGGGCTTTGCAAAGCACCTCACGGAGCACGGCAAGTTGACAACCTACGAAATGATGGTGCTGGTGCTCCAGAACATCGTCTCGTGCATGAAGGAGCTGATCTGCCAGGGACAGCCCGTGAAGCTGGAGGGACTGGGCACGTTCTATCCCACCATCGAGAACAAGAAGGGGGGCGTGGAGTCCCCGTTGGCCTACGACCCCACCGTGCAGATTGAGGGCGTCCACCTGCGCTTCCTGCCCGAGGGAGCGAAGGGTGAGGAGCTGACCTCGCGCAACCTGAAGGGCGACTGCGTGTTCGAGATGCGCGACCTGATTACCGTCCACAAGGTGACGGTAGGTGGCAAGGTGAAGCGCTACCAGACGCGCGTGCCGATTGCGAGCTTGGCGCTGCAGCACCAGGATCAGGAGCCGATTGAGCCGTAAGGCCCAGCCCCCTCCAAACCTCCCCCCTGGGGGAGGCTTTTTTATTTAGTGAAGGGTGACAGGTGAAGGGTGAAGGGAGGGCAGACTCTGCGCGGATAAACTATCCTCCTGTCACCTGTCACCCTTCACCAGTCACCACTCCTGTCACCCTTCACCTATCACCACAAAAGCCACCCTTCACCAATCACCACTCCTGTCACCCTTCACCATTCTCCATTGGGGGAGTTTTTTTAAATCGAGGTCAAATTATCGTTGTTTGGGTTTTATTATTTGTCTCAAAAACCTTTCACTTTTGTCTCACAAACCTTTCAATCTTGTCCGTAACCCTTTCAATCTTGTCTGTGCTCTTGCATAATTGATATTTTATATATATATTTGCACACGATAACTAAAAAACTTATTAAACTATGAAAAGAACTATTGTATTTGGACGTTCTGTTATTGTCCTGCTTTGCGCATTATTCTTGTTCTCCTGCCAGGAGGAAGATAATCCTGTAAACACGCCCTACGTTCCACAGCAACTGCCAGATTCACCTACTAATGACGTGGTTGATGAACAGATTCAGGGACTCGCGTTGTTCATAGGTTCTGAGAACTCTGGGAATTTCAGTGCGCTAAAGCGCCGTCTCACCAACACTTCGGCGAGCCTGGGGGACAATCAGTTAATGCATGTCGTGATAGCAGCGAACCAAGTGGCTAATATCAATGAGGAGCAAGCCGAACAACTGCGTGCCGTGATTGGACGCGGTGGTAGTATCGTGGTCACCAGCCCCAATGCCAATACCGTCAAGAAGCTTGCGGAACTGTTGGGGAAAACTGTCGATATTCCACTAATTCCATCTACAGCACAGCCTCTTGCACTCATGGCTGTCAAAAGAGGAAAGACCTATTTCTCACTCAAGCTTAATAACAGCGTTCAGGCAGGAATGTTGGGAGCTACGGATTACATCTATGGCAAGAAGATGGATGCCCTGACAGCATGGCTGAGCAAGCCTGCCGAGCCGTTCGCTTTCAGAGCGGATTCGGGTAACGAGACAGATGGCGAGTTAGAAGGCAACATCGAAGAGGCACTACAGGACTTGGTGCCACCACAGGAGATCATCATCGACGCGGGTCTTCATCTCTCAGTGAAGACAGGCGATAAGTCAGCATGGGGCACTTACCACAACATCCAGCAGACTTACCGAATCTGGAAGGCGCATTCTTTTGATACCAACGAGGATTTCTACTGTATCAAGGAGGAGATTACTGCCTACAACAACGACCTGTGCTGCCGTCCTGAGGACGAAGACGAATGGAACGAGGCAAGTAAGGACTGGAAAGCCTGGAGAGATGCCATGGATAAAGCCGGACGAAATCCCAGTTGGGAATTATGGGTTCGCATCTACGGTCCCTATATGCATAGTATAAAAATCACGAACAGTTTGAAGAACGATGCCGGGAATCCTGTCAGAGTATTGGCTTACGACCCGGAGAATTCCTCCACTGGTGGCGTCACTACTACAGAGAGCTTCTCCTACTCACTGGGTGGTAATGTGGGTGCCAACGCTTCCGGTCCCATGGGAGGTGTCAATGTGGGACTCACCTGGGGTACTTCGGTTGCAAAATTCAGCGCGGATCTGGCCGCTACAGCCACTACGACGATAGATGGTTCGGTAGCCTGGACATACATAGGAGCCCGTCCGCAATCACATTGGGGCTTGTTCAAGAATTCGCACGACACAGCTCGTTCCATTCTGAGAAACACCTGCACCCTGCATCATGCATGGGTTTGGAGCGTTCCTTCTTTCGGAAAAGGTGTTGTGCATTTAGTGGGTGACTATGAAGCAGCAGACGAATGGCTGACATATTATACTACAGAGTATGAAACCCACGAAGTCTATATCCCTGCCACTAACCCCCAGACGTGGACATACGACATAACCACCCCACCCCAATACAAGCAGCAGTGGACGATGTTCATCACCCCCGTCAACACGGCTGTGGAAGAATACCTTGTCAGCCACTTAGGGGAACAATATTACTGGCCCAGTGGCACGTTCTTTACTGAGAAGGAAACCCACACTGACGCAGATACGGACGACGAAATCTCTACCTACGTCAAGGCTTCGAAGGAGTTGTTCGACAAGAATCTCGATATCATGAAGCAAGCCGCAGAGGCAGGTGGCCTTTCCGGCGGATATACCATCTCATGGAAGAACGTTAATTCGGGCAAGGATGAGCCCGACTTCACTTACGAGGTGAAAGCCGAGTGAAAAAGGACTGAAACAATAAATTGAAGAAAAAGGAAACTACCCACAAAAGCTGGTGGGAGCAAATAAAACGCTTCCTGAGAGCCAACACCAGTCTTACCGTCATCATCGCAGCGGCATTGCTGCTGGAGCTGACGACGGGCATATTATACTATGCTGCACAGAACACCATACAGCAAAATGTACAGCGAATTATACAACGCGAGATGAATGCCCTCAACCTCTGCATACGCAACAAACTGGCCAAAGTAGAGGTGACACTCGATAACATGTCGTGGGTGGTGAACCGAGACCTGGAAGAAGCCGACTGGATGTTTGAGACAACGGAGATGCTGGTGAAGAGAAATTCCGTTATCAAGGGAAGCGGCATAGCCTTCGTTCCCAACTATTATCCCGAGAAAGGACGATGGTTCGAGCCCAGTACCGTACGCAGGGCTGACGGCAGCTTGGAAAATATGCAGTTAGGCTCGGCCAACCACGATTACACGAAATCGGAGTTCTACACGGTACCGATGGCTACAGACAGTTGCATCTGGAGCGAGCCATACATGGACAATGACGGCTCCCAGGCCGAGGTGACCACCTATAGCGTACCTGTACATGATAACAAAGGCAGGATTGTGGCTGTGGTCATTGCCGACATTTCGCTCGACTGGTTGGACGATACCATGAACGAGGAAAAAGTCTACAAATCAACCCAACGTTTTCTGACCACAGGCAGCTACAACCTACTGGGAGGTGAGGACACCCCGTTGTTCAGGGAGGCGGTCAAGAAAGTGAAAACCGACGGCGACAAGGAAGGCTACTTCACAACGGAGGACGAACACGGCGACAAGAAACATGTGTTCTTTGCCCCCATAGGCGGAAAAACCGACTGGGTGCTCATCAATATCCTGGACGACAATGACGTGTTCGGCAAACTGCGCAGGATTCGTTTCTTCTTGCTGCTGCCGGTGATGATAGGCCTGTTCTTTATAGGATTCATTGTCTGGCGCAGTTCACGTAATCTGGAGCGTCTGCGGAAGGTCAATGCACAGAAGGATCGCATAGAAGGTGAATTGCGGGCGGCCAGTCAGATACAGCAGAGCATGCTACCCCGACAATCCATGCATCAGGATGACGTGGACATCTGTGGTTCGCTGGTGCCCGCCCGCGAAGTGGGTGGCGACCTCTACGACTACTTTATACGCGACGAGAAGCTCTTCTTCTGCATTGGCGATGTCAGTGGCAAGGGGGTTCCTGCGGCCATGTTGATGGCGGTCACTCATGGACTGTTCCGTTCAGCTTCAGCCCACGAAAGCAATCCCGCCCGCATCATGCAGTACATCAACGAGGTGTCCTGTCAGGGCAACGACTCGAACATGTTTGTCACAATGTTCATCGGTGTGCTCGACCTGCCGACGGGACATCTGCGCTATTGTGATGCCGGGCACGATGCACCCTTTATCACGGTCGATGGCCAGTGGTCGATGACCGACATCATCCCCCATCTGCCCGTCGGTGTGTTCGACGACGTGAAGTATGGCGTACAGAAAACGTCACTGCAGCCCGACAGCACCATCTTCCTCTATACCGACGGACTGACTGAGGCGAAAAACGAGGGGCATGAGCAGTTTGGTCTGGAGCGCACAAAAGCGGTGCTCAACACCTGTTCCGACAAGGAACCCCAGCAGGTTTTAGAGATGGTGACCGAAGCTGTCGGCGGTTTCGTGAAGGATGCCGAGCAGAGCGACGACCTGACGATGCTGGCCATCCGATATACCCCCAAGCAGTTTCAGAGCACACTGACGGAAACGCTGGTGCTGAAGAATGATGTACACGAAGTGACACGTTTCAGCAGCTTCATGAAATCGGTTACCGAGAAGCTGGGCATCGAGACATCACTGGCCCGCAAGTTGCGTCTGGCCGTTGAGGAGGCTGTGGTCAACGTCATCAACTATGCCTATCCCGCAGGAACTGAGGGTGACGTTACGATCAAGATGATGTCGGACGGCAATAAGCTGCACTGCCAGATTATTGACGCAGGTGTGCCCTTCGACCCTACGGCGAAGAAGAAGGTGGACACCACACTGTCGGTAGAAGAGCGCCAGATAGGCGGACTTGGCATCCACCTGGTCCGTGAACTCATGGACTCCATCAACTACGAACGCGAAGACGGAAAGAATATTCTGACACTTACTAAAAACATAAAACAATAAACTACTATGAACACGACAATTGAAGAAATCGATGGCAAGTATGTTGCCACATTAGAAGGAGAAATGGACACTGCAGCTGCTATGGAGGCTGAAGAAGTGCTGAAACCACTGTACAGCAGTAACGGTAAAGACGTTATCATCGACTGCTCAAACCTGGAGTATATTGCCTCCAGTGGACTGCGCATCCTGCTCAGCATCCTGAAGGGAGCCAAGGCCAGTGGCAGCAAGGTGGTGATGAAGGGTGTCAATGATGACATCAAGAACGTATTCAAACTGACAGGATTCATCAGCATCTTCGAGTTCGAATAATCCATTCCTGCCTATGAAAAAACATTGCATCGTGCTATTGTGGCTGGCATCTACTGGCTGCTTGGCACAGACTGACTCGTCGGCAGTGAAACAATTAAGCATTGGCTTGGACTTTTTGACCCATGGCGAGGTATGCGGCGGCGGTATGCCGAGGACTGACAGTGAAAGCAAATTTGTAGAGGACCGTTCAAGTTTCCTTTTAGGACGTACCCGCCTGAAGGTGGACTTCAACCAACGTGGTCTGCAGGCTCACGCCGTTCTCCAGAACAAGGCCGTATGGGGCATGACGGGTAACCAGGCCCTGAACCTCTATGAGGGCTGGGTGAAGGCAACAGCCAAGAACGGACTCTTTGCGCAGTTGGGACGCGTGGCTCTGTCATACGATGACGAGCGCATCATAGGCCCTAATGACTTCGCAACGGCAGCGCAGTCGCACGACGTGGTGCGACTTGGGTATGAGGGCAATGGGCACCAGGTGCATGCCATAGTGGCCTATAACCAGAATGGTGAGAACGTGTATACCAATACCTATTATACCAATGGTGCACAGTATTATAAGAACATGCAGACCGTGTGGTATCATTACGACGCACCAACCATCCCGATAGGAGCTTCGCTGCTGTTTATGAACATTGGCCTGCAGGCTGGAAAGATTGACCCCGCAGAATGGGATTACAAGTCGAATCCGGTACGCACGGAATACCAACAGGTGTTTGGTGGGTATGTGAACTTCCATCCCAAGCACCTGACGTTGGAAGGTTCGTACTATCGGCAGACAGGCAAGCAGGTCGGCGTTAAGATGGCGGCTATTGATATCCGTGCATGGATGGCCAGCGTAAAGGCAGCCGTCATGCCCACTGACCAATATGGCCTTACACTTGGCTACGATTACCTGAGTGGTGACGACTATGTTCCTGAGGCCTATGGTGGAAATGTCGGTTTACCCAGCCATGAGGTGTTACGCGGTTTCAGCCCAGTCTATGGTTCCAGGACGAAGTTCTATGGTATCTTGGACTATTTCTATGAGAGTGCCTACATCAACAGCTTTACTCCTGGTCTGCAGAATGCTTTCGTCGGAGTCAATTACAATCCCAACGCCAAGTTGACGTGCAGTGCCACTTACCATTATCTCGCTGTGGCCACCAAACTTGATGAACTCAATAGAACGCTGGGACATAGCATCGAACTGCAAGCGAGTTATCAGTTCACGGACTACATCTCGCTTTCAGCAGGCTTCACCCAGATGCATGGCTCGGAAACGATGGCCCGTCTGAAAAAGGACGACAGTAGCAAACGTGCCCGCTGGGGATGGTTCTCGGTAACCGTTTCACCGAGTCTGTTCACTACAAAATGGTAAATTATAAAGTAGAAATATATGGAAAAGTCTTTTTCATCGAAAATCGGAGTCCTTTTGGCTGCTGCAGGCAGTGCCGTAGGACTGGGTAGTATCTGGAAGTTTCCATACGTCGTGGGGGAAAACGGCGGTGGTGCGTTCATCATTATTTATATAATATGTGCGCTAGTCTTCGGACTTCCATTAGTGATGAACGAGTTCCTGATTGGCAAGCTGTCGGGTCGTAGTGCATACGGTGCTTTCCATGCATTGACCGGCTCTAACCGGTGGCAGTGGCTCTCATGGCTCTTCCTGGTGTCGGTGATTGTCATTATGAGTTTCTACTTTCTGGTCACAGGATGGTGTTTCTACTACATGGTTGAGGCAGCGTCGAATACATTCGCAGGAATGGATGCAGCAGCGCTGAAAGCCCATTTCAAAACGTTTGAGGGTGATGCACTGCTGATGACCGTATATGCCGCCATTGCCATTGTGCTGACGGCATCGGTATTGTGGTTCGACGTTAACAAGGGTATTGAGCGACTAAGCAAGATTCTCATGCCCATCCTGTTCCTGTTCTTAATCATCATGGCTGCCCACATGGTTTTCATGGACGGTGGCACTGCCGGATTACGGTATTTGTTTATGCCCGACTTCTCGAAAATCACGTCGAAGGTCATCTTGCAGGCGATGGGACTGAGCTTCTTCACCTTATCCGTAGGCATGGGTATTCTCATCACGTATGGCGGCTACATGCCCAAAGATCAGAATGTCACCACCACGTCAGTACAAATGATCATTCTCGTCATCATCGTGTCATTGCTGTCGGGTATGATCATCTTCCCCGCAGTATTTGCCTACGGGTTTAGCCCCTCTGAAGGCCCTGAACTGACATTCGTCACGTTGCCGGCCGTCTTCCAGCACATGTTCAGTCCAACGCTGACCAGCGTGACATTCTTTGGTCTGATGTGTGTCGCAGCCCTTACATCTACCATCTCCCTGATGGAGGTGGTGATAGCTTTTATATGTGAAGCCACCTCGACGACCAAGAAGCCGCTCAATCGTCATCAGAGTGCTATTGTGACCGCATTGATACTGGTGGTTACCAATACGCTGTGCATCCTGTCGATGACGGGCCATGCCGACTGGCTTACTGTGATGGGGCAGAACCTGTTTAATTCCTTCAATGCCCTATCCACCAACATCCTGATACCGGTTGGGGCACTGGGAACAGCCTTGTTCTCAGGATGGTTCGTCCCAAAGGCGAGGTATCAGGGATCACGTGTGGGGGAATTATTATATTTGGTTGTATTGCGCTGGCTCGTTCCCATAGCCATTGTCATCATTTTCCTCAACTCTATCAATATCATATAAAAAACGTTACTAACCTATTTATTACAATATGAAATCATCATTAAGTCAAAGTCAACTGGGCGTTTATTACGCCTGTGTCGCCAATAAGGACAAGAATGTCAATTACCAGAACGCGCTGTTGGTGGCGCTTCCGTCAGTCATCGATTTAAACCGTTTCCGCAAAGCGGTCTATGATGCCCTTTGTGCCCATCCGTACTTAGCCTCGCATGTCGTGCCTGATGACAATGGGCTGCCCCAGATGGAAAGCGGCTCTTTCCCGGCATTGGAAGAGACCGTCCCCGTTATTTCCGTAAACACCTTGGACGAAGCCCGTCGTGGTTTCGCACGCACCATGGACCCTCATGAAGAACGTCTCTGGCGTACTGAGATCTATACAACTTCCAGCGGTGAGGCATGGTTTTATTTCGACATGCATCATGTGATTGCAGATGCTTTCTCAACGACGGTCCTTTATCAAGAAATCGAGCGTTGCTATCATGGTCAGCAGCCTATAGGTGAGACGGTAGACGGTGTCCTCATCGCACAGGAAGAAGAAGCGCTTCGTGCTGACGAGGCCAAGATGGCTGAGGCGCGTGAGTGGTATGCCAAGACTTTCTGTGATGCTGCCGACACCGACTCCCTGCCGTTGCCGGAAAGCACACAAAACAAGGAGACCGCCGAAATCCATTACAAGCCCTATCCCCTATCTATCTCCAAGGAAGACATCCAAGCCATCAGACAGAAATGGAATGTCAAAGAAAGCACACTGATGCAAGCAGCATGGGGGTTGCTCCTCGCTGCATACAGTGCAGAAGACAAAGCCTCATATTGCACTGTTTATCACGGTCGTGCTGACGTCCGCTATCAAAGCTCCACGGTCATGATGGTACACACCCTGCCAGTGTTTATTCAGACACGTGGAGACGAGACGCTTGGAGAACTCTTCAGCACTTTGAAGAATCAAATGGATACCACCCAGCAGCTGCAATACTATGCTTACCAAGATGCTATTCGCGATCTGGGACTTAATAATCAAATCGCCTTTGTCTATCAGGGTACCGTCTTCGAAGACAGATTATGTATGAATCTGGAAGGACAGCACCTTTATACCGAAGACTATCGTCCGCTCACCCCTGGTTGGAAGCTCTTCGCCGAACTCATAACGTCTACTGAAGGCTATTCACTTAAGTTAGGCTACAGCACCGCCGATTATTCCGAGGCATTCATGACAGAATTGGCGGCCAGTTATAATGCCATCCTCCGTTCCATGCTCACCGCCGAGACGGTGAAGGATGTGGAATATGCATTGCCGAAGCAGGTGGAATGGCTAAACAGCCTTAACCCCACACAGAAGCCAGCCCCTCACCAGACGCTGGTGGAACGCTTCAAACAACATGTGGCTGAGCGTCCGAACGATGTCTTCTGCGTAGCCGGCGACAAACGGCTCACCTTCGCAGAGGTAGATAAACTCACGGACTCCATCGACCCGGCATATACCGTCCGTTGCGGAGAGCACGTGGTGGGATTCTCCGTACCCCGCGACGAGAAAATGGTGCTTGCACCGCTTGCCATTGTCAAGGCTGGCCTTACGCAACTGCCGCTTGACAGCAGCTATCCTGAGGAACGACTGGAGTTCATGAAACAGGATGCCTCCGCATACGACGGCACCAATGCACTGGTACTGCTTTACACCAGCGGCACTACGGGTACGCCTAAGGGTGTGATGCTGAGCGAGTCGAACTTCAACACCTTTGCCCGCTACCATGCTAAGACTATCGGGCTGACTTCCGACTCGAGTTACGCCACTTACGCTGGATACGGTTTCGATGCCTTCCAGATGGACCTTTGGAGTTGTGTCTGGGCGGGTGCTACCATCCATATTATCCAGGATGACATCCGTTTCGACCTCGAAGGCATCAGCCGCTATCTCCAGAAAGAGAAGGTCTCTCACTGCTTCATGACAACGCAGATGGCCACGCAACTGGTGCTCAACTATCCCGACATTCCGGGCTTGAAATGGTTAGGAACGGGTGGCGAGAAAATGATGAGCATGGATCCGCCCCGCTATACATTGGACAATTGCTACGGTCCCACGGAGACAACTGTGTATGTCTGCAGCCATTTCGTTACTCAGAATGAGCCCAACATTCCCATTGGCAAACCCAACGACGAGGTGGAACTCCATATTGTAAACCGTTTCGGGAAGCAGGTGCCCTGGGGCTGTGCCGGTGAACTCATTGTGGCTGGTCCACAGGTGGGAATAGGTTACTTGAACCAGCCCGAGAAGACCGCTGCTGCCTTCGTGGAGTGGAACGGAAAGCGCGTGTATCGTACGGGTGACATCGTTCGCTACCGCGAAAATGGCGACATCGAATTCGTAGGCCGTAAGGACGGTCAGGTGAAGATTCGCGGTTTCCGCATCGAACTGAAAGAAGTGGAAGCTGTCATCCGCCAGTTCCCCGGCATCAAGGACGCTACGGTGCAGGCCTTCGACTATCCCACCGGCGGAAAATACATCGCTGCATACATCGTATCCGACGAACAGATTGACGTCAAGGCAATGAACAGTTTCATCATGGACCAGAAGCCGCCTTATATGGTTCCTGCTGCCACGATGCAGATTGATGCCATCCCGCTGAACCAGAACCAGAAGGTGAACCGGCGGGCACTGCCGGAGCCAGTATTCGGTGCTGCCAATGAAAAGGAGGCAGAATCTGCTGCGCCTCTCAATATCCTTGAGGAGCAACTGAAGGAAATCGTTGTAGGCGTGTTGAATAACGACGCTTTCGGCATCACTACCGACCTACGCTACGTTGGCCTCACCTCCATATTGGCTATCAAGTTAGCTACGCAGATTTACAAACGTTTCGGTGTACAACTGGATGCCAAGATCCTCACTCAGGGTGCCAACATACAGACGGTGGAGAACGAAATCCTTACTGCGATGCTCTCTGGCCGTGCCACAACGACTCCGTCTGCTCCGGCTATCATGGACAATTCTGATAAAGCGGGCAGTTCAGCCCCGCTGAGCTATGCTCAGACCGGCGTGTATTTCGACTGCATGAAGAACCCCACCTCCACGCTTTACAACACTCCAATATGCCTCACCTTCCCCGTAGAAACCGATGCAGAGGATGTTAAGAAGGCTGCGGTGCGGGCTGCGGAGAATCACCCGGCACTGTTCGTACAATTTACGACTAACGAGACAGGTGTCGTGCAGGTGATGGGCGACCGAAATACACCCGTAGAGGTAGAAGACTATACCATGAGCGAAGAGGAAGCACTTGCTTTCCGTCATGGATTCGTACGCCCCTTCAATCTTGGCAAGGACCGTCTGTTCCGCTTGGCAACCATCCGTACGGAAAAAGCGCTCTACCTGTATTGCGACATTCATCACTTAGTGTGCGACGGTTATTCCTACGACTTGTTCATACACGAAATCTGCGACCTCATGGATGATAAGGAAATTGAACCTGAAATGTGTAGCTATAATGAGTTCGTTACCGAGCAGAAGGCCGCTGAACAGGGCAAAGCCTTCGCTGAGGCCGCTGAATTCTTTAAGAAGAGTCTGGGTGAAGTAGAAGAAGTGACAGAACTGGCTCCGGATCTCACCAATCCGCGTCCACAGGGCGAGAACGGCCGTGTATGGGCACATATCGTGTGGGACGATGCTGAGCTGTTGGCTAAGCAGCAGGGCGTGAAGCCTTCGGCCGTACTGTTGAGTGCTGTCTTCTATTGTCTTGCCCGTTTCTCCGGTAACGACCAAGTGTGCATCACCACCATCTCCAACGGCCGTAGCAACCTCAGAGTAGCCAATACGATGGGTATGTTCGTGAACACCCTTGCACTCTCTTCCAAAATAGGTTCCCAGAGTGTGCAGGAGTTCCTGCATGAGAGTGCCGAGACCTTTGACCAAGCCCTTGCTCACGAAAACTATCCCTTTGCACGTATAGCCGCCGACTTCGGTATCAAGGCCGACATTATGTTCGCCTATCAGGTAGGCGTGCTGAGCGACTATCGCGTAGGCGGGAAAAAGGTACTGGCTGACGAGACGATGGAGCTGAATGTTCCCAAGTTCAAGATTGCCTTCTACATCACCGACGAGGGAGGAGAGCCCGTCGTGGCTATTGAATACGACAACGGACAGTACAGCGAGGCCATGATGCAGAGCCTGGCGCAGAGTGTCAGCAATGCCGTAAGTGCTTTTGCAACCGCTGCCGACAAACCGCTACGCAGCATCTCGCTTATAGACGACACCGGCATCAGCCTGCTGGATTCATTTAACCAGACAGCTGTGGATTACGACAACACGCAGACCATCGTGTCGCTGTTCCGCCGTCAGGTGGCAGAAACGCCCGACAATCTGGCCGTTGTCTATCATGACGTGCGACTCACCTATAAAGAGGTGGACGAAAAGACCGACGCCATAGCAGCCCTCATACAGAGCAAAGTGGAGAGCGGGAAGGAGAATGTGGTTTCCATCCTCATCGGCCGCAGCGAGTGGATGGTACTGGCATCCTTGGGCGTACTGAAGGCTGGCTGTGCCTATCAGCCGCTGGATCCCAGCTATCCCACCGAACGCCTTAACTTCATGATGCAGGATGCCGACGCGAAACTGCTGATTGCCGAGGAAGAGCTGCTGGAGAAGGTGAGCGAGTATCAAGGTCCTGTACTTTTGACAAAAGAACTTCGACATATCGACATATCGGCATATCGAAATGTCGAAATAAAGCCCGAAGACCTCTTCATCCTGCTCTATACCTCCGGCTCTACAGGCAACCCGAAGGGCTGTCAGTTGGAGCACCGCAACCTGGTATGTTTCTGCCATTGGTTCCAGCGTTACTACGCTCTGAAACCTGGCGACAAGGTGGCCGCCTACGCCAGTTATGGCTTCGATGCCTGCATGATGGACATGTATCCGGCACTGACCTCAGGTGCTGCTGTTGTGATAGTTGGCGATGACATCCGTTTGAACCTTCCTGACTTGAATGTCTACTTCAACGAGGAAGGCGTGACACACTCGTTCATGACCACACAGGTGGGCTGTCAGTTTGCGATAAACTGCGACAACCACTCGCTGCACCACCTCTCGGTCGGTGGTGAAAAGATTCTGCCGCTCACGCCACCTACTGCCTATCAGCTGCACAACGGCTACGGTCCTACGGAGTGTACCATTTTCACGACCACTTATCCGTTGACAGAGTTCGAGCAGAATGCGCCTATCGGCAAGCCACTGGATAACCTGCAACTCTACATTGTGGATAAGGACATGAACCGCCTGCCACTGGGAGCCGCCGGTGAGATGCTGGTTTCCGGTCCTCAGGTGAGCCGCGGCTACCTAAACCTGCCGGAGAAGACGGCCGATACCTATATACAATGGAACGGGAAGCGCTGCTACCGTACTGGCGATGTGGTGCGCTATCTGTCCGATGGTAATATCCAGTTTGTGGGACGTCGAGACGGTCAGGTGAAGATTCGTGGCTTCCGCATCGAGCTCAAGGAGGTAGAATCAGTCATTCGTGAGTTCCCAGGAATTGGCGATGCCACCGTGCAGGCTTTCGACTATCCCAATGGCGGTAAGTTCATCGCAGCATACGTGGTGAGCGACCAGCAGATTGACATCCAGGCACTGAACGCATTCATCCGCGACCGCAAGCCGCCTTACATGGTGCCCGCTGCTACGATGCAGATTCCCAATATTCCACTGAATCAGAACCAGAAGGTGAACCGCCGGGCCCTGCCCGCACCGCAGATACAGGTGGAAGAGCACGACTTCGTGGCCCCTGTGGGTAATGTGGAGACACTGTTCTGTAACATCTTCGCTGGCATTCTGTCCATGGACAAGGTGGGTGCCACCGACAACTTCTTTGAAATGGGTGGTACATCGCTCATGGTGACCAAGGTGATTATTGAGGCCGACAAGGCTGGACACCATGTGGCATACGGTGATGTATTCGATCATCCCACGCCACGCCTCCTGGCACAGTTTGTGGGAGGGGTTGCTCCGGAAAAGGAGGCAGATACCGAGATCGAGAGTTTCGATTATTCGGGCATTGATGCCATTCTGCAACGCAACAATATCGAGACGTTCCTGAAGGGTGAACGTCAGCAATTGGGCAATGTCCTCCTGACAGGTGCCACGGGCTACTTAGGCATCCATGTATTGCGCGAGCTCATCGATAGCGATGCCCAAACCATCACTTGTCTCGTTCGCGGCAAAGACCAGGCTGCTGCTGAGCACCGACTTAAGAACCTAATGTTCTACTATTTTGAGAAATCGTTTAAGGAACTGTTCGGTAGCCGTCTCTTTGTGGTGAATGGCGACGTGACGCAAGATTTCACCACTGTGGCCGATGGTTTCCCCACCGACATTGACACTGTGTTCAACTGTGCCGCTAACGTGAAGCACTTCTCCAAGGGAACGGACATCGAGGACGTGAATATCGGCGGTGCTCAGCGCTGCGTGGAATTCTGTCTGAAGACTGGCGCCCGACTGGTGCATATCTCAACGACCTCCGTGGGTGAAATATGGATTGTCCGTAACGACGGTGAGCAGGTACCCATGCTGGACGAACGCAAACTCTGGTTCGGCCAGTTCCTCGACAACCGTTACATCCACTCCAAGTTCTTGGCAGAGCGTCTGGT
>JAEEGG010016829.1_pt1 | contig 15129 bp, 9 predicted proteins | sample 9134161 | NCBI WGS metagenome assembly JAEEGG01 (sample SAMN16246543, study PRJNA631951) | gut metagenome | biome: gut microbiome; feature: rumen; material: CR-attached | host: Bos | place: Iran: Karaj | collected 2018-10
ATCCGAGATTGGTTGGATGTGATGAAAAGGAACTGCTACTCAGGAAAATAGAGAGAGCCAAGAAGGCACTCTACAAGCTTGACCAAAGGCTAGCGGAAACCTCATAAACATTTTTGTTATATGGAAGTAATGAATTAGGCAACGCCAAAAATGAAGCCCCGAATAACACATTTTTTATATGGAAGCGGAAGTACCTTAGGCACCAGCCAAAAGTACGAATAAGCGAGGGAAGGGAGCACAGTCGGAAGCGCAGGAGCACAGTCGGAAGCGCAGGAGCACAGTGGGAAGCGCAGGAGCACAGTCGGAAGCTCAGGAGCACAGTCGGAAGCGCAGGAGCACAGTCGGAAGCGCAGGGAGCCCGTAGGCACTCCCCTCCCTTGTCAGGGGAGGGGCAGGGGTGGGGTGTTGACTGCCCTCGATGTATTGTCTAACCTGTGCTTCTTCAAGCCCTTAGGAAGATTCTGACCCCACCCCTACCCCTCCCCTACATGGGAGGGGAGTGCCTACGGGCACCATCATCCCCGCACCTACGGGCCGAAGGGGTGAGAGGTGCCCTTGAGTAAGCGGATGGGGTAATACTGCCCCCACCCCTACCCCGGCTTCGCCCCACCGTCGCTTCGCTCCCCAATTGCTTCCTCCTCGCAATTGCCTACATGATGGGGGAGTGCTTACGGGCGCCATCACTTCCACGCCTACGGACGCCATCACTCCCGCACAGAGTATAGATTTAGGGTCTCCCCGCCCTTGCCGAACAGCTAACCTACTGTGTTAATTTTGCATAAATTAAGTATGATATTTATCATTATTAATAAAATTAACAGTAACTTTGTACCAAATATTCTTTAAAAAGAAGCACTATGGAACAGAGAAGAACTAAAATGGCAAGGGCAGCAATGCTGCTATTCATAGTGATGCTACTTGGAGGCAGTAGCACCCGGGCCGACGAAATCACGACTGAGCAGGCACTGCAGCAGGCACAGACATTCGTGAAGAACCACCAGACAGCAAACGGCAGCAGGCGCAATGCTCCGGGGGCTGCGCCACAGCTCACGCTGGCAAGCAAGGTGAGCGGCCTCTACGTGTTTAACGTGGCCAGCGATGGCGGTTTCGTCATCGTGAGCAACGACGACCGCACCACACCAATCCTCGCCTTTGGCGACAGCGGCAACATCGACCCGGACAACATGCCTGAAAACATGCGCGCGTGGCTGCAGGGATATGCCGACGAGATAGCCTGGCTGAAAACACAGAGCGGACAGAGGGCACAGAGCAGGGCGCCACAACGTATTGGAAACCACGCCACCAATGAAATCAGGCCATTGGTCGCTACACAATGGAACCAAAACGCGCCCTTCAATAACATGACGCCTTATTATGGTATCAGCAACGGCCAATACGTTTACAGCAAGACGGAAGTTAGCGGCTATAACCATTGTGTCACGGGCTGCGTGGCTACGGCTATGGCACAAGTGATGAAATATCACAATTGGCCTGAGGGAGAAACAGCCCAGATACCGGCTTACAAATGGAGAAACTCTATATGGCTTCCAGATGAGAACACGAAATTGCCCGCCACCACATTCGTCTGGAGCAACATGAAGAACAAGTACACTGGCAGCGAGACGGATGAAACAGCCACCGCCGTGGCCACCCTGATGAAATACTGCGGCTACTCCTTGGAGATGAACTACGGCTCATCGTCAAGTGCCTCTGACGCGGACGTTGCCAATGCACTCATCACTTACTTCGGCTACAACGATCAGACCACACAATTTGTCAGGCGCAACCGCTACACTTACGCCAACTGGACAGACCTCATCTACTTCGAGCTGGCGCACCAGCGCCCCGTGGTGTATGGAGGACAGTCATCGGGTGGCGGACATGCATTTGTGTGCGACGGCTATAAGTATGAAAACGAAACCGACTACTTCCACATCAACTGGGGATGGGGCGGCATGAGCGACGAATACTATGTGCTCTCGTCGCTTAACCCCTACAATCAGGGCATAGGCGGCAGCTCCTCCAACGACGGATACCGCTACGACCAGGATGCCATCATAGGCATACAGCCATCCAACATGACTGGGGAAATGTCAACCATACAGCTATGCCCCGTAGACTACACCCTCAACAGCATGACGCTGAGCCAGGACATCGTGACCGTGAACACACCCGTCAGCATTACGCTCAACGTCACCAACAACTCATCGGTAGCATGCGAAACACAATTCTATGTAGGAGTTAATACCAATTGGTTCATGACCAATGGTGCGTTCGCCTTCGAAGCAAACGAAACGAAAGACTGCGTCATCAACTTCACCCCCACTGCTACAGGCACCTACGAGCTAATATTCGTTGTGCCTGTGAATGGAGACCAGAATAATTTCAGCTCATACAACTACGGACAAACATTCGCCACACTCATCGTTGACAACGGCGAGACGCCCCGCGTGCCCACCTGCCTCAGTGTGACCGACGTGCTGTCGCGCAGCGTAGTGCTGGACTGGACGGAGAACGGCGACGCCACAACATGGAAAGTGGCCTACAAGACTGCTGCCGACGCCAACTTTACGGAGTTGGACGCCAGCGCCAAGCCCTTCACCATCACCGGCCTCACGCCTGCCACCACCTACACCGTGAAGGTGGGGGCCGTAGCCGAATCTTCTACACTCTGGAGCCAAGAGATGACTTTCACCACCGACATTGCATGCCCCGTGCCCACCGGCCTCGCCGTGTCTGATGTCTATCCCTCTGATGCCATTCTCAGCTGGCAAGGAGCGGCCAACAGCTATGAGGTGCGCTACGGACTGTACACAGGAGGCGAGCCACAATGGCTGAAGTACGACAATGGTGATCCTGAGGGTGGTTTGAGTTATGGCTTGGAAGAAACGACCTGGGGCGTAATGTTCCCTGGCGATCAGATAACAAGCGGCAAACTTACCAAGGTTGCTATCTATGAGTCGGCTTATTACAACACAGAAGACATCACGGTGAAGATTTATTCTGGCGGTGACACCGCCCCTGGCGAACTGCTTTACAGCGAGGTGGTGTCTACCGAACACAACAGTGCTTTCCATGAAGTAACACTGTCCCTGCCTGTAAATGTAAGTTCTGGCGAAAACCTGTGGATTACACTAACCGAAAAAGGTGCTTATCCACTGATGAGCTGCTCCGCTACAGGTGTTAGCAACCAGTGGTGTTACGATGGTTATAGGTGGTTCACCGTTAACAACGTCTGCTGGATGATTCGCGGCTACATAGACACCTTCGACCCCGATGCCATTACGTGGACCACGACCACCAGCACCAACGAGGAGTGCCAACTGCTGGGCTTGAAGGCTGAGAAGGACTATGCTGCGCAGGTGCGCGGCAACTATGGCGACGACGGCTACAGCGAGTGGAACACGCTGATCTTCACCACGCCAATCAACGACCTTGACGAACTGACACTGGCCGACGATGGCAACACCAACAGTACTTTAATAGCGAACAACAGTGGCGTACATGTAAATGTGACACTCACCGACCGCATTCTCTACAAGGACGGCGAGTGGAACACCATCTGCCTGCCCTTCAATGTTGACTTGACCGACGAGGACTGCCCGCTCTATGGTGCCGAGGCCAAAACGCTCACCGATGCCTCAATGACGGGCACCACCGTAAGCCTCACCTTCGGCACCCCCGTAGACGTATTGGAAGCTGGCATACCCTACATCATCAAGTGGGAGAACAGCAACGAGACGATAAATAGCCCTCGGTTTGAGAGTGTGATAGTAAAGAGCCCCATAGACAACGACGAGCTAATCATCAACCTCGCCGACGGCCATGTAAAGTTCATCGGCTACTACGATGCATTCGGTATCACCGCTGCCAACTACGACACCTACTACATGACGGCAGGCAGCACCCTGAAGCACACTGCCAAGGACCGCACACTAAAGGCCTTCCGCGCCTACTTCCTGTTCTCAGAGATAGTAGCGAACCAGGTGCGTGAGTTTATACTTGACTTCGGCGACGGAGAGACAACGGGAATAACTAACACGATTGTCGCGCACGAAGCTGAGGGCTGGTACACCCTGGACGGCATGAAGATGGATAAGCAGCCAAAGCACAAGGGCGTGTACATTAAGGACGGCAAGAAAGTGGTAATTCAATAAGTACATTTAGGAGGGTCGGCATTCCTGCCTACCAACCAAGCAGGAATGCCCTCCTCTGGATTAGATAAAAGGATGAGTATCCATAAAAAAGAAGAGATGAATAAGAAGGATTATATTGTTCCCGGCATTACAGTGATGACCGTGAAGCTGCAAGAGTTTATCAACTACAGCGGAGGTGGCGATCAAAAAGGTGACCCAAAAGTAGACCCCAACGGCGATGACACCGATAATGACAACCGCTCACGTCGGCGCCACCGCTACCAATGGGATGACGGTGAAGACTTTTAACTGACAGTTACAGTTAACGCTCCTCCCCGCACTCATTTTTTATAATCATTGCAGCAGGAAGCATTCTCGAGCTGAGAACGCAGAGGAATTTCCGTAGGCACTCCCCTCCCCTTTCAGGGACGGGGAGTGCCTACGGAATCTCTTCAGGTCCACACTCAGGCTGTGCCTGCGTATAATGAACACTTCCCATACAGAGGTGGGGGGAAAGGATGGTTAGAGGGTGACGCCATCCAACCGGTGTTCGGCCTTGCGGTAGCCGCCTGAGGTGAAAAGGGCGACGAGTCGTTGCTGGCTGTCGGTGATGCGCACCTCAGCGTATGGCATGCGGTGATGATTCACCAGCTCGGTGGCCTCGGCATAGACCGTCTCGCCAAGAGGCACGGAGCGGAAGTAAGTGATGTTGGAGCTGGTGCTCACGGTAAGCACCAAATGGCTGTTTACCGCAGCGGCAAACGCCAGGTCGGCCAAGGTGAAGAGAGCACCTCCCTGACAGAAGTCACCACCGTTGAGGTGGTGTTCTTCTACAGTCATTTTAGCACGGGCATAGCCCTGACGTATCTCTATCAGCTCGCAGCCAGCCATAACGGCAAAGCGGTCGCGCTTGAAAAACTCTTTTAAGTCCATATAGTCCCTTCTACCCCCTTCTGCTAAAGGGGCTACAATAGTTTCATCTTTATAAGGTATTCCCTGATCCTATCAGCACCATTGTCATTTGTAGCCACGGGCCGAAGAGGGAACTTTCAGATAGTCCTCGAAGTATTGTGTGATGCGCTCGTGCAGATGCACGCTGGCATGGCCTGCCATGTTGTGCTCCTCGCCGGGATAGGTGAAGAAGTCGGGCTGCGTGCCGGCCTCTATGCAGGCCTTCAGGAAGGTGAGCGCATGCTGTGGCACAACGGTGGGGTCGTTGTAGCCTATAATGATCTGCAGCTTGCCTTTCAGGTTCTTCGCCTTGCTGAGCAAACTGGTCTTTCGGTAGCCGTCGGGGTTCTGCTGCGGGGTGTCCATGTAGCGCTCACCGTACATTACCTCATACCACTGCCAGTCGATGACGGGACCACCGGCCACGCCCACCTTGAACACGTCAGGATAGTTTGTCATGAGCGAGATAGTCATGAAGCCGCCGTAGCTCCAGCCGTGTACGCCAAGCCGATTGGCATCGACGTAGGGCAGGCTCTTCAGGAACTCCACGCCCTTCATCTGGTCCTGCATCTCTACCTGTCCGAGCTGGCGGAACGTAGCCTGCTCAAAGTCGCGTCCGCGGTTCTCCGAGCCACGGTTGTCGAGTATGAAGACGATGTAGCCCTTCTGCGCCATATACGTCTCCCATGAGCGCGAGGCCCAGTGCCATGAGGCATCAACATTGTGGGCATGGGGACCGCCGTAGACGTAGACCACGGTGGGATAAGCCCCCCCTACGGCCCCCGAGGGGGCTTCAACACTCTGCTGGGGATTGATGTTCCCGTCGGGGGACAATCGGGAAGCCAGCTCTTTGGGTACAACCATGCGGTAGTAGAGGTCAGTCACACCGTCGGCGGCCTTGATGGAACCGCTGAGGAAGCCCGGCTGCTGATAGCCGTACCAAGGGTCTGGGGCAGTTAGCAGATTTTTACTCGTGCTTCGTGCTTTTTGTATTGAAATGACGTCAATGTTGTTGGGCGTGGTGGGGTTCTGCCACTTGTCGTAGAGCAGAGTGCCGGAGTGCGAGAGGACGCCACGGTGCATGCCCTCGCCATTGTCGAGCGGTGTGCGCTTGCCCGTCCATGCATCGACGGCATAGAGATTGCGCTGCAGGGGGTGCTTCTCGTTAGAGGCAATGATGATGCTCTTCTGCTTCTCGTTGAAGCCCAGCACGTCCATCACCACCCACGGCCCACTGGTGAGCTGCTTGATGCACTCACCCTTGATGCTATAGAGATAAAGATGGTTGTAGCCATCCTTTTGGCTCTGCATGATAAACTCATTGGGATTCCAAGGGAGGAACTGTATGGGGTGAAGCGGCTCCACATACTTATCGCTGGTCTCGCGGCACAGCTGGTATTCGCGCTCACCCGTCGCTGCATTGTAGCTCACCAAACGGCAATCGTTCTGGTCGCGGTTCAGCTCCTGCACGAAAATGTGCTTGGCATCGGGACTCCACGCAATATTGGTGAAGTAGCAGGTTTGCTGCAGTTCCTTGGCATCTACCTTGGTGGCCGGCGTCTGCAAGTAAACGGTTTTCTTGCTGCGCAGGTCGAAGACGCCAATGGTGACCACATGGGTGTTGGTGCCCGCCATGGGGTATTTGTCGGGAGCGGCCTCGGCTATGCGGTGGTCTAAGTCCACCTGAGGATAGTCGGTCACCATGCTCTGGTCCATGCGGTAGAAGGCTAAGCGCTGGCCGTCGGGACTCCAGAAGGTGCCTTTCTCTATGCCGAACTCATCGCGGTGCACGCTCTGGCCGTAGACTATCTCGCGCGAGCCGTCGGTAGAGAGCTGGTACTTGTGTCCCTCACCGTCAACGACGAAGAGATTGTTGTCGTCGACGAAAGCCGTGGCCCTCGACTGTGCGTTCCAGTCGTTGGCCTGCCAGCCGGAGATGCTGTCCTGCCACACCAGCTGCTTGGCCTTGAAGTCGACAAGCACAAAGGCGCGACGGTTGCCCACGGCCACGATGGGCTTGTCGGGATAAGGGAAGGTGGCCGACATAAGGTGGCGCACCTGTGTGGTCTCGCCGTCGCATCCGGCCCACTCGTTTATCTGCTTGAGGTTGAAGAGCAGGCTCTTCTTACCCGTCTTCGGGTCGATAAGGCTACACTCCTCCACGTCGGTCTGCACCAGCTGGTCGCCCCACCAGGTGAGGAACATGTTCTGCGGGCGCAGGCTGTGGTAGTTGCGTCCGCCGTAGTTCAGGTCTTCAAGCGTGAAGAGTTTCTGCTGGGCTGTCATGGGCAGAGTAAGAAACAACAGTAGGCTGAACGAAATGTGCTTAATCTTCATCGTGGTTATATCGTTTGTTAGTACGTTTTCCGCCGCTGCGGTCAAAGCGCTCATGGCCGCCACGGTTCTGCTTCTCACTGAATCGGCCAGGCTTGCCCGACTTTCCTGACGGCTTACCGCCAAATCCCGGCTTACCCTTGGCATAGCGGGGCTTTTCCCCGTCCTCTTTCCACTTGCCGCGGTTTTCTTTTTTCTTGCCGTCGTCATCTCTCCACTTTCCCCGTTCCTTTTTCCTCTCATCGCCCAAGTCATGGCGGTGGAAGGTGAACGAGCGAATGTCGCCCTCCTCATTGTCGGCCTGCTCGGTGAGCCGCTGCTTGAAATCGCGTTCACGCTTGAAGCGGTGTGCCTGTGCCATCTGGCGCTTCTCGTCGTCGGTCTTCACAGTGCCACCCTCGCTGCGGAACATCTTCATCTTCCCGTCGAACATCTGGTAGCGGCGTAGTTCGCACTCCAACGAGCCATTGTAGAGGGGAATCTTTACCGAGGGCTTCAGTCCTATCTGTTCGAAGCACTCCTCGCGATAGCTCAGTATCCATGCATCACCGCCCGTGAACTGATGCTTCAGTCGCTCGCCTATCATGCGGTAGGTGTCCAAAAGGTTGGGGGTGGATATGCGCTCACCGTAGGGCGGGTTAGTTACGATGATGGCTTTCTCCTTGGGCTGCTTAAAGTCCTTGAAGTCCTGCTGCTCCACACTGATGCAGTCGCTGAGTCCTGCTGCCTTCACATTCATGCGGGCAGTGTTCACAGCCTTGAAATCGATGTCGTAGCCATAGATATGGTGCGGGAACTCACGTTCCTGCGAGTCATCATTATAAATATGGTCGAAGAGTTCGGCGTCGAAGTCGGGCCATTTCTCAAAGGCGTACTCCTTGCGGAAGAGTCCTGGTGCCATGTTGCGGGCAATGAGGGCCGCCTCAATAAGGAAAGTACCCGACCCGCACATGGGGTCGATAAAGTCGGTGTCGCCTTGCCACCCCGTCATCATAATGATGCCGGCTGCCAGCACCTCGTTGATGGGTGCCTCGACGCTCTCCTGACGGTATCCCCTACGGTGCAGGCTCTCGCCGCTGCTGTCCAGGCAAAGTGTGCAATCGTCTTCGGCTATGTGTATGTGCAGGCGCAGGTCGGGGTTGGCCACCGAGATGTTGGGCCGCTTGCCTGTGCGCTCGCGCAGCTGGTCGACGATAGCGTCCTTCACCTTGTAGCTGACGAACTTGGAGTGGCGAAACTCCTCGCTGAACACCACGCTGTCGACGGCAAACGTGCGCTCGCCGTCGAGATACTCGCTCCAGTCTATTTTCTTGATTTCTTCGTAAACGTCATCGGCACTGCGGGCTTTGAAGTGGCTGATGGGTTTCAATATTTTTATGGCCGTGTGCAACTGGAAGTTAGCCCGGTACATCAGCTCCTTGTCGCCAGTGAACGACACCATACGCCTGCCTATCTGTACATCGTTAGCCCCCAGCCCAGTTAGCTCCTTTGCCAGGACGGGCTCCAGTCCCATAAAAGTTTTGGCAATGAGCTCAAAGTTTTGTTCCATTAAGATAAAAATCAGTATATTCGCTTGCAAAGGTAGACAAAATTATGTGAATGCCAAAATAAAACGGCGAAATTATTTTCCATTTCAAAAAATAATTCGTAATTTTGCACAGAATATGGAACAGCTACTATCCATAGCAGGTACTTCCGGCAGTCTGGACATTGTCATCCTGGCAGCCATCTGTGTGCTCATTGTCTTTCTGTCCTGGTTCGTTTTCCACCAGCGGCGAAAGGGCAAGGAGCTGAGTCTTGAGCTGGAACAGCTGAACCGTATGAAAGAGAACAACGTAGAGTCGGAATTCGTGCTGAAGGCCATGAAGCTGATAACTTGGCACCTGAATCCTCAAACCATGGAGCTGACCTACGACAGCGACTTCCGCGACAAATCCACATGGATGACCACGCTGACCGACGGTGAAACGACACAGGAGGTAGCCCAGCAAATACACCCTAACGATGTTGAGCATTTGGACAAAGCACTGAGCAACCTCTGCGAAGGGCGCACCGAAGACTATCATGTGGAATACCGCATTCACATTCCCCATACAGACAAGTATTACTGGGAAGAGAGCTACGCCACCATAGCCGAGCGCGACATGGATGGCAAGCCCACCAGCATTGTGGGAACGACGCAAATCATCGACGACCGCAAGAACATGGAGGCAGAGCTGATAGCCGCGCGCAACCGTGCTGAGGAGAGCGACCGCCTGAAGTCGGCCTTCCTTGCCAACATGAGCCATGAGATTCGCACCCCGCTGAATGCCATCGTGGGTTTCACCAGCGTGCTGCCCGACATCACTGACCCAGAGGAACGTCAGGGGCTGCTCGAACTCTTGCACGAGAACACGCAGAAGCTGCTGGTTATTATCAATGATGTTGTGAACATATCAAAGATTGATTCTGGGCAGGCAGAGCTCACGCTTAGCCAGTTCGACCTCAACAAGACGCTCACCGAGCTGGCCAACAAACAGCGCAAAGAACTGAAGAAGAAAGTAAAACTGGATACGGCATTTGGCTCAGAGCAGCTGACGGTGACCACCGACCGCAGCCGCTTGTGTGAGATTGTGAAGCACCTGCTATCCAATGCTGCCAAGTTTACCGACGAAGGCTCCATCACCCTGGGCTACGACACCCCTGAGGCCAAGCGGCTTCACCTGTGGGTGCGCGACACGGGCATAGGCATAGCCCCAGAGCACCTGAAGCAGGTGTTTGAGCGTTTCTTCAAGGTTGACGAGTTCGTGCCCGGCGTCGGTCTGGGCCTGAGCATCTGCCAAACCATGGCCTCCAGCATGGGAGGCAACATCAACGTGAAGTCTCAGTTGGGCAAAGGCTCCACCTTCACCCTCGACATTCCCATACAGTAGCTATTTCCTTCGGGCAAGAATGGATTGCAGCCTGTCTAAATCCTCCGGATAGGTAAGCTTATCGTAGTAAGGCGCATTGAAATCAAGATACACACGTGATGTGTCGGGCAGCTGCTGAATGGACTCCGTAAGAGGCGAATCGGCCTTGAAATGGCTGTCAATCATACTGAAGCGAAATCCTTCCGGTGTTGACAACGTGTAGTATTCCTCCCTATTGACTATCCACTGCCCGTAGCGCCCGAGGCTATCAGTGATTTTCCGTGCACACGCCACGGCGTCGTATTCATCAAGCAACGAGAAGAACCTGTCAATGACTTGGCTTTCAACCGCAGGCCTCACGGCGTCGACCACTACCAGCTTCTCGCAGGCGCTGTGACTGCGTATGTAGTCAAAGCCGTTGCGCTTGGTGACGTTCAGCTCAGGACCGCTCTCAGCCACATCCACTCCATACGCGGCTTTCAGCTCGTCGTGATAAACGGGATGAGCCACGACGACAATGGCATCGGCTTGACTGCTCTGCTTGCAAGCATCAATAACGTAGGAGATGACCTGACGCCCGCCGATTTCCACATACTGCTTGGGAACGCTGCTGCCAAAACGCTCGCCTACACCCCCGGCAGTTATCATGACGATATTTCTGTCTGTCTGTTTCATTTCATTACTGCATTATATGGCCGAATAATCATAATCGCGGGCAAAGTTACGACTTTTTTCTCTAAAAAAAACAAATAAGAAGGCAAAAAGACTCATATGTCACATAAAATGACTACCTTTGCAGGCTGTTAGCAACTAATCATGGAAAAAAGCTTCAAACAACTATTACACGAATCGTTCAAAAGCAACGATACCGAAGAGACGCTCGACGTCTACTTCACCCGTCCCATCGGCCTTGTCTTTGCGCTGATGTGGATAAAGATAGGCGTCACGCCCAATTTCGTCACCATCCTCTCAATGTTTCTCGGCGCCGGTGCCGGGTTCTGCTTCTATCACACAGAGCTGTGGTGGAACGTTTGCGGTGTTATCCTGCTCATGCTGGCCAACTTCTGCGACAGCACAGACGGGCAGATGGCCCGACTGACAAACCACAAGACGGCCATTGGCCGCATGCTCGACGGTCTGGCCAGCGACGTATGGTTCTTCTTCTGCTACTTAGGCATAGCCCTGCGCCTATGGAACCAGCCCCTACCCTTCCAGACAGAATACAACTGGACGTTCTGGGGCTTCATACTCTGCGGTTTTGCCGGTTTCTACTGGCATGCCAAACAGTGTCAGCTGGCTGACTACTACCGACAGATACACCTTTACTTCATCAAGGGTGAGGAAGGCAGCGAGCTGAACAGCACGGAGCAGGAGCAACGCATTCTCGATGCCACCCCTAAGAAGAAATGGGGACCGTTCACCGTGGGCGCCGACGGCTATTTCTGGGACTATGTCTTCCACCACTTCTACATTGGATGGTGCCGCACACAGGAGCGAAACACCCCCGAATTCCAGAAGTTCTTCAGCCAGGTGAAGGCCAAGTGGCCCAGCGCTGCCGACATGCCCGCCAGCTTCCGCGAAGAGTTCCGCTCAAAGAGCCTCCCTCTGATGTGGATGACCAACACCCTTACCCACAACACCCGTGCCACGATGATGTTCATCGCCTGCCTGGTGAACGAGCCCTGGATCTACCCCCTCTTCGAAATCACCGTCCTCGCCGCTCTCTACTTCTACATGAAGCACCGCCACGAAAGCATGTGCAAAGCCATGACCGTATGACATTTGAACCCTTTAAATAAGATGAGATTCTGGAAACTTGCGATAGGCTTATCATTTCTTTTATTACAATTATCATTTAGCGACGCTGCCGCACAGACCCTCACCGGCCATGTGCTCGATGCGCAAACAGGCGACACCATACCTATGGCCAGCTGCATATACCGCGGCCATGGAGTGGCAGTGGCCAGCAACATCGACGGCTACTTCAAAATAGCCCGCCACGACGGATGGCCGCTTACGTTCAGCGCCGTGGGCTATCTGCCACAGACCATAGTCATAGACAACCGCACCCCACACTATCTGCGCGTGAAGCTGAAGGCTGACAGCAAGGTGCTGAAAGAGGTGGTCATCAAGCAGAAGCGCGGGCGCTACAGCCGCAAGAACAACCCCGCCGTGGAACTGATGAAGAAGGTGGTGGCGGTAAAGAAACGCACCGACCTGAGCAACCACGACTTCTACCAGTACAACAAGTACCAGAAGATGACGCTGGCACTCAACGACATCACCTCACACTTCCTCGACTCCACCAAGTTCGGCAAAAAGCAGTGGCTCATCAACCAGGTGGAAGTGTGCCCCTACAACCAGAAGCTCATCCTGCCCATATCGGTCGACGAGACAGTGTCGCAGAAAATATACCGCAAGAATCCCCACGACGAGAAGGTCATCATCAAGGGCATGAACAGCCAGGGCATCAACGAGCTGATACAGACGGGCGACATACTGACCACCATCATGAAGGATGTGTTTACCGACATCAACATCTATGACGACCAGATACGCCTGCTGCAGTTTCCCTTTACCTCGCCCATCGGCGACGACGCCATAGCCTTCTACCGGTACTATATACAGGACACCATCTACGTCAACCGCGACCTCTGCTTCCACCTCTCGTTCCTGCCCAACAACCAGCAGGACTTCGGCTTCCGCGGCGACCTCTACATACTGGCCGACTCAAGCTATCAGGTGAAGCGATGCGAGATGACCATTCCCAAGCGATCAGACGTGAACTTCGTAGAGAACATGAAGGTGACGCAGGAGTTCACCCAACTGCCCAACGGCGAGTGGGTGCTCACCGTCGACGACATGTTCACCGAGTTGAAAGTGGCCTCGTTCCTCCAGCAGTTTGCCGTTATACGCAACACACGCATCACCGACTACGCTTTCGACGAACTGCCACGGCAACTGTTCAAGGGAAAGAAGAAAGAGGTGAAAGACGTGAATGCAATGATGCAGAACGACGATTTCTGGGCGCAATACCGACAGGTGGAACTGACGAAGAGCGAGAGTTCAATGGATGCTTTTGTGCACGGACTGGAGCAGATAAAGGGCTTCAACTACATCCTCTTTGCCGCCAAGGCCTTTATAGAGAACTTCGTGGAGACGGGTTCGCCAAAGACACCGTCGAAAGTGGACATAGGCCCCATCAACACCATGATAACAAGGAACTTCGTCGACGGCTACCGCTTCCGCGTCTCTGCACAGACCACCGCCAACCTCGACAGCAACTTCTTTGCCAGCGGATACATTGCCCATGGTATGGACTCGAAGAAGACCTACTACAAGGGCGACCTCATCTGGTCGTTCAACAAGAAGGAGTACCTGCCGCGCGAATTCCCCAAGCGCACGCTGACCTTAAGTTCAACCTATGACGTGATGAGCCCCAGCGACAAGTTCATGCACACCGACAAGGATAACGTGTTCACAGCCGTGAAGTGGGCAAAAGTAGACAAGATGATGTTCTACAACCGCCAGTCGCTCACCTTCGAGCGCGAGGAGGACTGGGGCTTCCGCACCACCGTGCAGCTGAAACGCGAAGAGAACGAGGGAGCGGCCGAGCTCTTCTTCATACCACTATCTGAAAGCGGCAACCGCGCAGACTGGCGCAACTGGAGCCATCAGGAAATGGCGGCACCGGGGGCGGGCAGCACCACATACTCACAGAAACTGCGCACCACCGAGCTGCGCGGCGAGCTGCGCTTCGCACCAGGCGAGACGTTCATCAACACCAAGCAGCGCCGACTGCCCATCAACCTCGACTCACCCGTGTTCACCGTCAGCCATACACTCGGCCTGAAAGATTTTCTGGGCGGCGACTACAGCTACAACTACACCGAGGCCAGCATCTACAAACGTTTCTGGCTGAAGTCGTGGGGTAAGATGGACTTCATAGCCAAGGGCGGCATACAGTGGAACAAGGTTCCCTTCCCACTGCTCATCATGCCCGAAACCAACCTTTCGTATATATTGCAGGACTTCACCTTCTCGCTCATCAACAATATGGAGTTCCTCAACGATCGCTATGTCTCGGCCATGCTCAGTTGGGACCTGAATGGCAAGATTTTCAACCGCATACCACTGCTCCACCATCTGAAGTGGCGCGAGTGGCTCAGCGTGAAGTGCCTATGGGGTAGCCTCAGCGACCACAACAATCCCACACTGGCCTCTAACGCTGGCGACCCGTTGCTGATGTACTTCCCAGAAGGCTCCTACATCATGGACCCGAAGAAGCCCTACTGGGAAGTGTCGGCTGGCATTCACAACATCTTCAAGATTGTGCACATAGAGTATATACGGCGCCTCAGCTACCTGCATCTGCCCACGGCACACAAGCAGGGCATACGCTTCATGATACGCATGACGTTCTAAGGGCAGCCGAGAGAGCTATATTTAGGATAATGGTTATTCGCCAAGAAGTGCAACCAACGCCCTAAATACACAAAGTACCATCAGCTTCAAGTAGGCGGATTCCGCTCGAGAAAAGAAGAGACAGCCTCGCGCGCGCGCGTTTTATATGCGCGCGTGATGGTTAGGTGCTTGCACCACTTGCACCACTTTTTCAAAACGCGGAGGCCTCCCAGCAAAATTTGGCGGCCACTTTTTTTCACGGGAGGGCGCGAAATTTTCACAGGAGGGCACCACGCAAAATACAGGATTCATCACTTTGGTGTGGTGCAAGTGGTGCAAGCACCAAACGCTCACACGCGCAAAATAACGCGCGCGCGAGGAACTTGCCATTACTATTGTTGTGCCCCTGCAAC
>JAEEGG010016832.1_pt1 | contig 15127 bp, 13 predicted proteins | sample 9134161 | NCBI WGS metagenome assembly JAEEGG01 (sample SAMN16246543, study PRJNA631951) | gut metagenome | biome: gut microbiome; feature: rumen; material: CR-attached | host: Bos | place: Iran: Karaj | collected 2018-10
CTCCTCGGTGGCGGCGTGGAGCGTGTTCGCCACGGATTCCGCCGGGACGACGATCGGCGCGCCGCAGCCGGGGCACAGAAGCTTCTCGCCGATGAGGTCGCGCGTCGCCTCGACCTCCTGCTTGCACGCCTCGCACACGAAGGAGATCATCTGGCTGCTGTCCGGCTCCGCCGCAGGCTCTGGCTCGTCCTTCTTTCCGTCCAGCCCCAGGTTGTCCACGTCGATTCGGATTGTGAGGCCCTTGAGCTTTTCGGGTGCGATGGACTCCGCCTCGCGCGAGGAGACCGTCTGGGCATGGCGCACCAGTCCGTCGTTTTCCGCGCTGCCGTCGTTGGCGTGAATCGTGTTCGGCTCGGACACGGGCGGAACGATGATCGGATTGCCGCACGTCGGGCATTCCGTCTCCAGTCCGACCATGTCTCCCGTCGCCTCGACCTCCTGCTGGCAGCGGGGGCAGCGGAACGATATAAGGGCGTTCGGATCGACCTCCGGCGCCGGTTCCTCCGCAGGCGCCTCCGCGGCCTCCGCGCCCTCCTGCTGTTCAGCCGCCTCTGCCGGCGCGGCTTCGACGGATTCCTCCACCGACGCGGCATTCTCGGCGGACTGTTCGACGGCATTCTGCTCGGCGGCGACCTGTTCCGCGGCCGCAGCAGGTGCGACGACCTGCTCTTCCGCCGCCTGTTCGGTCGCGGCCGGGGCTTCAGCGACCGGTGCGACGGGAACTTCCGCGGCCTGCGGCGCCGGCGCAATCACGCTGGCGCAGGCGAGCTTGAGGGAGCGCGGCGCGGTAATGCGCAGGGCGTCACGCTCGGGGAGCATGAACGTCTCGCCCGTGCGCGGATTGCGCATCTTGCGCGGTTTGCGCCGCACGACTTCGAGTTTGCAGATTCCTGGTATTACGAACGTATTGCGCGCTTCGCGGCGCGAGAGTTCGCAGAGAGCGGCGAGGATTTCCTTGATCTTGTTCTGCGGCAGTGCGCAGGTCCACGACAGCTCCTTTACAAGACGCGATTTGGTAAACGGCTTTTTCCCGCTGATGCCTTCTTTCATGAAGCATTACCTCCAGTTGTTCTTGTTCTCTGCTTGTACCTTATTACCAGCTGCACGCAGGCGATTTTCCATGCGACTGTACACCTGTGTCAACCACAACACTGCATAATATACACGATATTACGTAATTTTGTCAATGCATAGTTTGGCATTAAATGGATTATACTTGTCACATGTCACTCGGCGGACATGCAGGGGATTGGCAACGGAAAGCGCCAGATATGCTATAATATAGGGGCAATGAACGATGGGAATACACTCTTGGGTCCGAAAGGACAGCGGCAGTCTCCTAGCACTGGCGACAGCGCCGTGCGGATTGAAGGCGTCGTCCGCGAGTTCGCATCCGTGAAGGCGGTCGACGGACTTTCCCTCGCGCTCGCGCCTGGCGAGATCATGGGCTTTCTCGGCACGAACGGCGCCGGAAAGACCACGACCATAAAGATGATCATCGGGCTGCTCCGCCCGAGCGCGGGGAAGGTCTCCGTCTTCGGCGGGGATCCCTCGGACCCCGCTGTGCGCGCGCGCGTCGGCTACATGCCCGAGGTCGCCACGTACTACCCCTACCTCAACGCGCGCGAGCTGCTCGCGTTCTACGGCGGGATATGCGGACTCGACGCGAAGCTCGTAAAGGCGCGCACGGACGAGCTGCTGGAGTCCGTCGGACTCTCCGAGGCCGCGAAGCGTCCGCTGAAGACCTACTCGAAGGGCATGCTCCAGCGCGCCGGAATCGCCCAGGCGCTCCTGAACGATCCCGATCTGCTCGTCCTCGACGAGCCGTTCACCGGGCTCGACCCGCTCGCGCGCATACACTTCCGCGAGCTTCTGCGCTCGCTGCGCGAGAAGGGCAAGGCGGTCTTCTTCTCCTCCCACGAGCTCGGCGAGACGGAGCTCCTCTGCGACAGGGTCGCGATAATGAAGCACGGGCACTGCGTCTACCAGGGAGCGGTTAAGGATCTCGCCGGCGACGGCGGCTCGAACCTGGAACGTCTGTTCCTCAAGACTCTGGAGGAGGCGAAATGAAGACCGCTTTCCGGCAGTTCAAGGCCCTTGTGAAACTCTCGTTTCTGGAGCTGTGGCGGCGCAACGACATCTTCGCGCTCGTGCTGCTCGGCCTCGCGCTGATGGTTCCGCTTTCGATGGCCTCGCCGTTCGGGGCGGACGGCGCGTCGCGCTATCTCGACGAGGCGGCGCTTCTCCTCGTATGGGGCTTCTCGCTCTTCATCGCGCTCGGCTCGGGACAGCGGCTTCTCGCGCCGGAGTTCGAGGCGCGGACAATCTATCCGCTCCTCGCGAAGCCAATCTCGCGCGGACGGCTCCTCTTCGGCAAGTACCTCGGTGCGCTCGCCGCGTCGTGGTCCGCCCTGGCGTTCTTCTATGCTCTTTTCGTAGGCAGCGTCCTTCTCAGGGGCGGCGCATTCGCCGCGGAGCTTCCGCAGGCCCTGGCGCTCCACTTCGCCTTCATCGCGCTCGCCGTCGCCGTGTCGCTGCTCGGCTCGCTCCTCATGTCCGCTTCCGCGAACTGCGCGCTTTCGTCCATAGTCCTCGTTGGGATGTTCTTCTTCGGGCGGCGCCTTCCCGAATACGCCGACGGACTGAACCCCGCGCTGGCGTGGCTCGTGAAGGCGGTCTACGCGATTGCGCCGCACGCGGAGTTCTTCGACATGCGCCAGCGGCTCGTCCACGGATGGGGCGCGGTCGGCTGGCCCGTCTTCGCGGCGGTGCTGTGCTACGCGCTCGTCTATATCGCCGTCCTGCTTGGCCTCGCCTCGCTAGCCCTGCGCAGGAGGCGGCTGTGAGGCACTGGGCCCTGGCCTTTGCCGCGGCGGCTTTCGCCGTTCTGGCCATTCCGTCCGCGATGCGCCGCCTCTGCGGGGACGACGCGATGCCGCAGGTTGTGCGCGGAGAAGGCGCGCTTGCCGTCGCGTTCGGGGACGCGCGCGAGGTGCTGGGCAGGGCGCTCGTGCAGAAGGCAGACAGCTATTTCCACGGCGGAATCGACATGGACTGCCACGTCTCGCACGAGGCGGAGCGCGAACACCATGACGAGCTCCATGACGAGCACGAGCACCACCACGGCGAGGGATGCGGATGCGAAGAGTGCTCAGGTGGGCACGAGGAGCAGCAAGAGGAGCGGGCGGCGTTCGACCCGTGGGCGTGGATAAACGCTCGTGTTCGCGCGCCGCAGGAGCACATGCATCTCGACGGGAAGAAGTCCGTCGAGCTCATCCCGTGGCTTTGGGCGTCCGTCGCCGCCGATCCGCACAACATCGAAGCCTGGACGACCGCGGCCTATGTGGCGGGGGACATGATGAAGGACACCGACCTGGCGCTTCGGATAGTCGCCGAGGGTCAGGCGAAGAACCCGAAGAGCGTGCGGCTGCGCTTCTACGAGGGCCGCGTGCGCTACGCCCGCGGGAAGGGCGATCTCGCGTCCGCACGGGCTGTGTTCGTCTCCGCGCGCGATCTCGCCGTCAGCCTCGGGCTCGACGCGCTGCCGGAGGAGGAGCGCACGGCGTACGAGTTCGCGGGGAGGTTCATCGAGGAAATCGACCGCCGGACGGAGAAGTGACTTAGTCCGCGTGTTTTGGTATAATTTCCGTCGTGATCTACTCACTCAGAAAACTCATTGCCTTTGTGTTCCTCGGCGGGATGTTCTGGTTCATATACCAGGACCTGGACAATCTCGACAAGCCGTGGTTCATGCACGCGCTTGGGATGATCACGGTCGCGTTCGCCTTCTTCTGGCTGCTAATCCCGATGGTCGTCGTGTGGGTGCGCCGCCGTCGGCGCGTGGCGCGCAACCGCGAGCGGCACGCGCAGTGGATCGCCGAAGGCGGCGTAGCGGGGATTCGCCCGCATCCGGCGGGCAGGGGAAAGGCGGCCAACGTGACGAGCATCGCGAAGGACGACCAGATATTCTTCCACGAGAAGGGGACGCTTTACAACGACAGGTCGGCGCCGTGGTTCGGACTGGCCGCGTCCGCGGAGGGCCCCAGCGGGCGTCCCAGCGACGTGGCGTTTCCGCGCTTCAGGCGCAGGTGCCGCGTCGACCAGCGCACGCACTGCTACATCACGGGGCGCGGCGTGGCGTTCGCCGGCAAGGGCCTCGACTTCCTTGTTCCCTTCGCGGAGCTCAGGTCCAGCCAGGTCGAGCCGGGCGGGGTGATCTTCGAGGCCGTCCGCGGCACATCTGCCGCGCGCTTCGCGTTCACGTTCCAGAATCCGCTCGTCGCCGCCGACGTGCTCGCGATGTGTTCATCGCGTCAGCGCCTCAATTAGCGCGCTGCGTTCCGGGGCGCATTTTGCGGCGAATTGCGTTATTTGCGGCTAGTGGCGACTATGTGTAGGCGATGAACGCAGGGCAAGCAAGTCGCCGAGGCGTTCGCTGGAGCATTTCGACTTTGCCGGCTGAGGTTCTGCATTGCTCGTCTTTTGGTAGTGGCGCTTAATCTGTTTGTCGAATTCCTCGTACCTTGCACCTGAGATGAGACCGAGTTCCTTGAGTCTGATGTTGAATGCCTGTGCAGAAACACCGAAGCGCCTTTTAAGGCGTAGAAGAAGTTCGTAAGTCCAGTCCTCTGGCTTGACGTGAAGGGCGAATGTCGCCGTGCGGACGGCTGCGGCAGGTTGCAGGAACGTAGCCGCGAAATGATGGGCGAACCGTCGGCTTCTGGCGGAATCGCGGTAGGGTTCGAATCCGTGCTGCGCAAAGAGGAAGATTCTGCCAATCTCCGTCATAAACAGCGAGTCGCGACGTTCTGGCGTTTTTGAAAGCCCCTTGGAGAGGATGATTGTGAAGTTTCTTTGAGACGTGGAGTAGAAAGTCGCGATAGCTGGCATTCCGGAAAGCTTGGGGTCTTCGAGGATCCGTATTCCATGTGATTCGAAAAGTGTCCGCACGTCATAGATGATTGCGGATCCCACGTCGAGATGCGAGCGGAGTATGTGCGCAAGCTGTGAGGCGCCTGATTCGGAGAGCGAGAACGGCGTCATGAGGGGCAGTGAAGTAGGCTGGTCTGCTGAAATGTCTTCTTCCTCAGCAATGGCCCTGCGGACGAATTCTGCAAGCCGTTGGATTTCAGACGGGGAGAAATCTTCTTTGGGATCCTCTTTCTCGTCGCGGCGCATTATGCGGACTATTTCGCAGAGTGCGCCCTCGACTCCGCCACGCCTTCGTGCCGACGCTGCCGACTGGACGGAGGTGTCTGGCGGTGGCCCCATAAGCTCGGCTGGCGAGACCTGCAGAGCGGCGGCAAGCCTGCCTATTGTGCGAACCGACGGACTGTTCCTGTCGTTTTCGACAGACCACAGCTGCGTGACGTTCATTTTTGCGGTGGCGGCGAGCTCTTTCAGGATCATGTGGCGGCTTTCGCGCCACAGCCTGACGAACTTCCCGATCTTCAAGTCTTCTAGTCTGTTCATGGCCTGTGGTCCTCAGTGCATGGTCTGGCATTTCAGTTGTCATAAATTATAACATATTGTGCTTGTATTGCACTATGCAAATTTACATATTTAAATTACTATGCAATTTTCAATAAAAATAATACGCACTCTCTCGTGGACAAAGTACTCCAAATATGAGATAATGTAGCTGTGAAAAAGAATGAGATATATGCACATAGCCGCGCTAAGGCGCAGCAGACCGTATGGCAAACTTTGCAGGAGCATTGCAAGGCTGTTGCCGAGCGGGCTGCAGATTTTGCGGGACCTTTTGCAAGCGCCGAGTGCGGACGGTTGATGGGTGTTGTTCACGATCTTGGTAAAGCTCGACTTTCTTTTCAGTCGTACCTTCGCCGGTGCAATGGGATTGAGGATTCAGAAGCGGACTACGGAGACCATGCGCATTCTGGCGCTGGAGCGTGTTGGTTGAAGGGACGCGCAGGAAACATTGGCAAAGCTCTTGCCTATTGTGTTGCGGGCCATCACGCAGGACTTCCCGATTGGTCAGGTGGAGAAACGCCCAACGGGTCTCTTGCGGTTCGTCTTGCTGATGACGCGTCCGTGCTTGATGATCTTTCTGTCCGTGATTGGATTTCCTCCCATGAATCTGATTTCATAAATGAACAACTCCGTCCTCCGTTTCAGTTTAGTCCGGGCGATTCGTCGCTGTCGTTTTGGATTCGCATGATGTATTCCTGCCTTGTGGATGCGGACTTTCTTGACACAGAAGCATTCATGGATCCCGAACATGCGGCATTAAGGTCGGGCACAGCGCCGCTCGCTGAATTGTCGAAACTCTTTTTTGCCAAACTCGGCGAAAAGCAATGCTCAGCTGCGGCCACGCCCGTCAATCGCATACGTGCAGAAATCCGAAATGCTTGTGAAGAGGCCGCTGATTTGCCTATAGGGCTCTTCTCGCTAACTGTCCCGACGGGCGGAGGGAAGACGCTTTCAGGGACTGCATTTGCCTTTAAGCACGCGCTCCGTCATGGCTTGAAGCGAATCATCTATGTCATTCCCTACACTTCTATTATAGAGCAGACGGCGGATGTCTTGCGTGGATTCCTTGGCGCGGAGAATGTACTTGAACATCACTCCAATTTCGATCCTGACAAGGAAACGCCGCAGTCGAGACTTGCGTCAGAGAACTGGGATGCGCCAGTAGTTGTCACAACTGCGGTCCAATTCTTTGAATCGCTTTATGCCTGCAAGTCGAGCCGCTGCCGAAAGTTACACAACATTGCCGAGAGTGTTGTCATCCTCGACGAGGTTCAGCTATTGCCGACACGTCTGCTATTGCCTTGTGCCGAGGCGATACGCCAACTTGCCCAGCACTACCGCGCGACCATTGTTCTTTCCACGGCCACTCAACTCAATCTGCCGGGCGTTGAACCTTCTCTCGTCCACGAGATTGTGCCGCCGACGCTCAATCTGTACCATCGTCTCAAGCGCACGAACATTGAGTTCCCCGTGAATCGAGCTTTGCGTCGCACCTGGGCAGATATTGCGGATGAGTTGATGTCGTTTGATCAGGTTCTCTGCATCGTGAATTCACGTCGCGATTGCTATGAGCTGTTCTCAAAGATGGCGGATGGGACAGTGCATCTTTCGGCAAGCATGTGCGGCGGGCACCGTTCGCGCGTCATAGCTGATATTAAGCGCAAGCTCGCTGCTGGAGAGCCGATTCGCGTTATTTCGACGCAACTTGTCGAAGCCGGTGTGGATGTTGATTTCCCTGTTGTGTATCGGGCGTTTGCGGGGCTTTCGTCCGTCGCGCAGTCTGCTGGTCGATGCAATCGCGAAGGTCGGTTGTCGGGGCTTGGTCGAGTTGTCGTGTTCATGCCGCCGGAAGAGTCGAGAATCAAGGATCTGCGTGATGGAGAATATGCGATGAGCGATCTTCTTGAACGCTCTTGTGGCGTGGACGCAGATGACCCGGTGTCTTATCCTGCCTTTTTCGGGGCTCTTCACTCTCGCGCAAACGATCTTGGGGTTGTCTTTAAGCGATTATTAGGCGTTCCTGTCCCAAAAGAGTTCTCCAATGGTCCCTCTTGTCGGGCGGAGCCTTTGAAATATCAATTCCGCGAAGCGGCTGTTGCATTCAAGATGATAGACGGCGCCGCGCAGGTGCCGATAATCGTCCGCTTCGGTGGCAGCGACTCGTTAATTGCCTCACTTCGGGCGATAGGTCCGAAGCGAGACATCATGCGTCGCCTCCAGCGTTATACTGTCAATGTGCCACGCTCAAGCGTCGGGGGATTGATAGAAAAGGGAATGGTAGAGGAATTGGCAGTTCCCCCGCAGAGAGATGTGCCGTCAGGCATATATGTCCAAACCATGCCGTCTGCCTATCATGATGACATCGGATTGGATTTGTTTGGCTCGGGCCTTCTAAATGAGGATTTCATAGCTTAAAGGAGATAAATATAATGAAAGGTTTTTGTTTGGAGGTGTCAGGTGACTATGCATGCTTTACTCGACCGGAAATGAAGGTCGAGCGCGTGAGCTACGACGTCATCACGCCTTCCGCCGCACGCGGCATTTTCACGGCGATATTCTGGAAGCCGGCCATTCGCTGGCGGATAACTAAGATCGAGGTGTTGAATCCGATTCGCTGGACGAGTGTTAGGCGCAACGAAGTTTCCGCTGTGGCTACTCTTGGCAGCACCGGTTTTTGTATTGATGAACTTGACAGCAAGGGAAGTCCCAAATACAGACAACAGCGGGCGGGACTCATCCTCAGGGATGTCCGTTACCGTCTGTATGCTGAATTTGATTTCATTCCGCTCGAAAAACGAGTGCCATGCGTTAACCATGCACCCGAATGGTACTTCGATGATGAGGAGAATATCCTTTACAGGCAACCTGAAGCCCGCGCCGACGAAAAAGAGGCGAAGTACGCAGCTATGTTCGATCGTCGCGCTACAAAGGGCCAGTATTTCATGCATCCCTATCTTGGATGTCGCGAGTTCTCGTGCAACGAAATTCAGCTTATTAAGCATCCTGAACAGCAATCGATAGTGCCAATTTCCGAAACGCGTGATCTAGGCTTCATGCTATATGACATGGACTATTCTGATTTAAAGGATATAAAGCCGATGTTCTACCGACCCAAGATAGTTGACGGCGTAATCAAAGTGCCTCATCCTGATTCGGAGGAGGTGTTCAAATGATTCTTCAGGCTCTTAAGGAGTACTACGACCGCAAGGCAGCCGATCCAGACTCTGGCATTGCGCCGCTTGGATGGGAGCGAAAGGAGATACCTTTTCGTGTTGTCTTCAATTCTGAAGGAAGGTTTATCAGGTTAGAAGATACACGAGAAGGGAATGGGAATCATCGACGCGCTAAGCCTTTCATCGTTCCCAGTCTTGGTGAAGGGAAGGGTAACGGAATTAAGTCGAACTTATTTTGGGAAAATGCGGAATATCTATTTGGAATTGCTGTCGATGATGAGAAGAGGCGCCATTATGAAGAAAAGTATCTAGATCGTGTAAAAAAGCAGCATGAATGTTTTTTAGAAAAGATAAGATCGCTTCAGCCCAGACTCGCAAGCAACCCTATATATAAAGCATCTCTTTTGTTCGCAGAAACAATCAGTGCAGCGGACATAGAGGGCGATCCACTGTGGGCAGAGGCTAAAACGTTGAACCAGTCGTTTTTGATGTGCCTCGCCACAGATTCAGGCCCAGTACCGATTCCCGATTTTCCTGACATTAAGGTTGGTATTCCAATTCCGGGAATAGAACTGAATGATGAAGGTGCAAAGATACGTTGTCTTGTTACTGGTGAGATGGATTGTCTTGCAAAGTTGGAACCAAATATCAAGGGTGTCAAGGATGCAAGCACGATGGGTGCCCATGTTGTGTCCATAAATAATAAGGTGTCTGGTGCTGGTAACGGTGGGGCAACACCGGCATTTGCTTCTTTTGGAAAAGAACAGGGCGAGAATTCCCCAATCGGGAAACGGGCCTCTCTTGCATACACGACAGCGCTCAATACACTGCTTGGTAAGGATTCGCGGCAGAAGATGCAAGTCGGAGATGCAACGACGGTGTTCTGGTCAGAGAAGCCTACAGAGTTGGAAGACGAGTTCCTCGACTTGTTCGGTGAGCCAGAAAAGGATGAGCCCGAGAAGGGCGTTGCAGCAGTTGAGCGTCTTTTGTCATCGGTACGAACCGGGGCTTTCTCGCACGAGGACGAAACGACAAAATTCTATGTCTTGGGGCTTGCGCCTAATTCCGCCCGCATCTCCGTCAGATTCTGGCACAACGGGACGGTCGCGGAAATGGAGCGGCGCTTTGCGGATTGGTTTGAGAATTTGCGGATTGCTCACGGTTCGAGAGACAAAGAGCATCTTTCATTGCAAACATTACTACTATCGATCGCTCGGTACAACAAAGATCGTCAGAAATGGAAAGAGAACATTCCGCCGAATCTCGCCGGAGCCGTCATGCGAAGCATTCTCGAAGGCACGCCGTATCCCGCAACGTTGCTTTCATCGGCCATACTGCGAATCAAGGCGGAACACGAGGTCACGTATCCGCGAGCCAAATTCATCAAGGCATTTCTCAACCACAACCTCAACAAAGAAAGGAAACTCACAGTGAGCTTAGACAAGGAGAATGCGAATGTCGGCTATCGTCTTGGCCGACTCTTCGCCGTACTGGAGAAAACTCAGATTGCGGCTATCAACCCTGAAAAAACAATTCGGGAGAAGTTTTATGCTTCGGCATCTACTAACCCTGTCACAGTGTTTGGGAATCTAATGCGGCTGTCTGGATATCATCTGTCTAAACTTGATTCAGATAAGAAGGGGCTGCGCATATGGTTGGAAAAACAGATTGAGGAAATAATGTCAGGGATCGGAATTTTTCCCTCTCATCTGTCGCTGGAGGAACAAGGCATGTTCGCTATCGGCTATTATCATCAGAGGATAGCGCGCAAGGCTGATGAAAAAGCAGAAGACGCGTCTTCTCATGAATCACTCTAACTTTACAATCCACCAAGAAAGGAAAACGAACCATGGCAACTCCACTCAAAAACCGCTACGACTTCATGCTCGTCTTCGACGTGAAGGACGGCAATCCCAACGGCGATCCCGATGCCGGCAATCTGCCGCGTGTCGATTCCGAGACGGGCGAAGGTCTCGTCACAGATGTCTGCCTCAAGCGCAAGGTGCGCAATTACGTACAGCTCACGAAGGGCGCAGAGGCAGGATACGAGATATTTGTAAAGTCGAAAGAACTATCAGGGATTGAGACATTTCTAAATGGTGAAATCAAGAAGGGGTATGCTGAGATCGGGATTGATCTTCAGTCGGATGTCGATGCCGACGGTAAGAAAAGGACTAGCAAGGGCAAGGCGCAGGGTAGAGAAGTTGACGAAGGACGTAAACACATGTGCCAGAAGTTCTTCGATATTAGAACTTTTGGCGCAGTAATGTCCACAGGCCCTAATGCTGGGCAAGTGCGAGGCCCGGTCCAAATAACATTTGCCCGGAGTGTTGATTGTGTCGTTGCCTCTGAACATTCAATTTCTGTGTCGGCGGCTCGTGATGATGATAAACCATATGACGCACAGGTCGGGTTGCAAGGCCGTAAGAACACAGTTCCGTACGGACTGTATGTCGCCTATGGTTTTGTCTCACCTGCATTGGCTGCGCAGACAGGATTTTCCGAGGAAGACCTTGAAACACTCTGGACGGCGCTTGTGAACATGTTCGATCAGGATCATTCGGCGGCACGTGGCATGATGGCGACACAGAAACTTATCATCTTTAAGCATGATTCTGCGCTCGGCAATGCCCCATCGCACAGGCTTTTCGACTTGGTGAAAATCGCCAAGAAATCTGACATTGCCGTGCCACGTAAGTTTGCAGATTATGAAGTGACGTTGCCAGGTGGCGACAAGCTGCCCGAGGGCATTAAGCTAGAGGTGAGGTGAGTCAGGTGTTGTTGGCATGAGACGCGAGACTTTAGACGCGTCTCTCGTCTCGTGCCTATTGTCGCAACCGCCTCGTCTCACGCGCAATTCGAAACAAAGATGCTATAATGCCCGGCAAGCCATTATGAAAGGATGATCAAAAATGCCGCGCAAGAAAAAGCCGCATGACAAGTGGGAGCTCGAGCCGCAGAAGTCTTCTGCGGCGCAGTTCCTCACCTACATTGCCTCCACAGGCGAAGGTGTCGAAAAATATGAAATCCGCTACGAGGACGAGAATATCTGGATGAGCCAGAAGATGCTCGCGGCGGTATATGGTGTTGGGGTCCCAAATATTGCCTATCATCTTAGGAAGTTGTTTTCTGATGCTGAGCTGGACAAGGATTCAGTTATTAAAGAAATTTTAATAACTGCACAAGATGGCAAGAAATACAATGTAAGCCACTATAATCTGCAAGTTATAATCGCCCTTGGTTTTAAGATAGACAACGAAAAGGCTATAGCTTTCCGGAAGTGGGCGAACCAGATCGTGTCGGAATACACCATAAAGGGCTGGGTGATGGATGTGCCGCGTCTAAAGGACGGTTCGCCAATCACCGACAAGTATTTTGAGCATCAGCTCGAGCGGATCCGCGAGATTCGCATGAGCGAACGAAAGTTCTACCAGAAGGTTACGGACCTCTACGCCACCGCGATAGACTACGACAGGAACTCCAACACGACGCGCGTATTCTTTGCTACCGTCCAGAACAGGATGCACTGCGCTGTTCATGGACATACAGCTGCGGAGATCCTTTATACTCGCGCAGATTCCAGCAAGGACCATATGGGATTGAACAACTGGGAAGATGGGCCTGACGGGAAAATCAAGAAGTCGGATGTGGTGGTTGCCAAGAACTACTTGACTGACGACGAGCTTGAAATAATGGGGCGGATGGTAAATGCGTTTCTCGAATATGCAGAGGCGCAGACCAAGCGGAAGATCCCGCTTACAATGGAAGATTGGAAAGTCAGACTCGACAAGTTTCTCGAGTTGTTCGATCAGCATGCGCCAAAATATGCAGGCGACCCAGTGACGGCGTGTCAGGCACAACTTTATGCCGAGTCGGAATTTGAGAGATACCGCATCGTCCAAGACAGGCTTTTCATGAGCGACTATGACAGGTATCTGCTGGCTCTGGAAGAAGAGATCAAGAAAAATTCGAATGGCGAAGAGCAAAGTAATACATGAGCCACAATGAGCAGACAGATGTATCGGCTGCAATGCTTTCCGCATTGCAGCATTATCTGTTCTGTCCGCGACAGTGTGCGCTGATTCACGTCGAAGGCGTATGGTGCGAAAACTATTTGACGGCTGCCGGGCGGCAGTTGCATGAAAGAGTAGATCGAAAAGGTGGTGAAACGCGCAAGGATGTCCATCTGGCTACAGCTCTACGGTTAACGTCCAATCGTTTGGGTTTGACAGGCATCGCTGACATGGTGGAGTTTCATCGCCAGGAAAAACAGTTTGATGCGAATGGAAAATGTGTTGCAGCGCATTTGCCTGGCCGGACGGGGTTCTGGCGCCCGTTCCCGGTCGAGTATAAGCGCGGCGCGCCCAAGTTGCACCGGGCGGACGAGGTGCAGCTTTGCGCGCAGGCACTTTGCCTCGAGGAGATGCTAAGCGTGTCGATAGTGTCTGGGGCATTGTTCTATGGTGAGACGCGTCGGCGAACGGACGTTGTGTTCGATGAGGCGCTTAGGACATTGACGGAAGACGTCGCGAGAAAGGTACACGAGCTCATTACAGCGGGAGAGACGCCACCTCCTGTGCTGACTAAAGGCTGCAAAGCGTGTTCTCTGTTAGATCAATGTCGTCCGGAGAATTTTGGTGGAATGGAGTCGGCACGGCGATGGATTGAGAACCAACTGGAGGGTATCGGCGCATGAAGAAGCTATTGAATACGCTGTATGTACAGACGCAGGGGATGTACCTCCGTCGGGAAGGTGAGACAGTCGTTGCAGAAAAGGACGGCGAGGTCAAGCTGCGGTTGCCGATACACACGCTACAGGGAGTCGTGGCGTTCGGAAACGTAATGGCGAGTCCTTTTCTGCTCGGGCTCTGCGCCGAGCGCGGCGTTTCCGTCTCGTTCCTGACTGAGGCAGGGCGCTTCCTGGCACGAGTGCAAGGGCCGGTTTCCGGGAACGTCCTGTTGCGGCTTGCACAAATGCGCGCATACGAAGACAAGGCGAAGAAGGGTGATATCGCGCGGAGCTTCGTGATTGGCAAGCTGATGAACGCGCGGAACGTGCTGCTGCGAAGGATGCGGGACCATGGAGATTCGGCAGCATTGTCGGATGCCGCCGCAAAGATCGCAGATGTCCTGAGGCGCGTAAAGGATTCGGCTCCTGACGCAGAGCGGCTTCGCGGATTGGAAGGCGAGGCGGGCGCGATCTACTTCGGTTGCTTCAACGAACTGTTGGTGGCGCAGCGGGAGGCATTTTCCGTTGAATCGAGGAATCGGCGTCCGCCATTGGACCCGATGAACGCGCTCCTCTCGTATCTCTATACGCTCCTTGCGCATGACTGCAGAGGCGCATTGGAGGGCGTCGGACTCGATCCTCAAATCGGGTTCCTGCATGAAGTGCGATCAGGCAGACCGAGTTTAGCGCTTGACTTGATGGAGGAGTTCCGCGCCGCAATCGCCGACAGGACGGCACTCACTCTAGTGAACTTAAGGCAGCTAGGTGCCAAGGACTTTCGCAAGACGGAGACAGGAGCGGTTGAAATGTCGGTAGCGGCGCGAAAAATCGTCCTTATGGCATGGCAGAAGAAAAAACTGGAGACCGTCACGCATCCGTTTCTCGACGAAAAGATGCCCGTGGGCTTGTTGCCGCATATTCAGGCGCTGCTGTTGGCGCGTCATCTGCGCGGCGATCTTGATGCATATCCGCCGTTTCTACTCAAGTGAGGTTCCATTATGTTGATGTTAGTTAGCTACGATGTGAATACGGTGAACGCGGCAGGGAGGCGGCGTCTTCGTCGCGTGGCGAAGCTGTGTGAAAACTGGGGCATAAGGGTTCAGAACTCGGTGTTCGAGTGCTATGTGGACTGGGCGCAGTGGCTAGAACTAAAGGGCAAACTGGAGTCGATATGCGATCCCGATCTGGACAGTTTGAGGTATTACAACATGGGGAACAACTATGAAGGCAAGGCGATACACTATGGCGCAAAGCCCACGGTTGATCCCGTGCAGGACACTTTATTGGTGTAGTCGATATGCTTCCGCGAACCTCTAGCGCGCAGACATTCGCTAGGAGGTTCGCGGAGGAAATGGTTCTTTGACAATGAAAATCATAAAGCCGAGATGCAATTTCGACGCAGAAATGGTATCATATTGAACATCAGAAATCCCTTCGGGGCTTTGTGATGGCGATAAGTGAACAAATTATCGCGGTCGCCCGTCACACGACGGGCGTGAATTGAAACGTCAAGCAACTCGACATCGGCGGAAAGTGCGTCACGTCGCCCGTCACACGACGGGCGTGAATTGAAACTTTGTTTGGATCATAACGGACCAACGCGAAGCAGTCGCCCGTCACACGACGGGCGTGAATTGAAACACGTGTTGCACCGTTTCCGTCCGCCCTGGTTTTGTCGCCCGTCACACGACGGGCGTGAATTGAAACACATGAACAGGCGTTTTTACCGCGTAGG
>JAEEGG010016836.1_pt1 | contig 15126 bp, 15 predicted proteins | sample 9134161 | NCBI WGS metagenome assembly JAEEGG01 (sample SAMN16246543, study PRJNA631951) | gut metagenome | biome: gut microbiome; feature: rumen; material: CR-attached | host: Bos | place: Iran: Karaj | collected 2018-10
ATCCTTTGGCATCGCAGACAAAAACAGCTAAGGCAATAAACAAAAATGAAAATACCGTAAAAGCAGCGTTTGCTAGATTAAAAGCTAACGGGAAAATTGAATGGCTGGGACAAAATAACAAAAACGGCCGGTGGATTGTAAAGGATGAATGATCATATCTATTCCATGATGTGGGCGAAAGGGGCTGATTTTTGAAAAAACATAAAGGGCATAGTTTACTCCCAAAACCTCAGTAAATACGGGCTTGGAGCTGAATAATGATTATTCGAGTTTCTCGTTCGGCGCCGGGAAAATGATAGATGGGAAATGGATGATAAATACGACTTTGGAATCATTGAAGTCGAAGGCTACGGCTGGTGTGACGACTAATGAGAGGAATGCCCCCATACTGTTTGGTATTGGGGGCATTCTTTTTTGAGGAAGTTCGTATTGGTAAAGTGACTTCCCTAATATCTAATTAAAAATTATTTTAAATAGATATTGACAATTAATCGATATCATGATTATATTATAATGTAGATGAATTCATTGGCAGAATAATAAAAGGGATGGAAGTGAGGCCATGGGCGAAAAAAATATTTTTAAGATTTTGGCAGATAAGCAGCGTAGGGATATTCTTGAGATACTAAATAAAGGGCGAAAAAATGCCGGTGAGATTGCGGAAGAATTGGGGATTACCCCTGCTGCCTTATCTTATCATATCAAAATGCTCAAGGAAGCAGGTTTGATCATGGAGTATAAACAAAAGAATTTTATTTATTATGAGATCAATACAACAATCTTTCAAGAAGTGATTATGTGGATCGGACAATTTGGAGGGCATGGAGAATGAAAAAGATTATGCGGATTGTTTCTGTTATTCCGTTTGTTGTAACGGCAGTAGTTTTGCAGTTTATGCCAGAGAGTGTGCCGATGCATTATGACTTGGCAGGGAATATTGACCGCTGGGGCTCCAAAAACGAAAATCTGATTGTGCCTGTCATCATTTTGATGAATGCTTTGTTGATGCATGTGTTGATCGGATATTTTGAGAAAAAAGCGGGTAAGACAGCAGATGAGAAGGCGCAAAAATCAGCCCTCTCCAATGCCAAGACGCTTGGGATCGTAGGCACGGCGATGTCAGTTATGTTCGGTTTATTACAGTATTTTCTTTTGTATAATGCCTATGAAGGGGCAGATACAAATGCATCCGTGGTCGCTGTGGATATGAATAAAGTTGGATGCATTTTGATGGGTATTCTTTTTATCGTTTTGGGAAATTTTTTGACAAAAACGCGCGTAAACGGTTGGCTCGGTGTGAGAACGAGTTGGAGCATGTATAATGACAACACATGGAGAAAGAGCAACCATTTTGGTGCATATGTAATTATTTTGGCGGGCTTTGCGACTATTCTCACAGCACTGCTTTTGACGAATTCTTTTATGACGATGATGGTGGCAGTTTGCTATCTTCTGCTTGCCGTGGTTGTCGTCGTGATATATTCTTATAAAGTATATGCGGATGAAAAGGCGATGGAAAAGACGAACCCCGGAAGCAAGTAAGGAGAAGTCGGGACAGTATAGTTTGAGGCTGACGAAAAGGAGATTTGGGTAGCTTTTACTGGAGGCATGAAATGGATAGAGAAAAGCTTTGCAATCCCGGTGAGGAAATTGTGGAAACTGAAAGACTTATCATGAGGCGACTAAGGCCTGATGATTATCTTGCCATGGCTGCATGGGATATGGACGAAAGGGTCTATAAATATTTGATGGGTTCTGCTTGTAAGACTCCGGAGGAGCCGCTTGTCTGGCTCCCAAAGAAGGATCCCACGTCAAAAATAAATATTCTCATGCTGGTCATGGATAAGGAGGACGGACACGCTGTTGGTATTTATGCACTAAACCACGACGTCGAAAGAGACGTATGGACCGTATCCTACGTGAATCGATATGAAGATTGGGGGAAGGGCTACACGACAGAAGGAATGAAAGCCTTAATGGATCACGCAGTGAAGGTCTATGGCGCGCGTTTCTTTGAAGGGGAATGCGCCAAAGAAAATGTTGGCAGCGCTAAAGTATTAGAAAAACTTGGGATGGTATATGATCATAGTGCTTCCTATTCCAAGAATGATGGAAGTGCTACCTTTGCATCGGATGTCTATGTTCTTGAAATAAAGAGATGACGGATATATAACAAGCTGCTTAGAAATCATCCGATGTAAAGCCGTAAAATCGGCATTTGTTGATAAAATCGGAAAGATCGAATTGACCAATGTTGCTTTTTTTGATATACTATAAAATAGTTTTTTTGATGCAAGCAGTGAGGTGTCTTGTTAGGGGGAAAAAAGATGGACGTGACAATTACCAACAATCTTAAGGTAGATGAGCCCGATGACGACATCATGGTTGGCGATAACGCGATGAGTGTCAAAAGGGGTGCAAGCTTTTTGATGGGTTATGATCCATATCAGGATCCTGAAAAACCAGTGACAAAAGCTTCTATTGGTGATGCGCCGATGGGAGAGAAGCCGACTGAGAATCCTTTGGACATTGGTCATCTCAGTCTTTCTTCGGATAGAAATAATAAATCTTCCTATGCTGGTGATACGAATATTGCAAAGGCAAGCTCCCTGGGATCTAACCCACTTGGTCTGAATCCGCTTGGCCTGAGTGAAGAACAACTGGAGTTGTTGGGCATTAATTTGCAGACAACTGCTCCTGCACCGGCTGCCGTAAAGGAGTCTGCGTCTGTTTCCGTGAAGGAATCTGCGTCAGCTGCCATAAAGGAGTCTGTGTCTGCTTCCGTGAAGCAGCCTGAACTTAAGAAGGCAAAGGAACCGAAAGAGGTTTCCTTGTTCCGCATCATTTCCCTAAGTGATCCTAATTTCACTGGCGGCAGAGTATTTTCCATCAACTTTGCTTTTGAAGATGAGGATGCTTCAGTCGATGTTACCGTTGATGAAACGGGCAGCTTTGTTCAGGTTCCCTACGGTGATGGAGTTTTGGAATCTGCTTTGGGAAGCGACGATGGCGATAAGGACATGGGACTTTCCCAGTATGAGGCTGATGACTTTAAGCCCTTAGGCGGACAGGAAGAGGATGAGATTCAACCCTTAAGGAAAGATGATGAAGATGATGGCGGTGGATTGATTTTTATGGAACCAGATTCAGAAGACGACGATCCAATGGGCTTGATGTATGGCATGGATGATTCTGACGTCAAACCGTTGGGCTCAATGGATGATGCAATTGCTCCTGAAAATGATTCACAGAAAAACAGTTCTTCTGAGAAAAAGCCACAGGCCAAGGATACGGAGGAGATGGATCCTTTGAGGGCGCTGCTCTTGGCGGGCGGAAATCCTTTTGGAGAGAATTCCAGGATCATAGCACCGGATCTCTCGTTTGGCAAGGAAGCGCTCAAGCCAAAGCATTTTGAGCCGATGAAGGCGTCTGGGCCGAAGGTCAATGCGGAAAATGCGATGGAGAATAATCCTTTAGGCAGCAATCCGTTTGGAAAGGATGTTGAACCAGACTTTTCCTTTGGAAAGGATGCGTTGAAACCAAAGAAATATACGCCCAAGAAACCTTATGAGGAAAAATAAAATATTTTTTGAACGCCGTCAGGGCGAAGCTGCTCTGACGGCGTTTTTATTTTACAATGTTAGTTTACATAACAATGGTGGATACGGACATTTCCGCAGGTTGTGTCTGTTCCTCCTTGCAAGCCTTGAGCATCAGGAATATGCATGGGAAGATGCATAAGCCGCCAATGGCAAATAAGGTGTAGAAAATGGCATAGGACGGGATCACGATGACCTGATAGGAAAGCAGCGTTGCGTAGGTGTTGATCAAAACGTGCATGATAATGGTGGGCATAATGGATCCGGTCTTAATTCGTACAAAGCTCAGAACCAATCCAACGATAAAAGCAAAGAGCATCCAGATGAGCTGACCATGCACTAAGCCGAACAAAATGGAAGTGATTAGTGCAACGGCAATATTGGGCATTGCTTTCTGCAGTCTTGAAAACATCAGGCCGCGGAATACGATCTCCTCAGCGATGGGAACGAGAAGGGCATTTGCCAAAATTGCCTGCCACAGAGGGTAAGTGTACAGCACGGAGGAAGCGTCCTGAAAGGACTGCAGCTGATCCTGAGGAGTAAGGAGATTTAGGAGTCCGTTTACAAAGAAGATTACGAAAACAGCACCAAACAATGCCGCAACAATTTTCTTGCCAGAGGTCTTCTCAAAGGAGATTTCCTTCAGGTAATTCTTTTTTCTGATGAGGAAAAAGATCAGAAATGCAAGGATTAAAAAGGCTGCACGTGCGGCGAGGTCGATCCCCATGTGCTGGGCATAATATTCTGTGCCAATGGCTACTGCTTCTTCCTGCGATGATATGGGAATGCCATTTGCCTTTGCCTGATTGCTGGCGATCATACCCATGATAAATTGGACGATAAATGCAACAATGATCTGTCCTACAACGAGATAGAACAGAAAGAAACCAAGTGCTTTTCCAGATTGCTTCAAAACATTTTTCATGATTACCTCTCCCTTTTTCACTTATTTTCCCCGTTTCGGGGCGCTGTTTCGTGACTGAACTTACCATACGACGTCATGAAACATTTTTGTGAAATTCTGGTGTGAAAGGTAAAAAACATGTCGTGAATTGCAATTCCAAGTTAAAAAGCTTCTTTTTCAACGATGGAATAAAGGGCTTCCTTTAAGGCTTTTACGTTGCTTCTGCTGATCGGGAGAACAATGTCGCCTTCCATGGTGACATCGTTTTTCACAATCTTATTTACTTTGAGCAGGGAGATGAGATAGCCCCTGTGAATGCGAAAGAAACCGTCATTACGGAGCTGTTCCTCGAAATCACCGATGTTGGCTCGGACTAAGTGCTCATCAGTTAAGGTGTGGATCATGACATGCTGATTTTGTGCCTCAAAGTAAACGATGTCCGCAACATTAATGCGAAGTTCTTCACCGTCGGACTTTATCATGAGCTGACGCTTTCCGCTATTTTTCTTCATGACATAGGAGAGTACTTCGCGTAACTTTTCTTCCTTGATGGGCTTTGTCAGGTATCGAAGGGCATTGACCTCATAGCCCTCGAGGGCGTATTCCACGTGACTTGTGAGGAAAACAATAAACACGTCTTCACTGCGGTCACGAAGCCTTTTTGCGAGGGTGATGCCGTCCATGGCAGGCATCTCAATGTCCAGAAAAAGTACGTCATAGGGATTGGCGTCAAAGCGTTCCAAGAGCCTTCGACCATCGGAAAACGTATCAATAATTACGTCCATGCTGCCATAAATCTTATCAATCGCATCACGGATCTGAAACCTAAATAAATCTTCATCATCACATATGGCAATTCGCATGGCGTCTCCTTTCCGGCGGAGATCAGGGGAGCATCAAAACATAACCCTGCAACCGCTTCAGGTCATCGATACTTATAGTTTTCATTTTAACAAATCTGACAGATAAAAACAAGATGATTGACAAGGGATGCTTAAGGTGAGTACACTAGGATAAGAAGGGGGTGTGGACAGTGACACAATTATACCAAATGTTACTCTTATTGTTGGGTAACCTTAATATGTTACTTTTGATGTTTGCCGTCGTTCTGATTGCGACCTGTTTTTTGGGCAGGTCCATCGTAATCTCGAAAAAGTTTTTATTCGTTGGATTGGGAATCGTATTCCTTATGTTTGTGATACAGCGTCTTGAATACCCGATCTTTAAACTGATACATCCAGACGTTTATGCGGGGCTTGTGCAGGATCCTACGAATGTCTCATTGATTCGTCAGTTTCAACAATTTGAAGCCATTGCCAATACGATTTCCTCGATGGTGGTGTTTGTTTATGCATTTCTCTTTTTTCTGGTCTCCTATCAGGAAAAGAAGATACGGCGGGCGATTGAGTCCATACTTTGTTTTTGGCTCATCGTTTTGTATGTAGGGAATGTCACGTATTATGAATTCTTGTATCTCACGGGTGGTAAGTGGGAAACCCATTTGGCATATCATCAGCGGGCGGGACAGATATATCAGGATTATATCCGGGTGAACACGGTGGTCGGCTTTTTCCTCTATGCGACAATCGTGGCGATCCTGTACTTTGGCTTCTATCGTAAAAAGATCTGTTACAATATTAAGCTACGGTATAAGATCCTTTTCGTAGCATGGATCATCCTTTTTCTTGTTGCTCCAGAATTACCCTTTGAGAATGAAGTGGATGATCTGATGTATCGTTATCAGTATCTATGCTATAATATGGGAATATTTATTCCCCTGCTAGGCATCGTGGCACCGATCATGCTTGTCATGAGGGTGTCGGCGAAGGACTTAAAGGAGAAAAATGAGGCGCAGGCTCGTTATCTTGCGGCGGAGCTGGAATACATTGAGAGGTACAAAAGTGCACAGACGCAGACAAGCGCCTTCCGTCATGACGTCGTGAACAATCTGACGCTTGCGACCATGCTCTTGGAGCAGGGGAAGACAAAGGAGGCGAATGCGCACCTGCAGGAAATGCTCGGAAAGGTTCAGGGCCTTTCGCCCAAGTTTGTCACGGGAGATGAAATGCTTGACTGTATCGTGTCCATGAAGGCTGAGAAAATGCAGGACAAGGGAATTGCCTTTTCAGCAGATGGCGTGGTGGATGGCGGTCTGCACATGAAGCCCATGGATACCTGTAGCATCTTTGCCAATGCTTTGGATAACGCAATCGAAGCAGCTTCGCTGACAAATGTGCCGAAGGTGTCCATGAACATCAAACGCACGGAGAAATTCTTTGTCATCAACATTGAGAATTCGGCGCCTGGGAAGGTAGAATTGGAGAAGCTCTTTTCAGGAGAAGGGTATACCACCAAAAAGGACAAGGAGCTTCATGGCTTTGGACTTCGTAACATCAAAAAGACCGTGGAAGAAAACGAGGGATTACTGCAGGCAAAGTCTGGTGAGGACATGTTTGCCCTCTCCATTATGATTCCGAGAATGGCAAAGGCATCTTAAAGAGAAAGCAATTTATTCGCAAAAGCGGATCTTTTTGAAAAAGACAATGAGAAAAAATAATTGGAATGGAGGTATGACAGGAATGGCAAAGGCGATTTCTGCTCCTTTTAAGAAGGGAGTAAATTTCACAATTTGGCTGGAATATGGAAGCGTGGAGCAGAATCATGCGGACATGTTTACCAAGAAGGATTTTGAGAATGCAAAGTCGCTGGGATGTGACGTCATTCGAATCCCTATTCATTTTGAAAAGTTTTGCTCGGAGGCGGATGGATATCAGATTCCAAAGTTCTTGCTAGATGTCCTGGACAATGTCGCGGCATGGACGGAAGAGCTGGGCATGTATGCCATATTTGATTTCCACAATCGGACGGACGTAGATTCCTTTACGGCGACGGACGTAGAAAAGATCTTAAATCCCGTATGGACGCAGCTGGCAAAGAGATATCGTGATCGGTCAGACTACTTGATTTATGAGTTGATGAACGAGCCGCACGGCATTGAAATACCCATTTGGAACGGGATCATTGAGAGGCTTCATAAGCTCGTGAGATCCATTGATGACAAGCATTATATCATTGTCGGCGGGGCGGACTGGAACAGCTTTACGGGTATGAGAGCGTTGCCTAAGTTTCAGGATGACAAGGTGATTTATACGTTCCATTTCTATGATCCTCATACCTTTACGCATCAGGGCGCTCCCTGGTGCCACATGGAACGAGTGCGGGGAATCCCCTTCCCCTATGATCCTGACAGGATGCCGCCCATGCCTGAGAATCCGACGGACGTGGAACGAAAGTGCTTCGAAGAGTATCCCGCGAAGGGAACGCTGGAAGAGGTGGAGAAGTTCTTTGATGAGTATGTTTCCTTCAGCCTGGAAAGAAAGGCACCCATCTACTGCGGCGAATTTGGATGCAGCGCTGCATGCGTAGACCCTGCGGAGCGGGTACGCTGGTATGAGATCGTGACGAAGCTTTTGGAGGAGAGAGGGATCTCGCGTTCCAACTGGGATTATTATGGAGGGTTCGGTATCTTTAACGTGAAACCTGGAAAGATGTTTGCAAAGCCCGCGTTCCCGGAAGATTTGAATCTGGAGCTTCTAAAGGCCATGGGACTGACGATTCCGACGGGAAAATGACGGGGAGAGGCACAAAGCGAGGGAATCCCGCAAAGGATATGACGGATGAAAATGAAAAAATGGATGCTTGCGACATGCGCGGTTGGATGGATGCTGAGCGTTTCTGCTTGTGAAGGGAAGCAGGCGGAGGATGGCATTTTGGAGAGTAGCATCATTGAGGAAACGGGGGCGACACTAAATCTCGGTGAAATAGGGACGGAAGCGGAGGATTTGGTGACTTACGAGGAGATCTGGTATTGTTTTAAGGATTTGGATTTTGCCATAAAGCTTCCAAAGGATGTTGCGGTGCAACCGTTGGACGAGGTGGATCGGCACATACTTTTTCTTGGAGAGAGCAAATCCCTAACCATAGAGCTGCGAAAGTGGGACAGAGTCAGTGATCCGTCGGAAGAAGCTCTGGCGGCACTCGTAAGCGAGGTTACTTCAGAAAAAACGGAGCTTCTTACCGTGAATGGGAAAAAGCTTATCAAGGTTGACTGGCCACATGGCGAGGTGAATTATTACCTTCTTGCCGCGAATGGTGATGCATATTCTCTTTGGATTACGCCTTACGTCATGAAGGATCCAAAGGTTTATGAGAAGGTCAAGCGGATCGAGGAGAGCTTTTGCGGTCAGGAAGCCTTGACGAAGGAACAGGGCGGGGCGGAGGCTCCAGGAAAGGCAATGGATGGGACGGAGATCGTATCGATCGCCGGCCGCGAACCGGAGGAGATCGACTACTATCTTTTGGTAGATAAAAAGCATCCCCTGCCGGAGGACTATGAAGAGAAGCTGGATTTGGTTTTGTGGATAAATTCCGTCGGTGACGAGGTTTGGGTCGAAAGGACGGCCTATAAGGCGTATTTGGGTCTTAAGGAGGATGTGCTACAGAAGGACGGCATCGACCTGGATCTGGATTCGGCGTATCGCAGCGTTGCCTATCAGCAGGACATTTTGGAGCGCTTTACGGAAAAGTACGGCGCGGCGTATGCGGCGAGAACCGTTGCAACGCCCGGATATTCGGAGCATCACACAGGCCTCGCACTTGACCTCTATTTTCGGATTGACGGCACGCAAGTTTATGAGAATGAGGATCTGGTGCAATATCCCGAGGTGTGGAAAAAGATCCATGCGCGGCTTGCAGAGCATGGATTTATCCTGCGGTATCCCGGGGGCAAGGACGGAACCATTGACTATACCTACGAGCCGTGGCACATTCGATATGTCGGTGTCGAAGCAGCGAAGGAGATCATGGCGCTCCCGAATCTTTCTTTTGAAGATTGGTTAAAACAACAGTAATGAAAGGATCATCCTGTACGAGCTACAGGATGATTTTTATTTCATTGAAAATAAATTCAACAAAAGTATTGACAAATTAATTCTCCGGTATTATATTGAATACATAATCAATGAACACAAATTCAATATAATAACGGAGGATAGAAACATGAATCAGAAAAGTAAGGAAAAGGTAATCGTCATTGGAGGCGGAATCGCAGGTTTATCCGCAGGAATCTACGCATTGCTTTCGGGCTTTGAAGTCGATATTTATGAGAAAAATGCCATTCCGGGAGGGGAGTGCATTGGATGGAATCGAAAGGGATATCACATCGATAATTGCATTCATTGGCTGACGGGAACGAAAAAGGGAACAGAGCTCTATGACGTTTGGAAAACGGTTGGCGCCCTGTCGGATGACACGGAATATGCAAAGCTGGATGCCTTTTACACTTCAACGCATGCAGGACAGAGCGCTACGCTTTGGAATGATCTTCAGCGCACGCAGAAGGAGCTGATCGAGATTGCACCAGAGGACGAGGATGAAATTCGCAAGTTTATTACTTACGTTGAGTATTCCAAACAGTGCCTTTTTCCTGCGAAAAAGCCCATGGAGACCTGGGGGGTGAAGGATTATATCGAAATGGGTAAGCACATGATGGACTTCCCTAAGGTCATGAAGGAATTTGGAAAGATCTCACTCGAGGAGTATAGTAAGAGATTTCATTCCCCGTTGCTGCAAAAGCTCATGTGTGACTACTTACCGAAGGAGTACTGTGCCTATTCCTTTTTGGTATCCTATGCGACGATGGCTGATGGCAATGGAGACATCCCCATGGGAGCTTCCCTTCAGATGTCCCTGCGTATGGAAAAACGCTTCAAGGAGCTAGGCGGCAAGATTTTTTACAACAGCAGTATTGAGCGAATTATACTGGAGAAGAAGCGTTGCAAGGGCGTAGAGCTCTCTGGAGGTACGATTGCAGAGGCAGATTACGTGATTCCGACAGTGGATGCTCACCTCCTGTTCCATAAGTTTTTGCCCAAGGAATACATGCCCAAGGAGTTGCGCGAAGCCTATGCTGCTCCTAAGAAATATCCTGCGACAAGTGGATTTCAAGTTGCATTTGCGGTCGGCATGGATTATGCTAAAGGGGAGACTGTATTTATTGACATGGATCCCATTAAGGTCGGCAATCGGACCTTTGACAGAATGTACGTCAAGGCCTATGGATATGATCCCATCTTTGTTAAAGACGGAAAGCAGGTGATCCAGACCTGCATTTCCCAGACGGATGAGGACTATGCGTATTGGAAGAGCCTTGGCAAAGAGGAATATAAGGCACTGAAGGAAGCCCTGGTAAAACAAGTGGAGCAGAGAATTGTCAAGGCATTTCCCGAGCTTGCGGATGACATGGAATTTCTGGATGCCTGGACGCCGCTGACCTATGAAAGATATTGCAACGCCTATCATGGCAGCTATATGAGCTTTGTGACCACGCCTGCAGGCAAGCAGATCAAGATGAAGGGGAAGCTTAAGGGGATCGACAATTTGTATGTGGCCGGACAGTGGACGAATTCTCCGGGAGGACTTCCCGTTGCGGTAGCCAGCGGTAAGTTTGCCATTCAGAGAATCCTAAAGAGCCAAAAGAGAAGCATGGACATTTAAGTGGAGAGAACATATGACAAGAAAAGAACAGAAGGAAGAGCGAAAAAAAGCCATCCTCATGACGGCACTCACCCTATTTGTGGAGCGTGGATATTATGATACAAAAATCACGGACATCGCAGCTGCGGTGCCCATGAGCACGGGTCTGTTATTCCATTATTTTGAATCCAAAGAGGAGCTCCTGTTAGAACTTGTGAAAATGGGTGCCGCGGGGACCAAGATGGCCAGTCAGGAGACGGAGTATCCGCCAGAGATTTTTTTGACCGGGTTTTTACGCCAATTGTTTTCCTACGCAAAAGAACAACCCTGGGTTTTCAACATGTTTGTTTTGATGGGGCAGGTTCGAAGGGCAGGAATGCCTGAGGACGCCAGGAACCTTGCGCTTTCCGTGGATGCCGTGGACATGACGGCGAAGCTGATTGAGAAGGGACAAAAGGCAGGGGTATTTCATGAGGGTGATGCGGGCCTGATGGCGAGGTGCTTTTGGGCGTCCGTGCAGGGCATCATGGAAGAAATGGCCATGGATAAAAGCATGGAGGCACCAAAGCCCGAGTGGATCGTCGCCATGTTGAAATAACTAGTTATAAAGCCGCTAACACATGCTGAGGAAAAGCTGCGACTAGGAGAGAAAAACAATGACAAAAGTTAGCGATCCGATTTTGATTCACAAGACAATGGTAAAGAACCGCCTGACCATGGCGCCGACCGTGAAGTTTGATTATGCAGGTCCGGACGGAAGGGTTACGGAAAAGCATGTTCAGCATTATCGTGAAAGGGCGGAGCATGGCTGCGGTCTGATTTGCGTTGAGGCGACGGCGATTGCGCCTGGCGGAAGATTTTGGAAGAACCACATGGGACTTTGGGAGGATGCACAGATCGAAGGTCATAAGGAGATCGTAAATGCATGCCACGAGAACGGAGCAGCCGTGATCATTCAGTTAAATCATACGGGAATCACCTCCAACCCAGAGCTTGGCCCTGCGATCGGACCCTCTGCCGTTCCGACAAGGGATCCTGCGCGACTTTCTAAGGAGATGAGCAAGGATGAGATTCATGAGATGCAAAGGCTCTTTGTGGATGCAGCCGTGCGTGCAAAGAAGGCGGGATATGACGGCATTCAGCTCCATGGCTGCCATGCTTATTTGATCAATCAGTTTATTTCGAAAAAGACCAATCTTCGAACGGATGAATATGGCGGAAGCGATGAAAATCGTGCTAGATTTGCTGCGGAGATCATTCGAGAAATTCGGAAGGAATGCGGAGAGGAATTCCTCATTTCCGTAAGAACGGCGGGAATTGAGCCTACTGTCGAGACGGCCATCGCAGTTGCGGAGGAATATGTCAAGGCAGGCTGCAATTATCTTCAGGTGTCCACGGGAATTGAGTGGGATGATCCGACGGTTCAGGAAAATGGAGAACCCTATAACCTGATTTGCTCCCTTGGCATCAGATTCCATGAGCATTTTCAGGGACGAGTGCCCGTGTCCTGCGTCAATGGTATCTTTGAACCTGAGACCGTGAAATATTTGATCGAACATGATCTCGTGGACACGGTAGACCTTGGAAGAGCAGTGCTTGCGGATCCTGCATTTTGTGAGGCCGTACTGCAGGGAGCACCGTTTGTCAAATGCTTCCAGTGTCCGAACTGTCAGTATGGACCAGGCATGCCACATAAATGTCCTGCGGAAATGCGTAGACGGTAAAACGGAATAATAGAATTCTCTTTTGAGACCATCCTAACATGAGGGGAAAGAATTTGACATGGGAGACATAGCTGTGGTAACGCAAAAAGACGGCGTGACGGGAACCCAATTAAAGCTTATCGCTTTGACGGCAATGTTTATTGATCATTTTGCAGCAGTCCTGCTTGAAAACTATTTGAATTGGGTGATTCCGTCTTTCTATGATGTAGAGTCTCAGCAAGCGTGGATGTTGGAAAACCAATATGTCCAATATTTAACGGCGCTTTATTATGTCATGCGACTCATTGGCAGGTTTGGATTTCCGCTGTTTGCGTTCTTGATCGTGGAGGGCTTTCAGCATACCCATAGCGTAAAAAAATATGCCATGAATCTTGGCATGTTTGCGTTGCTTTCAGAGCTTCCTTTTAATCTTGGTTTTTCCAGTAAGCTTCTGGATTCAAGCTATCAGAATGTGTATTTTACCTTATTTCTTGGCCTGATGAGTCTTGTCGGCATCTATTATTTTGAGGAAATACAGAAAAACAGTGAAAAGCTGAAGCCCTTGTTTTATCTTGCGGCGCTGGCGGCTGGTCCCTTTATCGTGTTTGTAGTTCTGAGAGATTTTGAGATCGTACGGGAATCCTTTCCCATCGAGGGGACGAGCTTTTATGTGGTCTTAGTGGCAGCAGGCGCCGTTACTTTTCTTTTGTTTTCTTTGTTGGGGATCAAATGGGATACGGCCAAGAAGAACCTGTTTGCAGGTGTGATCTTGTCTTCTACAATCTTTGCTCTCGCGGCAGATCTCTTAAGAACCGATTACGGCGCAGGAGGCGTCCTGACCATTGTTATTTTGTACCTGCTACGGAAAAAGAAGAAGCTGGCCTTCTCCATGGCATGTGTGGAGCTTACGCTCCTTTCCGTCGCAGAATTCACGGCGTTTATCATGCTGATTCCCATCGGAAAGTACAATGGTAAACGCGGCATGAAGCTCAACAAATATGTTTATTACGCGTTTTATCCCGTACACCTTGGGTTGTTATATTTGGCGACCTATCTATTGGGATACACGGGGTTTGCGATCAGATAAATAATTCTGATTTTCGTGACGGTGACGTTCAAAGCAATTCTTTTAAGGCTTTTTGGAGGACCTGTGAGAAGTTGACATTGCGTTCCAGGGCAGCAGCATTCAGCCATGCGGGCAAGGTCACCGTACGATTGACGGCCTTTGTCTCATGGGCAAGACGGAGCGTAGGCATATAAACATCAATCAAAGTAGTCGTTTCATTATTTTCTAACGATCCTTAAATGAAAAACTTATTGCAAATATAATATGTAGCGCGGTGATAGGCATCACAAGCGTCTCCCCTCATGTAGGGGAGCGAATAGAAATGGAGGACATGACCAAGTGAATCCACTGGAGATGGGCTCTTCATTATGTTGAAGGCGAATAGAAGATTATGAATTAATTCAGAAGGTTACAGATACAAGACAAATGCGTTAATTGAAGTATGTGAGTATGTTTTCGTCAGATCCTCAATCTCTCCCCACACGGTTAAAGCAGTTTTGAATATTTGTTTATTAAAGCACTGGAGAGATCAACAACATTTTCTGGTGACTAAGGAAACCAGAAAACTAAAAATTCCTCCCAGCCATTGAGACTAGGAGGAACACGAAATCAGATTGCAGTAGTTTTTGTAGTGTGTGCCGCGTCGTTCTTTGCCAGAAGATAGAGACAATACTGGTTCATGCTGATGCCTTCTTCTTTAGCGTGCACGGACAAGGATTTATGGAGGCTTTTAGGCATTCGAAGTTTGAATTGTCCCGAATACTCAGAAAGGGTTGATTCCTGCTGAGGCTCGGCAATTTCAATGCCTTCTTCAAGAGCAGCTTTAATCCAAGCTTTCTTAGCATCCTCTGCGTTGGCAATGATACCCTCCATTGTGTCAGAGCAGGTAATACATCCTGGAAGTTCTGGATAGCGTGCTCCGTATCCGCCTTCGTCGGTGTCGGGAACGATTTCCAGACGGTAAGGCAGAGACAGGTAATAATCAAGTGTTTTCTTCATTGTTCTCATCCCTTTCTATGGCCTCTTTGACCATGATGACATAGATGCGTTTAATTGGTTCATGAGTCGGAATGGTGATGGGCTGGCAACCAGGTTTTCTGAATGTTTTATGGCTGCTACCACTTCCTGGTCCGCTTATAGTATATCCATATGATTCGAGAACTTTCCTTAGTTCGTCGAACCGCATGTTTTTATCCAGCGACTTAATTCGCTGGAGTAGTTTATCGAATTGTGACATAATGCGCCTCCTCACACTATTATTATAACATGGTGTCATATTTGGTGTCAAGCTGACATGAAAATTAAAGAACACTTTATTGA
>JAEEGG010016837.1_pt1 | contig 15126 bp, 12 predicted proteins | sample 9134161 | NCBI WGS metagenome assembly JAEEGG01 (sample SAMN16246543, study PRJNA631951) | gut metagenome | biome: gut microbiome; feature: rumen; material: CR-attached | host: Bos | place: Iran: Karaj | collected 2018-10
TGACCCCGGCGGGATTCAAACCCACGACTTTCGGAACCGGAATCCGACGTTCTATTCAGCTGAACTACGGGGCCGTGTTTGTTTATTGTCGTTTGCTATAACTGCGTTTCTTCTTTTTTATTGTCCGGATGTGATTTTTTTTTCAAAAAAAATGTCACGCATCAGCAAACACCTTGCCATCTGCCAAGGTAACCTGCAATTGGGTGTACTCGCAGTGGAAATCGTTGCGCAGACGGTCGAGGTAGCGACGACTCTCCCAATGGCACATGGGCAGGTCGTGCAGGAGGCAGTTGCCACAAGTCTCCGGAGTGGTGGCGGGGACCTCTGTCTGGGTCAATATCCATTCAAGGCACTCGATGGTGAGCGCGCACATATCCTCTACAGTATAGTTGCCCGTCATGATGACGTACATGCCTGTCATACATCCCATTGGGCCGACATAGACCACATCGTCCTTGGCTCTCGAATTGCGAAACCAAGTGGCCATCAGATGTTCCATGCTGTGCATGGCCGACGGGGCAACGGCGGGCTCGCGATTAGGCTCGGTGATGCGGAGGTCAAAGGTGGTAAAGCCTTTGTCTATTCGGGAAACGTAGATGCCCGGCTTCAGACGGGTGTGGTCGATGGTGAAACTCTGAATGACTTCCATGATGAGGAGTGTTTAGTGGTTATAAGTGCTCGAGAAATCTTTTGACAAAATGGAAGGAATGCTCGCCCATAGAGACAAGGAAGTCCTCCCACTGCTGCTGGTGGTTGTCGGTGTTGCCAGGGGTGTCGCTGATGACACGGATGCTAAGGAATGGAACCTGCAACAGATGACAGGTGTGGGCGATGGCTGCCGACTCCATCTCGCATGCCAATGCATCGGGGAAATGGGCCTTGATTTTGGCCAACTCAGCCTTGTCTGTGATAAACTGGTCGCCTGTGCAAATGAGTCCCGTCACGGCGGTGCATTGACCTCCTTGGGACACAGATTGAGCACATTGCAGTAGCTGTCTGTCGGCCTCGAACCGAGTAGGCAGGCCTTGCACCTGCCCTAACTCATTGCCCATGCCGCACCACACATCGTGGTAGGCCGTCTGACCACCAATCACTACGTCCATGACATGGAGGCAATTGTCTATGCCACCAGCAAGTCCGGTGCTGATGATACAGTCGGGATGATGCTGCTCAATCAGCCGCATCGTGCCAATGGCAGCGTTCACCTTGCCGATGCCACATTGCCACAAGACAACCTCGTTACCGTTGATGCTGCCCTGAGAGTTGCCTCCAAGGGCTTCGCACATCTTGCGGTACTCAATGTCCATTGCTATGATGATTCCTATCTTCATATTGCGTCTTATTTCACTGAGGTTGGGCAACTTTCGGCATACCCAATCACAAATTTGAGGATGCAAAAATAAGATTTTTTTCTTAATTAATGACTAAAAAGTAATTTTTTGTCCATGTTTTCGTTATTCATAATATTCATAATAAAATACGACACGTCTATGAAACGGCACTTTCTTTTACTCTTGTCAACCATTTTCGCCCTCGCATCCATAAGCCTGATTCTCATCCAAATCAGCCAAACAAAGAAGTCGGTCAAGATAAGCGAGAATCTGTTCAATATCAGCGTCAACAACGCCATCGACGAAGTTTTCTCCCAGCTGGACCAGATGAAGGTGGAGGACTATGTGTCGCAGAAAGAACGCTATCGCTTGCAACGCTACCGCCGCATCGACGACCTCAACGAGAAAATGCAGGATATCATCCGCCAGAACAGCGAACTCTTTTACGACGAACAGCGTGTCGTTTTCGGCATCTCAACTCAAGACAGCGCCTTCGTGCAGCCCAATGCCCACCTATCTTCTGTCGAGGAGAACACGCTCACACAATACAACACCCTGCTCAACGCACGCAACCGTTTGATTGGAAACCTCAAAAACACAAAAAACCGAGGCAACAGCCCCATCGACATCAACAATGCCATCGATGCCTCCAAGCTGAACTTTCCCCTACTCGACTCGCTTATCCGCGAAGAGCTCATTATCAACGGTGTCGACATTACTCCACATATTGGCGTTCTGCTTGCCGATGCCGACACTCTCCTCTATTGCAGCACAGATGCCAATCCCGACGACCTGCTCAACACCGCCTACAAATACTCTTTCCACCCCCACGGCATCGACCCCGACGAGAGCCTGTTCGTGGTACTGGCTTTCCCCTCTACCCCCATGCTTCTCAGTAGCGACACCAATCTCTATACCTTCATCAGCCTCTGCATGATACTGCTCATCTCGCTCCTCTTCACATTCTCCTTACGCACCATCTATTCCCAACGAAAACTAGACGAGATGAAGACCGACTTCATCAACAACATGACCCACGAAATCAAGACTCCCATCGCCACCATCAGTCTTGCCTGCGAGATGCTGGAAGACGAGTCTGTCACCAGCGATGCCGCCACCCGCATTAATTTCATCAATATCATCAGCGACGAGAACCGTCGTATGCGCATACTCATCGAAACGCTGCTGCAAAGTGCCAAGATGTCGCGTAAGAACTTTGCCCTCAACCCGAAAGAGATTGACCTCAACAGCCTAGTACTTGCCTCGATACAGAATTTCAAACTCACCCTCCAAAACCGCCACGGCACCATCGAGACTCACCTTGGTGACATCTCTGGAACACTCTATGCCGACGACCTGCACATCTCCAACATGCTGCACAACCTCATCGACAACGCCATCAAATATTCCGACCGCGAGCCACACATCACCATCACCACCCGCACCGAACCAGGCTTTGCCGTCTTCGAGATTTCCGACAACGGCATCGGCATCGCCAAAGAGGACCAAAAGCATATCTTCGAGAAATTCTACCGCGTTTCCACAGGCAACGTCCACAACGTGAAAGGCTTCGGCATCGGGCTCAACTACGTCTCACAAGTCGTCGCCCTCCATAAAGGCAAGATTGCCCTCACCAGCGAACTAGGCCAAGGCAGCACTTTCACCATCTTACTGCCGCTGGAATAAACAAATCACTTGCAGTCCCGCACCAGGCGTACACTCTGCCCAAACTGAGGATCGTCGTCCCAATCCACTGCCAGGACTTTGTCATCAAAGTGCATCGTATAGGGACACCCTTCCATCTTTGTTGTAGATGACCAGTAAAGTCCCTGGCAATCATAGCTGTATGGCATCTCACCCCAACGGAATCCGTCTGCCGGAAGGAATACTGCACCAGCATGTTCCATCTGCTCCCACTGACTAGAGGTATAGCAATTTACATCCCAACCTGTAGCCTGAGAAACAAATGAACAATCCGAAGGCAACACCCATTTATCGGGCAAAAGCAATAACCCATGAGTGCTATTTACCGTACCCACCGACCTCTTTTCTTCAGCCCCATTCCTTTCAAACAGGAGATAATGCCACTCTTCGGCAGTCAACGTGCGCCATTCACCTTCAACATAGTCTCCCCAATCAACAAAGCGAACGTATGCCTCCTGAGCGTCCACCGTGTCATTAGGTCTGTCACCCGTACCCCAGCCAAACAACCAGCCTGGATACCATTGATACTCAACAAACTCCTTTCCACCCTCCGCCAGATTCCCCGGCGCAAACACTACCTTTCTGTCCGCACTCACCGAGAACGGAAATCCCCCCTCGCTTGATACATTATTACAACTTGCAAACAGAACAATTAATGCCAAAAGAGTTTTGATAATTCTTTTCATATCCAGTTCTTTAGTTAATCCTATCCCCACAAAACGCTTTCCTCCTGCACTTGGCGCAATGCCGTCCCTGCCAGATGCCGTCGATATGCTCAGCAGCGGCATCCACAAGCTTGGGGGCGTCAGTGAGAATACCTGCCTCGAAATTGCGTGTGGTCTCACCCTTCATGCCCATACCCGCACCCGTCAGGTTGGCAGAGCCGATATAGGCTTCCGTGCAGTCGAACACTATCAGCTTGAAATGCACCCGTGGACAAAGTCGCCGTTCCAGTCGCGACCACAGCCCTGGGTATCGGTCAAAATCCTCGCGAAAGTTCTCGCCCGGCTCCTTGGCATGCAGCAGCCTTATCTCCACATCTTGCCTCAACAGCCTGTCCAACACCGCCAAGAAAGGCTCCGACCCCGTGCCTCGCGCCACATACAGGTCCTTCAAGTCGGCTGTACCAATCCACAAGTCGTGCCGCACCTTGGCGCATCGCTCCAGCACCCTGTCGTAGTGTTCCTTATCGGCAATATACTCTATCATCGATTCATAACCTTTTCTATCCTATCTATCACCTCCATCACCTCTATCCCCCTCAAACATGGATAATCCCCATTGCTGCATGGCTTGTTGCCATATTTGGAGCAGGGCCGGCATTCCATATCCCGCTGAACCGCCCACGCTGGATTCTGTCTCCATCCATAAAAACCTCTACAGGGATGTGTCGCACCCCAAATACTCACCACTGGCACCCCCAAACACGACGCAAAATGCATATTGGCGGAATCCATGCTCACCATCACGTCCAAAGCGCCTATCTTCTCCAACTCCTCTTCAAAACTATAACGCCCCGCCAATGACTCCACACCTGCATATTCCTCCGCCCAAGACTCCAACGTGGCAGTCTCTGTCGCACTCCCAAACAGTTTTACTCGATACCCTTTTTCCGCAAGCATCGCCACCAACTGCTCCATCTTTTCCATCGGCCATATCTTCCCCTTATGCTGCGCAAACGGGGCAACACCTACCACCCTCACACCATTGGCCTCTCTAGCAGACCAATAACCACTAGCAGTAGTAGTCCCGTTCAGCCCACAGCGGTCAAACACCCTGTCGTAACGCTGCCAAGTAGGAATCCCCTTCCCACAACGCTTTCTTATGCTGCAAACCTTAACCCCATGCAGTCTAAACAGCCAGTCCTCCCCTATCGTCCTCAACACATGGTGCATATCCGCCACCACATCGGGCTTCAACGCCGCCAACTGACCATACAAGTCCCGCGGCTTCTGCCGTTTCTCTGTGGGCACATATTGCACATTCTCCATGCCCCGAAACAGCGGCTCCAGCCGTGGCGGTGCCGCCAACATAAACAGCACATCGGGATTCGCCGCCGCCCGCTGCCGCAGCACCGGCTCCAGTATCGCCACGTCGCCCAGCGCCGACAGCCTCACGACCAGCACACGCCTACTATATTCCCGACCGCTCATTTCTTGTTATACAGCATCGGGTTCAGCTGCGGGTCGTTGTACATCTTCATCTGGCGGTACAGCTTCATCCGCTTCCGTCCCTCTGCCAACTCCTGCAGCAAGTCGTCAATCGCCTGCATCAAGTCGGCCCTCTGTTCCAGCAACGTGTTGTATTTTGCCAGACAACGCTCATGCTGTGCCTCGTCCACATCCGTCCGCGCCACCTCAATGCCGAAATGGTATATCTTCAATGCCAAGATTGACAGCCTGTCCAATGCCCACGCCGGGGTCTCGGTGTTTATCTTGGCATCGGGATGCAACGTCACCGATGCAAACTCTTGCATATAGTGGTCGTCAATCCGCTCCACCATGTCTGTGCGCCGCTGGTTCGAGCGATCTATCCACCGCTTCAGCCGCAGTGCCTCCACGGGTTCCACATCATCGGGGCGTATCAAGTCCTCCAAGTGCCACTGCACCGTGTCCACATAGCTCTTTTCCCACAACAGATGCTCAAACGAGCCCTCAGCATAGGGGTTCGCTGTCGGTGCGTCAACCGAATCTATCTTGTGCTACTCAGCAACTTGCCGAGCAAATATATCGAAAATATCGTTTGCTTTCATGCTACAAAGGTACACATTTTTTCTGACATAAGTAACTAGTCAAAACTAACACGCATTTATAACCGCCTTAGCCCTCCCCTCTTTAGAGGGGTAAGCCGTAAGGCGGGGGGTATGTACAAATACTTGCAAACTTACCCCTTTCGGTCTCCTCCTCTTTCAACGGCCCAGCCACGGCTGTCGGCTTCAATGTCGAGTAGGCAAATATCGTGCTGTCGCCATCAACGGGACGATAGGGCCTGTACGGGTTGCCCGCTGTGTCAGTCTCTGTCAGCGGTTGGATAAGGCATACCACCCCTGCCCGAGCCTTCACCTTCAGCCCATAGACCAAATCGTCGCCATGAAAATAGGTGCAACGATAGAACTTGGTCTGAAAATACCGTTGCGGGATATGCGTCTTCTCCATCAACTCCACAAACTCCGGATGCTCCGCCATCCACTGCCTACGCTGCCGCTCGCCATACACCGATGCCGGCGGCTCCCCTACCCCGTAGACCTCCTCATACGTGCAGGGCACCTCAAAACTATAGTGGTACAGCTCCGACGGATTGTTCTGAAACCTCCTTTGTAATCCCTCAAGCCAATGAGTAGTGTCATCAGGGTATCGCTGCCGCAACTGCCGAACCATCGCCTTCTCATCCATCACCGAGTCGGGATGATAATAGGCATACCATGTCCGCGCAAAATAATGCATTACCGACATCGGGTTCTTGTTTTGCGACAGGTAGGCGTAATACTCAAACAGCTTCGAGGCCTTCACCTTCACCCCGTTCCCATCGCCAAAGGCTCGCGCCAATACGTCCAGCAGCAACTGGTTGTTGCCCACCGCGCAACCGTGCAGCCACACCACCGTCCGGCTGTCCACCACCCCGCTGTCGGGCGGTGTCAGCGTTCCTTCCAACATAGCGTCAAACAGAGCCTCCGCCGACGTGCGCCTGCCTCTGGGTGTCACCTTCATCTGCAAGTCCACAAACTCGTTGCCGTGGCTCACTATATTGATCAGTCCGTAAGGCAGCCCGTTCTCCGTGGGGTGCTCCCGCAGATAGTCCAGCACTTCGCTCAGCGAACGTAACCCCTCCACCACCACCTCGGTCCTATTCTCGCGGTTCATCCTATAGTAATACCCCGCCAACGTGTAATACTGATTGTAAAGCGAGTTGTCCTCGCCCATGATAAAGGTGATAGATGTCCGTTGCACCGTGTCGCACGGCACCGTGTCAGCCACCACCTCCTCCTGCACAGGCGCGGTGTCGCCCCTGCCTTTGCACGACAGGAGCGACACCGCACACAACACACTGCACAGAATCAGACCGTGCCTCACCACTATTTCAGTTTAAACACGATAGGCAGGTTATACTGCACTCTGACGGGCTTGCCGCGCTGCTTGCCGGGTTTCCACTTCGGCATCTTCATCACCACACGTATCGCCTCGGCCCCACAGCCATAGCCAATATCACGTAGCACCTTCACGCCGCTGATGCTGCCGTCCTTCTCCACGACGAAGGTAACAAACACCTTGCCTTCAATCTTATTGTCTTTTGCCAATTGCGGATAGACAAGATTCCTCTCAATAAACGCCTTCAGCGAATCCACTCCGCCAGGAAACTCCGGATCATCCTCAACCACAACAAACACCTCTGCCTCTTCCATCTCTTCCTCCACCCCATCCGAGAAGCCTACGCCTCCAACTGCCGCCACAATACTGTTAACACTGGTTCCCGGCATAATGGTTCGTGCCATCGACAGCTCCGCCACCTCATGCCCCACGGCATAGTCGCTCACCCCCTCGGGCATCGGTATCGGCTGTTTGACAGTGGTCTGCTTGCCGTCCTTGTTCACCACCACCTCGTCGATGGCGATGAAGGAGGTGTAGTTTGTCATCAAGTTGTATTTTAGCCCCAGTTTAGTAATCTGTTCGGCAATAGGCGTATCATCTCTGGAATACTGGCCGCCCAGATAGTCCAAATATTTGATACGCTCGCGTGCCCACAAGTAGCGCAATGCCGCGTTTGCCTTTTCTGGCTTCACCTGCGACAGGTCGAAGGTCTGCTTGTATGTCTTTCTACCCACCTTGCCAGTCAGCGTCACCGTACCTGTGGGCTTGCCCTCATATTTACCAAAAATCATGATAGGACGCTCCGCCATCATGTCCGGTACCGCCATAGGCTCCACATCGTATGCCTTAAACTTGCCTTCGTTGAACTTGATACGCGTCAAAACAGGCGTGCTGACATATTGACGGAACCGCTCAACTGCTGCCGCTGCTTCCGACTCTTTTGTTACAATCATCGGCTCGCCATGTCCTGCAAAGGCAATGCCCTCAATCAAGTAGCGGTTCACACTGCTGCCTATGCCGAAGATGAAGAAGTTGGTGTTGTCGCTGTGCTCACGCACAAACTCTATCGACTCCCTGTCCACATCCACATAGCCGTCAGTCGTCATCACAAAGGTACGTGCTATGTCTTCGTCGGGACGCGGTATGGCATTTGCCATCCGCAATGCGTTCAGCACCTCGGTACCGCCGTATGCATTGCCCTTTTGAATAAAGTTGTCGGCAAGGGCAATATTCTCCTGCGTGGCATCTACCGACTGGGGACTGAACACTTTTGCGGCACCAGAGAACAGCACCACATTGAACTTGTCGGTAGGTCTCAAATTAAGTATCAGATTGCGCATCAGATTCTTGGTAATATCCATCGGGAATCCCCACATCGAGCCCGACACATCTACAATAAAGATGTACTCCCTCGGCGGAATATCCTCTTTCTGCACCTTCTTGGGCGGCTGCACCATCAGCAGAAAAAAGTTCTCATCTTCGCCCTCATACAGCAGCACGCCCGACTCTATCTGGCTGCCCTGCAACGAATAGGTCACTATCACGTCGCGGTTGCCACCGTTGGTCTCCGACTTGTCAAGCCGCACAACCGTCTTTTTCAACCCCTCATGCTTCACATTCATCTTATGCGACTTGCAGGCAACGTCCTGAATGGGTATGCCCGAATTGATGGTCAGCTCGTAGCCAAACTTATATGTCGGCATCACGCCCGACTTGGTGTAGGGCGATGCCACAAACTGGTCGTCGGGACCGGCATCGCGCTTGTTCTTGTTCGAGTAGCGCGGACCCACCACCGTGGGGTAGACAAAGCTGTACACGCCCTTCTCTGGCACCAGCAGCTCGGTGTAGTTCAGCTCCACCACAATCGTGTCGCCCACCATAATGTTGCTCACGTTCATCGTGAATACGTTAGGCCGGCTCTGCTCCAGCAGCGAAGCGCGTTTGCCCTCTTGCTTTGCCTTCTCATAGTCGGCACGCGCCTTCTGTTTTTCCTCAATCTGCGCCCGCACCACGCGGCTGCCAATAGTCATCTTCATGCCGTACACCGCCGCGCGGGTCGACATCGGGAAGGTGTATATCGCCTCCAACGGATTCTTGCCGCTGTTCACATACACCTGACGGACAGTCACGTCGGCAATCGAGCCCACCACCGTGGCATCGACCGAGGTCTCCTTCAACGGCAGCTCGTCCGTCTCGGGGTTCTCGCTGATGACGACAAAATAGGGCGACAGCGTCTTGTTCGGGTCGTCATTGTCGTTCTGCGCCCATGCGCCACCGCCGACAGACAGCATCAACCCGCACACTGCCAGCAGTCTAGTAAGAAAAGAAAAGGTTTTCATATCTAAATTTATTTTAGGTTTGTTATTCTCCTTTACGATGTATGTAGCAAAAATGCCCCATTTTGTTACAGCCCCCTCAATTTTTTTTTCTTCCAACACAAAAAAATACGACTCGGCTCCGTCGCCCAAACAACTATCATAACGCTAAAACGTCCAATTTATTTTCTTCCACCCCGCTTTTCCCTTTTCTTCTCCCTTCTCTCCACTCCTATTTTCCCCCGCCTTACCCCCACCTAACTCCCGAGAATCTTCGATACATGATTGCTACTTACTCGCTCGTTCTTTGCTCATAGGGCAATAAACACCTTTTTGAGAAGATGACAAAAGTCTCATTTTCGTAAAACTAACACACACTTCTACAAGCAATTGCCACATCGAATCGGGCAATAAAAAAGCCGCCGACCAGAAGGTCGACGGCAGTGGTTGTTTGCGCCCTATTGTTATTTGCCAAAGAGGTCGGCGGCCTCGTCCATTTTCTGAGGGATGTCTACACCGAAAGGACAGCGGGTCATGCAGCTGCCACAATCGGTGCATTCGGAGGCATGGTGCTGGAGGGCATCATATTTTGCCTGCAATTCAGGTGTGTAGCCATCGGTATGGGCCTTATCCAACAGCTCGTTTATCTTGGCAATGGGGATGCCCTGTGGGCAGGGAGAACAGTGGTTGCAATAGGTACACTGTCCACCCTTGTCGGACTTAACAGGTTGTAAAGCGGTGTTGTAGTCCTTTTCTGCCTCTGTGGCGTGGAGATAGTGGAGGTCGGTAAGGAGCTCTTCGATATTGTCGATGCCGAGGATGCAGGTGGAGATGCAGGGCTTGGCAAGGCAGTAGGCGATGCACTGCTCGGGGGTGAAGGCGACTCCGAGAGGCGACTTGGCGGCATCGAGCAGGCGGCCACCACCACCGAAGGTCTTCATGACAGTGACTCCGATATGGTGCGATGCACAGTAGTCGTAGAATTCGACACGAACGGGGTCGATACCAGCCTGAAGGTTATCGAAAGCACCTTCAGCCCAAGGAGTTGCGCCACCACGCAGGCGGTCGAAGGCGGGGTTGAGCGAGAACATGATGACTTCGATCCAGCCGCATTTCGCTGCCATGAGCGCCACTTCGGCATTGTGGCTGCTGACACCGATGTGCTTGATTTTCCCTTCTTTCTTGAGTTGGAACACGTATTGGAGGAAGGGACTACCGTCCAGCTCGTTCCATTCGTCAGGGGAGTCGGTGATGTGGATCATGCCGACCTCGATGTGGTCGGTGCCAAGACGTTGTAGGAGGTCTTCGAAGCCCTGACGGGTTTCCTCGAGGTCACGTGTGCGGGTGTGCTGACCATCTTTGTAGATGCAGCCGATGTGGCCTTGGATAATCATGCGGTCACGACGGCCTTTGAGTGCCGCACCGATGTTGGAACGGGTGACAGGGCTGGCATCGTATATGTCGATGTAGTTGATACCGCTGTCGAGAGCCACATCCATGAGAGCTATGGAGGCGGCAGAATCAATTTTTTCAAAACCGCCACAGCCGATGCTGATTTCACTAACTTCAAGTCCTGTGTTGCCCAACGGACGGTAGGTCATGGAGTTGGTGGGCTTTTGGCTGCAACCGATTTGAAGGAGCAGAGCCGATGTAAAGAGAATGAGGTTAAGCTTTTTCATTTGTGGAATTATTAATTATGAAAATGCCCAGCCTGAACCAGTATTGGTTGGTTTCGGCTGGGCATATCAAAGTGATTATTCATTAGTTGGCACTGGGTCTGGGGGTCTTCCAGTTGAGGTAGAACTGGACGCCGGCCATTTGGTAGACCTGCCAATGGCCCCAGTTGCCCATACCGCTGAAGTCGGTATCCCATTTGAGGTTGAGGGCAAAGTTGGCGGAGATGAAGGTGGAGAAACGGTAATCGAGCTTCAGTTCGAAATCGAGGTCAGTCTCGAAGATACGTTTCTGGAACCAGTTCTTGCCTTGGAGGTCTGTCCATGTCTCGCCATCGGAGAGCGTATAGTTTTTAGTAGGAACCCCTTCAGAATTGGGCGCATACGCATCTATTGCATCCCATGCCATGTTCTTGGGTTTCTTATAGTCGTAGAAGAGTTCGGCGCGAGCATAGAGGTCGAGGTTGGGCAGGAGGTCCTTTCTAAGGTATTGAGCCTTAACATAGCTACCTAATGCGAAATAGGCATGTTTGAAAGTGGTTGGGTCGTTTCTTCTAAAGTTATCGCCTTGTATAACACCATAGTTACGTCCGGCTGCGATAAGAGAGTCGTTGTAGACAAAAGTGGTCTTACCAGTGAGGAAAGAGAGGGAAATGGACCAGTCGGAACGCTTGTGCTCAAACGAAAGAGCCGTGGTGAGGTAGGCCGGGGCGAAGAAGTCCGAAATGACTTTCTGCGTTTGTGTGGCACCTGATCCACTATATTCAAAGCCTCTGCCAAACTGGGTCTTGAGGTTGGCAGTGAAGCTAGCGCCCCAACCTTTGTAGGCATTCCAAGAAATGGCACTGGTGAGGTCTATTTTATCATTGCTCTTGCGACGGGTCTCAAAGAACGGCAGGTCTTTGCTGTCGTCAAGGTCCTGCCAAGCATAGCCGTAGGCGAGATCGGCGATGTTGTCCCATACAAATTTGGGATGAGTGTACTTGTAGTTGCCGAAGAATGTGGCCGTAGCGTCAATTTGGGAATTACCACTGGTGGCCCAGTTGTTGAAGAAGAATTCACTGACCTTGAGGGCAGGAGTAGAAGAGGTGGTCCATTTGCCGTCAGATAGTTTGACGCGCGTCTCGTCCTGGGCGGTGGCAACGGTGGCAACCATCAGCAGGGCTGCACAAAGTGTAAAGATACGTTTCATATTGATTTGCTGTTATTGATTATTTTCTTGCTGTTTGTTATCAATTAATACAATTTGCAAAGGTACACTTTTTTTTTCAAATAACAAGAAAACAGAAAAGAAAATAACAGATTTTTCAGATTCCTCTTTATCGAATTTATCCAATCTATCACATCTATGCCAGGTGCAATAGAAACAAGCATAGGACGTTTCGGAGTCCAACGACATTGGATAGCATTTGCACACGCTGTGCAGGGAGGAAACACCCAGTGAATGTTTCCAAAGCGTGGTGGGTGATTAGAGCCATGTGAGGTTTGTGGATTCGTAGTCTTCGACCTGCTGGTCATCAACTTCATCCTGCCAAAACATCAATGTGGAAGTGGGGGTTGGATCGGAGGCGGCAGAACCCATTTCCACCTTAAAACAGACAACCCTCAATGCCGGGGCGATGTATTCTTTCTTGATATTCATTTCGTAATTGTTTTTTATGGTTAATCTTCATCTGCATCTCTTACTGTCATATTGTTTCGAACAAGACGAACGGCCTCACCGCATTCGCGATATCCATTATCAGAAAGCGTTAACCCAGATCCTTCGATAATCAGGTCATATGCGCGATTATAGTATGCATTGGATTTTGTTGCTGTCCAGTAATAACCTATCAACGGTGCTGACGTTTGTCCAGTGTAGCATGTTACTGTGGTATTGTAACGATAGCCAGCAGTCGGCAGGAAGACCGCTCCGGCACCCTCCATGCGAACCCAGTCAATTAAAGAGTATTTGTTTGTGTTCGCCACTGCAGACCACCCCCCCGACATGCCACTAGTGAAACTCAATCCCGTAGGTGGCGTCCAATTGTCGGGCAGAAGCACCAATCCATAGTACTGACCATCAATGCAGGCTTTGCCCTTTTTGCTGGCAGCATTGGCACGGGTGTTGAGGATGTAATCCCATTCTTCATAGGTCAATGTACGCCAGTCGGAGATACCAGCGAGATTACTGTGAGTGTTGTTCAATCCTTCAATGTTGTTGCGGTTATAATATCCCCAGTCGGCATTTCTGTAGCTTCCTGTTAACGAACTGACCGAGCAATAATCGTTAGCAATTGTTGAATGGTCGTATGGATGATAGCACGTTGCACCGCTGCCATTCCAACCGCTGGTACCCCAGCCGAATAGGTCTATCCATCCGCTGTTGCTGCTAGAGATATTACTATTATCACTCCCGACAATGTCGTACTGATGCTCGGCCAAACGCCAAGTGTCTGTTGAAGCCCGGTATTGCAAATTACCCTTGGCGAAACGCACCGTGCGATTGGCACTGACTGAGAACTTACTTATTTGAGTGTCATATTGGAGCGTAAAACTCTGACTAAGCTGACCTATTTTAGCCCGACCAATAGCACCGCTGTTTGTACTTCTCGTTATCTTGTAGCACCCTAACGAGCCGTCGACATAGCGCACGTTTATCTCAACCGTGAACTTGTTATTTTCGCCCACTGGCAATAGAGGTATCTGCACCGACGTGTAAGGACCCACATACAGAGGTTCGTCGAACACCATAGTTACAGAGCGATTGGCGGCTGTGGAGCTTAAGGTTGGTGATATGCTTGTCAGATTGCTGAAGTCAATGCTTCTGCTGCCAGATAGTTGGTACCTGTCGCTGATGACGGTGATACTTGTTATTTTCATACTTATGCCTGTTCCATAAACCCAACCATCCACTGCTACCGTCAATGCCCCGGTCAGGTGCTTGAAGAAAAGTTTGTTGCCACTTTCGGCGTATGCCGCCATCGGGGCTTCGAGATTCTGCTGACCTCCGTCGGTGGCATGGTAGGTGTAGACTGAGGGGAACGTCAGCGTCACCGTGTTGCTGTTCAATGCCGCCGAGGAATTCAGCGAGGCTGGGTAGATGGCACGGAACGGTGCCGTGAGGCTCCCCATGGGGATGGAGGCCGACGAAGCGTCGGCGGTGACCTCGGAAGTTTGTCCGTTGACGCGTACCTCGTCACCTGTCACCCAACTAAGACTGTTGCCACTGACGGCCATCTTACTACCATTGGAAGCAAATCCCTCGGACGACAGCACAAGCCTGTCTTCAAGTTCCTTTTGGCAACCTACGAGTAATGCCACGCCCATCAAGGTAACCAATAGTTTGTTTTTACTCTTCATATTTTTAATGTTTAAAATTACACAATAAAAAAGCCGTGAACTGTTTCTGTTCGTAAGGAGGCTCTGGTAAAACCCAATCTGCAACAAGAAAGCTCACGGTATCGTGAGCGTTTCTCCTTTCTAATGCAGATTGTTAAAAGTAATTTACCAGATTCCCTTACGCAAAAGAAAAGCGAATACGCTTCTAATATGTCCTATTTATCTTACTATTATTTCTGTTTTCTACATATTCTATTCGTTTTGAAATTCGCTGCAAAGATACGACTATTTTCTGGAATGAGAAAAAATATTTTGCAATATTGAAAGAAGTAGGTAATTTTGCAGTCATGAAAAAGGGCATTTGTTGGATCAAGATCTCAACAATGTTGAGCCGAAATATTGACAGATTGTCCTAAAAAAGAAATAATTACAGCAAACAGGAGTTACCTTTGATTGATAAGCATCTACAAAAAAATGAGTTGAATAGAAGACACAAAAAAAAGGGGGCTTCTTCTCAGAAACTCCCTATATAAGAATGGGCGGCGGCCTACTTTTCCACAAACAAGTGCAGTATCATCGGCGATGGCGGGCTTAACTTCTCTGTTCGGAATGGGAAGAGGTGAACACCGTCTCCATAACCACCCAAAATAGTGCTTTGGCACATTGGCGGGGACACATAAGAGTTTTACGGAAAGCC